>WOR8_10006824_pt1 | contig 44108 bp, 38 predicted proteins | sample DeeMarSeWOR38_10_FD_19890 | JGI IMG/M metagenome (IMG submission 19890)
TGGCCGAAGAGGGGGCTAAATTTACAGCGCCCGGGGTCAAAATCGGACTGTTCTGTACGACACCAAGCGTGGCAGTCGTACGTGCCATCGGCCGTAAAGCCGCCCTGGAAATGCTGCTAACCGGACGTTACTTTCCTGCTCACGAAGCCAGGGAATTGGGATTGATCAACCGGGTTGTACCCCTCGATGACCTTGAAACCGCAACCGAAACCCTTGCCAGTCAGATTGCCGAGGCCAGCCGGTTTGTCCTATCCATTGGAAAACAGGGGTTTTACGCCCAGGTCGATCAGACGGACACCGAGGCCATGGATTATGCCAAACAGACCATGACCATGAACCTGGTGGCGGAAGATGCCCAGGAGGGCATTCGGGCGTTTATTGAGAAGAGGGAACCCACCTGGAAAAATAAGTAGCTTCGTTTTTGCTGATTGCGCAGATGATAAGCACCAAATAACAAGCACCAAATAACAAATAAATTCCAATGACCGAAATTACAAATTCGAAACCTGTATATGATCTTGAGGAGAGGACATTCCAGTTCGCAAAAGCTGTCAGGCTCTTCGTTAAGACATTACCCAAAACAATTGCAAATATTGAAGACGGCAAACAGTTGGTCAAGGCATCCGGCTCAGTTGGTGGAAATTACAGGGAAGCAAATGAGGCTTTGAGCAAAAAAGACTTTGTGATGAGAATTAAAATATGCCGCAAAGAAGCCAAAGAAAGCGCCTACTGGCTTCGTTTAATTAACGAGACGAATGACCTAAAGAATGCCGATGAGGCTACAAGATTAAGGCAAGAAGCAAATGAATTGAAAAAAATTTTCTCGTCTATCTTGGAAAAATCAAAATAGCTTAAATTCCATAAAGTTTTAATCATTGATCATTGGGATTTGAGATTTATTTGTTATTTGGTGCTTGTCATTTGGTATTTTTATATAAAAATGAAATCATATTAGCGAATAGATTATTACAGGCTCGCTGCTAGTTTTGCCCCTTGGGCAATCGCCCGTTTGGCATCCAGTTCGGCTGCGACGTCGGCGCCTCCAATTAAATGAACCGGCATTCCGGCACTCTCCAACTCATCTTTGAGATCTCTTCTCATTTATGCGCCGATAGGTGACGCCATTGATCATTACGACGTTGCGTTGCTTGAGGGTCACCCGATGAATCCATCCGGTGGTTTTCCCGAGGGTCTCCCCGATTTTGCTCGTTTTACGCTGCAACAGGTAGACCCGGCGTTCGGCGGAAGATTTCGAGGGCCGGGCTTGCAGCAAACCGCCCGGATGCAAATAGTTAATATCGACCCCCCATTCTTTTAAAAAGGCATCCCGATCGAGGCTGGTGGATGAATGAGCCTGAGTGACATATACGGCAACATCAAATCCGATGCCGCCGGCCCCGATGATGGCAATTCGCCGGCCGACCGGTTTCTTGTGCAGCAACACATCCACATAGCTTAGCACATTGGGGCTATCGACACCTTCAATGTCCGGTTTTCGAGGCGTGACACCGGTAGCCAGCACAACTTCATCGAATTTTTCCCGTAAGAGGTCACCGGCGCTGGCCTTCGAATTAAAGCGGGTTTTCACACCTGCAAGTTGCAGCTGTTTGTCAAAATAGCGGATGGTTTCGTTAAATTCCTCTTTGCCGGGGATCTGATTGGCCATGTTAAACTGTCCGCCGATCTTGTCGTCCCGTTCGAACAGCGTCACCTCATGACCCCGTCCGGCGGCGATGGTCGAGCAGGCAAGGCCGGCCGGCCCGGATCCCACGACGGCGATTTTCTTTTTCTTGGTTACCGGCCGGTATTGCAGCTCGGTTTCGAAACAGGCCCGCGGGTTGACCAGGCAGGAGCATATTTGGCCGAGAAATATGTGATCCAGACAGGCCTGGTTGCAGCCAATACAGGTATTGATTTCATCGGCCCGATCCTCTGAGGCCTTTTTAACAAAATCGGCATCGGCCAAAAAGGGACGGGCCATGGAGATCATATCGGCATCACCGCGCGCCAGCACCGCTTCGGCCACCGCCGGCGTATTGATACGGTTGCTGGTTACCAGGGGCACAGAAACCTGTCCTTTCAATTTGGCGGTTACCCATGTAAAGGCTGCCCGCGGCACGACCGTGGCAATGGTCGGGACCCGGGCTTCGTGCCAACCAATGCCGGTATTGATAATCGTTGCACCGGCCTGTTCTATTTTTTGAGCTAAGGTGACGACTTCCTCCCAGGAACTCCCGTTTTTTACCAGATCGAGCATGGAGAGCCTATAAATGATAATAAAGTCAGAACCGGCCTTTTCCCGGACATGTCGGACAATTTCAACGGGAAATCGAATGCGATTTTCAAAACTTCCGCCCCACTCATCGGTGCGCTTATTGGTTTTAGATACGATAAACTGGTTGATGAGATACCCCTCGGAACCCATTATCTCCACGCCGTCATAGCCCGCCTTGCGGGCCAGTACGGCACAGGCGGCATAGTCCCGGATGTGCTGCTCGATTTCCTCTCCTTCCAGGGCCCGGGGCTTGAAGAAATTTATCGGGGCTTTGATATCCGAGGCACTCACCAGGTTTTCATGAAATGCATACCGTCCGGTATGCAGGATCTGCATCGCAATTTTACCGCCCTCCCGATGAACAGCTTCGGTGATGATCTTATGTTTGTCCGCTTCCTCGTCAGTGGTCAGTTTGGCAAACCCGTCGGCGCCGCAGCCGACCGCATTGGGTGCCACGCCACCCGTAACGATAAGCCCCACACCGCCCCTGGCCCTTTCGGCATAATACGCGGCCATGCGCTCGAACCCGTTGGGGGCTTCCTCAAGCCCGGTGTGCATGGACCCCATGAGAACCCTGTTTTTTAAAGTGGTGAATCCCAGGTCCAGTGGAGATAATAAGTGAGGATACCTTGATTGTTTCATAGAGAACTCCTATAGAAAAATTCCAAATCACCAGCACCAAATATCAAACAAATCACAAATTCCAATATCCAATGACCAAAACGGTACGCTCAGGTTTGGAATTTTGGTTTTTGGTCATTGATATTTATTTGAAATTTGGTGCTTGTGATTTGAGATTTGATTAATTTATAGAAATCATAACGCGTTAGTAAAGCAAGTTGTTTTCCAAATTCATTCACTTTTGCGATGAAGTGCAATCATGGTTATATCATCAAACTGAGGGGCGTCACCGATGTGATCGAATATATCCTCTTTAATTAGCTCGATTTGCTGGGACACCGTTGGGGCGGCTTTTCCAGTCGGGCTAAAAACCGTTGCTTGGAATACAATCGTTTTTCGGGCGACAGTGCTTCCGTTACGCCGTCGGTATACCCGATCAAAAAGTCATCGGGTTCCATTTGAACTTGCTCGACCCGATACTCCATGTCGGTCATCATGCCGACGGCCGGGCCGGTTGCGGTTAAGCGCTGTTTTATCCCTGATCGATTGAAAATGATAAGCGGTTCGTGCCCGCCGTTGACATAGGCCAAGTTTCCGCTTTGCGGATCCAGAACACCGAAGAAAAGGGTTGCAAACAAGCCTTCCTCGCCGTGCTCATGGGCGATATAATCATTGGTGAGGGATACGGCATGCAACGCCTGGAAAAGCGGATTCCCGGTTGAATTGGGATCCTGGTTGTCGCTGCCCGGGACCGAAACCCCCTGTAACGTGATCTGGCCTGAAAATACGCGGATTAAACTTCGAAACAGTGCCATAAACAACGCCGATCCGATGCCCTTGTCACAGACATCGGCGATGACCAGGCCGACGAGATCTCCCGGCAGCAAAAACGCATCATAGAAATCACCGGATACCTCCCGGGCAGGATGGAAGTAAAAGGCGATTTCCCAGCCCGGAAGTTCCGGGACCCGGGTCGGCAGAAAATCCAGCTGTATTTTTCTTCCCTTTTCCATCTCCGCCTGGAGAGCCCTGGAATAGGTTTCGATCTCTTGTTTGGCCTGTTCCAGGGAGCGGTAGGATTCATCCAATTTTGAATAGAGCCTGGCGTTTTCAAGCGCACTGGCGATCTGACCGGCGGTCAGCAGCATTAAATCGGCCGTTTCCTGGTCAAAGTGGTCCGGCTTGTCATGCAGCAGGGTAATGATGCCCATTAAGTTGTCACCGCGAAGAACAGGTACGGCCAGGGCCGATCCCACTGCATAGGGTTGGTTGGGCAGATTCACCCAGCGGTCATCGTTTCGGGTATCGGCAATTAAACCGATTTTTCGATTCCGTCTAACCCAGCCTGCGAGTCCTTCATCGAAAACCTGCCCGATGATTTTGGAACGTTGCTCCGGTGTGGGGTCGGCGCGCGTTAATATGCCATGGGTAACCGCCCCTTTATCATCCAGCAGAAACAGGCTTCCCTTGTCCGCGCCGGTGAGTTCCGCCGAGACTTCCAGGGTTTTTTGCAAAAGCCTGGTCAGCACGTGTTCTTTGGCGGAAGATCGTGCAAAGGTTACAAAATTTTCAAGCAGGCGGCTCTGGATCTGGAGGGCCGACTTTTCGCTTTTCAACCTTTTGAGCTCTTGCTGCAGTTTATCCGGTTGCTTCAATTTTATCCTCGTCTGCAATTAGAAACCGGGGCTTTCACAAAGTCGACCGGCAACATTGAGTCAACGACCACCCGCAAAGCGGGTGGCTTGGATTTGCACGCCTCGGGCGTGTTTCCCCGCCCTATGGGCGGGGGAAGACAAATGCGGTTGTAACCGGGTGATAGTCCCGCCAAGGCGGGATTTGAAAACAACCAATCAAATGAGAAGTAAGGTTTTTGTCTTCGCGAACGGGAGAAATATTATTTGACGATGGTGGTTCGAACAGGGTATAAACACCTATCAAAATTTTGCATTACAGAGCACCATACATGAGATGACGGAATAAGACAACTCCTTCTCCTGCGGTATCTTGGATGGCGTGCACATTGCCGTCGAATACGCGCCAAAATGGGTTAGAAGCTATCTCAAAAATGTCTTTTGGCCTCCCGCCTCGGGCGGGATTGGTGCCTCGCTTCCCGGCGCTGCGGGATGACCCATCGATTTTAATGTTGTTTGTGGGCCTTAAATCATCGAAATCATGATGTATTCCTGCGGTTTAAGGCCACCGGCAGGATACGATCAGAGGGTCATCCCGGCATGCCGGGAAGCTCGGCCCCGCCGCGATCTTGAATCAATCCGCCTCGGGCGGATTTGAGATGGCTTCTAGAAACCGCTGCCGGCCCGCTTTACAGATTGCGAATCGCTCTGATTCCGATTCATCTTTCTTTATCGCTATCAATGGGGGTGATCGGTCTTATGTTCGAACGAATTATCGTCGCATTAAAATTCGGTCCGGCAAGTTTGTCTGCCCTGAAAAAGGGAGTGGAAATAGCGCGCCTGACCCGTGCCGAACTTCACATTTTCCATGCCATGGATTATCTTTTGCAAGATCTTGAAGCCAATGATCCCAAACTGATCGAAGTCAAGCATGAAACCGGCAAGCGTTTTGAATCCGACATTGCGCCGCTTGTGGGAGACTTGCAAAATGTATTGTTTAAGTGCCTGCCGGCAGATCCTGCCCTGGAGGTTTGCAAAATGGCACGCGATATTCATGCCGATCTCATCATACTGGGTTGTCATCAGCTTAAGGAGAAAATTGGCATGGGCCGGGTCGATTACGTCGGAATGACCATCCTCGAGAAAGCACCATGCCCCGTGATGTTGGTGCCGCTGATCGACTGAAGGGGAAAAAATAGCTCGCAAGTTCGTAAGCTTTTAAGTTCTTAAGCGCATGTGTTCTTAAGTTCGTAAGCCTTAGAGCTCGTAAGCTCATAAGTTCTTGAGAAAAAGTGGTCTCGGAATTTTTGATTTTCTGATCCTGCAGGCTTACGAGCTTACGAACTCATCAGCTTATGAACTAACAAACTTATGAACTTATTTGTTCTCCCCGAATTCTTCCTTGAGTCGGCTGCCCTGCGCTGCGTATTTGGGATCTGCTGCCATGGGAGCCAAATTAACCAGCGATTCAAAAATCGTCTTGCGGCATCCGACATCCGATAGGTAGCTTCCGATGCTACCGCCGGCATTAATCCGTTTGGTGAACGTAACCATCGTTCGGCTATCATCCAGTCTTTCAAGCACCCATTTAAGCGCTGAATCTGTTACCCGAACATGATTTTCCTTGATGGGTATCACCGCATCCCGCACGGCCTTGCCCCAGACCATGATTTTTCCCGACGGGATGTCGACCCTGGATTCGGTTGTGTATATAACGTCTCGATTCCAGAGCGGCCAGGGAGTTTTAACGATGATATAGAGTTGAAATTTCAGATGGGTGGATGATTTGTCCGGAATTTTTCTGGCCTGGATGCAATTGAAAAACCACCGGGGATACGCCGGGATATCCGCCAGCACCGCTCCGACTACTTCAATCGGTTGATCCAATATCCGGGTGCCCCTGAATTCCGATTCAGCATGTTCGGCGAGCTTGCGGGAATGGATCGTGACCCCCTGGCTTTTCTCGACAAATACCCAGTCATCCAAAGCCTCACCGGTCGTCCCATCAAAGATTAACAGAATGCTAAATACAACGAGAATTGCTATTATTTTCATCGTATGATGATAAGCACGTTGGAAATGGTATAATAACAGAGGACAGAAGACAGAGGGCAGAAAACACATGACAAAGCGTCAGGAAAAGCACTCTGAGCCATCAATCTGTCTTCTGACATCTGACATCTGTCTTCTGAAATTGTCTGTCCTCTGTCGTCTGTCATCTGTCTTCTGACTAGAACGGCCAGAAACTATTATCGTGCCATATCTCTTCTCTCAGTTCTTTATCAATTTCTGAAAGAAAATGCAGATGCTGGGTCTCCCATTCGGCCAGCCATTTGTACAGGGCCGTTTCATTGGGGTCATGGGCTTCTTCTGCCCGGTCAGAATATAGCTTTATCGCATTTTTTTCCATGGACATGGCGGCGGATATTGCGGCAGCTTCATAATCGGCTGCAGAAATCTCGTTTTTAAACGCCGCCGTGATAACTTTGGACGCCATCTCTTCGCCGCCTTTTTCGCTATAATCGCCCGGGTTGAATTGATCGCTTTCCTGGTAGGCTTTGTATTGATCGGCCAGAATTTTTACATGTTTGACCTCCTCATCCGCCATCATTTCAAAAAACGCTTTAACCGCCTTGCCGGATGCCTGCTCGGCAACTTTGCTATAAAAGGCCTTGCCTCTTTTTTCCAGCAATATGGCGTTTTTTAAAATCTCTACTGTCCTGTCTTCGCTCATGGTTTTCTCCTCATTTTCGATTAACCGTTTTTTTATAAATTAGGATCTGTCCTCTAAAATGCAAGGGGTTTAATGCTGGGAGGCCAGAAAGCCAAGAGGCTGGGAGGCTGGGAAGCCAGGATGCTGAGAAGCAAACTGACGAAGTGCTATAAAAGGATATCAAAAGCTGACGGGTCTTTTGGCTTGCTGATTTTAAAGCCCTATAGCGATATAACCTTCCCGCCTCCTAGCTTCCAAGCTTTCCAGCTATTAGACCTTCCAGCCTCCCAGCTTTTTTCGCTACTTCATCGAACCAATCGGCCAGTTTCTGTTCATACCAGCTTTTTAACAAAAAGCCATCCATAAAGCCGTTATGCCCGCCGCGGGGATGGATGATCAATTCGGTAAGGTGATTGAGCCTAAGCTCGTAAAAGTCCTCCACCGGTATGATCGGATCATCCGCAGCGGTAATAATGGTGGTCGGCACCGCCAAATCATCAATGGCATCACCTAAAACAGCATACGCTTTGAAATATTCAGAGGCCGAATTGTAATCACTATACTGGTCAAGCATTTTATCGGTTACGGCCATGATGGTATTCAGTTATCATAGGCGTCCGGGAACAACGCCTGTTTGATCTGCAGTGATTGGAGCCATTTTTTCAGAAAATACCGCCGGATTATTCCTTGCCGGTCGATTCTGACCGTTGCCTTTTCCGGGTCCAGCACCGGGCTGATGGCGACAACATGGCGAAGGTTGTCGATGGGCGTCTGGCGCATCTGCCGGGCAAGCCGCAAGGCGAAATTGCCACCCAGGGAAAAACCGACGATAAAAACGGGAATTTCCGCATTCATGCGGGAAATCTGCTCAACAGCGTGGAACACTTCTTCAAGGAGAACGGCGTAGAAAATCCCCTGGTTTAAATGGTGGCTGCTGCCGTGGTCTCTGAAATTCAACCGAAAAATGTCATACCCGCGCCGGTAGAGAGCCTTGCCCGTGCAGACAATATAGGTGGAATCGGCACTTCCTTCCCAACCGTGCAACAAGATAACCAACCCCTTTGCACGGTCCGAATTCCGGGATGAATAATATCCCTGCAGCCGAACCCCCGGCGGGGTTTCAATGATGATTTCCCTGGCAGCATCCCGTGCCGGATTTCTGCCCAGGGCACGCAGGGGAATGCTGGCCAGAATCGTCTGGATCTGACCGCTTCGCAGATACCAGGGAGGCTGGAACGAATTGTCAGCCGACATCTTCAGCTTTCTCCGATTTTACCATTACGTTTCATGTTAAGGCCTTCCACCTGATAAAACACCAGTTCCCATCTATCGGATACCGTATCATGGCGAATGATATACGTTGCCCTGTCATCGCCAAGGACCTTGAAATAGCGATGATCCGGCGCCAGCCATCGATCCAGGACTTCAGTGACTCCAATTTTATTGTCAGCCAGAATGATAAAGCGAGGCGTTTCTTCACCCCGATAGCCGGCGTAGCAGTCCACATGGATTTGCATGGGCAGGTTAAGCTCCTTTCCCACCATAGATAAGGGTGACACCAACTCTTCTATGGCCGCTTCTTCGTCTTTAAGTTCTCCCCCTTGACGGGGGAGGATTCAGGTGGGGGTGATCACCCTCCCCCCACGCCCGCCATCGCGAGCCGCTCAGGCGAGGCGGGCGGGTTAGTCCCCTCCCATCAAGGGAGGGGAAACGAGTTTTCAGAAAGACCTGCTGGCCTGTATATTAATTCAAACTAGTTACCTTGCCCTTAATTGAACAAACTATCAATAAAAAAAGATCCGTTTGAATTCAAGTACCAAATGTAATAGGATTCGATCGGTGTTTTTCTCCGGTACGATTGCATATGCGCATTCACAATAGTCCTAACATATTATATTTTTTCAGTTTATTTGCCGTCACAGCAGCGATTACCCTCAGTCCCGCGGCAGTGGAAGCCGGCAATGAGATCATGCAAAATGACGACATTGCGGTCGTTTACGATCCGCCGCTGCAGGCTGCCGCCGGTGAGGTTCTGAGGCTTTATCCTGTTCTTCGACGGGAACTTCAGGATAGTTTGAGGTGGCATTTAAACAGCCGACCCCGGGTAGTTCTAATCAGAACCAATCAGCAATTCCGGGAAATTACCCGCAATAGCCCGATAGTGGCTTTCGCATCTCCCCCAAAAGACCTGATCGTCATCGATTATTCCCGCATGTCAACCCGGCCCTTCAATTTGCGCACCACCCTTAAACACGAAATGTGTCATCTGCTTCTGCATGAGCACATCAAAGCCGCCAAACTCCCCCGGTGGCTGGATGAAGGGGTCTGCCAGTGGGCCAGCGATGGCATCGGGGAATTATTGATGGACAAAAGCTGGTCGGGACTCGATGCCGCCGTCATGTCCGGTCAGACATTCCGGTTTTCCCGGCTGGCAAACAGGTTTCCATCCGACAAATCCGCCCTGATGCTGGCCTATGAGCAGAGCAAAAGCCTGGTCGTCCATATCGACAGGCAATACGGCCTGGATGCCCTCCTGGACATACTCGGTGATCTGAAAAATGGGGAAACCATCGAAGCGGCTATCTTTCAAAACCTTTCCCTGTCTTTGCAGCAGCTCGAGAAAGAGTGGCTTGCTGAAATGGAGAGCACCCCGCGCTGGTTGTTGTTTTTGGCAAACAACATATACGCCATACTGTTCTTTTTTGCTGCGGTTCTACTGGTCGTTGGGTTTATTCGGGCGGTTATGCGCAGGAGAAAATATGCAAGAGATGAGGAAGAGGAGGAAGATGAAAAATGGTAGAAGGTAGAGGTGTAAGGTATAGGGTCTAGGGTATAAGGTGTAAGGTGTATGGTTTAAGGTCTATTTTAATTAACAATTTTAATCAAGAAATGGAGGGGAAATTGAATGGGTAAATTTCAGGATCTTAATGTATGGCAAAGGGCCAAAGACTTAGCGGTTTATATTTATAAATTAACGAGTGAGGCTCCTTCTACCCTCTACCGTCCACCTTCTACCTTTTTCTTACAGCTACCATCGCCACTAAATAAGCAACAATGCCGGCAATCACAATCGTCGGAATTCCAAAACTAATCGCAAATTGAGCTGCGATAACTGAGCTTAGCACTGAAGAACAACCGTTGACAGACCAGGCATAGGCTCTCTGGACTGGATTTGTTAAAAGGTACCGCATCCCGAGGGGGAAAGGCATTCCCATCAGCAGGCCGAGAGGTAATATTAGAAGCAACGCAATTACATATCGCCAGACTAAAGAGATTGCCAAAAGGTAATCAGCCATAAGCTCCAAAATGACGGCCACCGGTATCAATCCCCCGATTAGCGCGAGCAGGGCGGAACGCACATTCAGCTTGACACGGCTGTGAGTGCATAAGCCGCCAAGGCTGGAAAAAACCAGTATCGCCGAAACCACCAAGGTAAAACTGATGATGGGATCACCAAAAATCAAGATGAAGTATTTTATCAAATAAAGCTCAACAAACATGAAACCGGCACCGAGGCCGAAAAAAAAGGAAGTCTGGGAAACCGTTGGCTGGCTGATTTTGCGGGTGATGAGAGCCACCGGAAGAATCAACAGAAAGACTGACAGGATAAGGGCCTCGCCAAAAACCACTGCAATCACGACCTCGCCGGATAGAAAAAGCGCGTAAAATCGATTTCCCAGGCTTTCATACAGCTGCTTCACCCGGGGCCATTTCATAAATCGGCCCGGAAAGGGCCGCCGGTCGGACTGGGGCCTGACATCCAGCAGATACTGCTGGTAGTAGTCCTCTGGACGTCCTTTTGTCCAGGCGTCCAACAGCCGGGTTAGCTCCAGATGGTGAAACGGTTTGGGAAACACATGATAGCGGTTCGCCATGTCCGGGTCCATGCCGCGAAGAAAAACCAGGTCGAAGTTTCGGCTGCTGGCAAATTCAGTCAGGGCAGCCGTATCGATTGGCGATCTTGAAATCAGCAATGTGAATGTATCAAAATTGCGTATCAGAGCCAGATGATCCCGGGGCTGGTGGATGGATACCTCTTTGAGGGCCTTATAGGCTGTGCCCCACAGGCGCAGGGAATCCGACGGCGGCAACAGTAGCTTGCGCGAGATGCTGACAAGGCCTCCCGCTTTCAAATGATCCCAATATTCCCTGAAGGCTTCGATGGTAAAAAGGTGCTCCTGATTGAGGGCCGCGGCTCCGGGAAGGGACGCTCCCCAGTTCTCGATCTGAATGATATCGTACTGATCCGATCTTTGCGCCAGAAATACCCTTGGATCCCGGTTTACCACCTGAAGGCCGGGATAGTGTTGGCGCAAGATATTGGCGATGGATCGATTCTGTTCGATGATGGTGATACTGGCCGCATCTGCTGCCATGGCGCAGGATACCGCCGAACCGCCTCCCTGTTGGACCACCAGAACGTCTGCAGGTGCCGGCTTGAGCCGGTAAGCAGCAAATGAAAGCATATTGACGGCAAAGCGGCTGCCTTCCTTATCCGCTAAATCATACAACACCAGGGGATTATCGCCGTCTTTGTAAATGACATCCTGACGGGGCAGGCTGTGGGTGTATTTTAAGCTCAGGCCGGGTGCAAAGCGCATGTAGGGTGTTTGTACGCGATCGAATCTGCCCCTGATAGTGGAATTGCTCTCAAGAACCCGTGTGTTCGGAAACTGCAAAATTTGCCCGAGCCCTTTGTAAGGGGAGGGGCTAACCCGAGCCAGGGATGGATTTGCCGTGGTTAACAACCATACAATGATGGCCATAGCTGCCAAATTGCATCCCAGCATCACTCCGGGAAGGACTGAATCTCCTGCAGAGGTTTTGGCGCGTGAAAACAATTTTTTGGCGGCGGCCCCGGCAGCTGGAATTAGCGGAATGGCGGCTGACATAATGATAAGCTTGCCTTCGCCCATACAGGGAAGCAAAAAAACTGGCACAAGCGCTCCCAGAGCCGAGCCGGCCATAGCGGTGAAATAGACGAGGCCGGCCTTCTCCGGTGCCGTGGTGTAACCGATGGCTATCAGCAAACCCGATACGAAAAACGGAAAAGACAGGCATAAATAGGCGGCGAGCAAATAAATGCTCTGGAGCGGTTCGACCGGCAGCCTGAAATAATCCAGCGGCATGTGAATCACCGCCAGAAAGGATGCAATCGCGCCAACCGAAAAAAGGAACAGGAGCATCGAAAGCGGCAGGTGATCGGCCCAGGGGCGGCGACGCGTTTCCCTGAAAACTTCCAGAAGGCTCAAGAAGGTACCGCTGGCGCCGAAACCGAAAAGCGCTATGCTAATGACCATGAACGACAGATGATTCCATTGCCCGATGGCGAATACCCGCGTAAGAAGCACTTCAAAGGCCAGGGTGGAGAAGGAGACGATGAAGATGGCGAAAAACAACATGATTTGATAGTTGTCCGTTGTTCAGAGTCAATTGGGCCTTGGTCACAAAGCCTTCGCATACAAATAAATCTCAAATCACAAGCATCAAATCCCAAATAAATTTCAGGCTCCAATTTTTCAATGACCCAAACTTCATTTGATGGTCTTGACTAAAACTCCTCATCGGTTATGCCGAAATGAGACTTTTCATAAATTTCGTGTTTTTTGCTGTATCATCTTGTTTAGAATTTTGAATTTCGGTCATTGGGATTTGTTTGATATTTGATATTTGGGATTTGGGATTTAAGCCTCTCATCCTTAAATCTTAATTTTATAGGTCGCATTGCATCATCCGCAATCTAACTGCCTGCTATTCCATTGCCCGACCCGTCATCGGCACAAACAGCACACCTGTAATGGACCGGGTGGTGTAATCCTCCCCCTTTTTAACCACCAGCGTGAGGTTCTGATAGGAAAACGGGTTGCCCAGGGGCAGGATCAGCAAACCGCCGTCTTTGAGTTGCTTCAGCAGCGGCGGTGGAACATGATTAACGGCCGCTGTAATCATGATGGCGTCAAATGGAGCGGCTTCGGGCCAGCCGAAATAGCCGTCACCGTGACGGGTCTTGATGTTGGTGTATCCGAGGTCTTCGAGCAAGCGGGTGGATGTCTGGTGCAGTTTTTTTTTGATTTCAATGGTGTAGACGTCTTTGACTATTTTCGCCAGGATTGCGGCCTGGTAACCGGAGCCGGTTCCGATTTCCAGCACCCGATCGTGGCCTTTGAGCTTCAGGCCGGCCGTCATGAGTGCAACGACATAGGGTTGCGAGATGGTCTGCCCTTCGCCAATGGGAAGCGCCGTATCCCGATAGGCTTTTGAGGTGATACGCTGCGGAACGAAACAATGCCGGGGGACATCCCGCATGGCCGCCAATACCACCGGATCCGATATGCCGCGCCTTTCAATGGTATCGCGAACCAAATCGTCTCTGGCTTTTTGCAGCCGGGGTGTATCGGGGACAACATCGGCTGATAGATGCGAAGCGAAAAAAGAAAGGAAAAAAATCAAGAGGATTGTCTGTTTCATGATAAACCCCTAAGGAATGGCGAATGACGAATGCAGAATGACGAATGATGGAATCGTTTCGCTCCATCTAATAATATTACGTCAGGGCCTTAAGGCCAAACTTTTGGCCAGCTGAAATTTTGCCGCCTTTTGATATCAGCCCCAATTTTTCCCGGATGTTTTCAACTTGTCAAGAAAAAGTAATTAGCTTCAGTGTTCCGGGTTCAAGGTTCAGGGATGTAATGGCGAATGACGATGCGGAACTTCCAGCCTTTGAACGCAGAACCCTTGAGCTTATGAACCCGTTTTTATACAAAATCTTTTTACTTTTTGACCGTTTTACTATATATTATCAGTATTCATGCAGTCAAAACCAAATCTTTGCAAAAGGAGCGTCTTAAATGGGTTTATTCGGTAAAAAGGATAAAGAACAGAAACCGCCGGCCGTGTCTTCCGCGGCTGCCCCAGCGCCTGTGGCCAAAAGTCACAAAAGGGAAACAACACTGGATACCACCTATTTCGGAAAAAATTTACAGATCAAGGGGAACGTATCCGGTGAGGGCAGCCTGATTATCCTGGGCTCTTTCGAGGGGGAATTTGATTTGAAGGGCCGGCTGCAAGTTGCCCAGGGCGCGCGTATCAAAGGCGACATAAAAGCCACCGATATTTACGTTAACGGCGAAATCGAAGGGGCCGTCACGGCCAGTGAAAAAGTGCACCTGGACACCACCGCCAGGATCAAGGGAGGAATTGCCACCCCCCGCCTATCGGTTCTGGAAGGCGCCCAGTTTGACGGCGAACTTAAGATGCGTAACCAGGCCGCCCGGACATCCCAACCGCCGTCAATCGGTGACCAAAAAGGTGACTCAAAACAGGCTTCCCCGTCGTCGGTTACCCCCGATAAAAAAGTAACAGAGCTAAAATAGGAGACAGGTTCATGGAAAGAGGCAAAGCTGCGGGCTCAACGTCGCTATTGAGCAAAAAAGTTAACATCGTCGGTGAAATTCAGGGCAATGAAGATTTGCACGTGGAGGGGCGCTTTAAAGGCTCTATCAAGATCACCGGCAACATTTTTGTCGGACCGACCGGAGTGGTCGAGGCCGATGTTGAAGCCAACAATATTACCATCCAGGGAAAAATTAACGGCAATATTCTGGCCCGCCAACAGCTGGAAATCCAATCCGCCGGAGAACTCATCGGCGACTGCTCGGCTCAATCCATCGATATCAAGGAAGGTGCCATATTCGAGGGCCGCTCCCAAATGCTGCGGCCCAAGACATCCCTTGCCTCAACCCAATCTGGTACCAAAGGACATCCGAAATAGTATTAGAAGCTATAGTAGATCTGATAAATATGGTTCGTTTGATCCATGCGTAAAATCCCCCCCGCCCCCCCCCTTAAGAAAAGGGGGAATGCTCGACACCATCCGGCGTTAAGCTGCAAGTTGCGAGTCGAAGCCACAGGTACTAAATTGGCAGGTAATCAGGGTCATGGCCATAAAAATCCCATGACCCTTTTTGGCGGGTACAGTGGCCCGCCCTCTTTTTGGCGGGTACAGTGGCCCGCCCTGCAAACGTAGAAGACTCAGGAAGCGCGGGGTCGGCCGCTGCCCGGCGCTGCGAAGCTTAAGCGAAGACGGGCACCGATCTGGGCTTGCCGGCTCCTGATCAAATCATTTGCACCACCGTCTCCCTGCATGTTTTGGATTCGATTTGTTCTGCTGAAATTCTGCTCCCCATATACCTTTCTGCAACCCAGTAAAAATTTATAAATCCTTATAAAGTATCTTAATTTTTAGCCGATAATAGATTTAGGCCTGTTATGGCTAGAAATGGTCGGATAGGGGGGTGCCGGTTGAATCATTGCGTCGGAAAACTATTTGCAGCCATATAAAAACTTTTAACAGTTTAGTGACAGCCATCCCGACACGCACGCCGATGGCCGCCTTTAATCTCGATTTTTTCGGCATGGGAAGCCATGCGGGCGAGTGAAGAATTTTACGTAATATCAGGTTTATAAGGAAGTATTCGCTTGAATGGCAATAAAAATTGGATCAATACCCGGACAATTCAATGGTCTGGCATAAAACTTGCTCAATTGGCTAGGCCGGAGGCCCAACATGCGTAAAAATTCAGGATTCTCACTGATGGAACTTTTGCTGGTAATCGGCATAATTGCCATCATCCTCAGCATCGGCATGCCCAGCCTGTTGAGCTATCGTTCCAAGGCTCAGCTGGGCAAGGCCGCCCGGGATGTTTATGGCGGTCTGCAAAAAGCCAAGATGGAGGCTGCCAGAAACAACCGCTATTGTGTCTTTAGTTTTAGCACAATTAACCAAGGTGGCGTTGACTATGCCTTCCATATTTTTGTCGATCGAAGCGAGCCGCGCAATCATATTTATGATAATGGGGTTGACGACTTTATCACCGGCTACCGGACGGTCGACTATCCAGGCGTTCAGGTCAACGGCATGACGTTTCCAACTGAATCGGGGCAGCCGGTCGTCGCCTTTGCGCCGGACGGCCTTCCCAAAAAACTGGACGGCTCCCTGGGCGCCGGCAGTCTGTATCTTAGTAACGGCAAAACCAAAGGAAGGGAAATCAGTGTTTCATTGGTAGGCAATGTTCAAATTTCTCAATATGAGGCCACTCCCTAATGAATAAACAGGTTTTTTCAATAAAAGAAAATAATTTGGGCGGCAACAGGGCTTTTACCATTATCGAAGTGTTGCTGGCCATGGCGATTTTTCTCATCGGCTTTCTGGCGGTCGGATCCATGCAGATTTCGGCGGTCAACGGCAACAAATCCGCCCGCATGCGCACATCCGCCAGCATTCTGGCCGGAGACATCGTGGAGCAGCTGATGCGCTGTCCCTATGAATCTTCCGCGTGCACGTTAACCCGCTCTAACGCTACGGTCGGTGTTCAATACGCCGAACCCGATCCCCTTGCACTGGGCGCCCACGGGCCATTTACAGATGATCCCGATGGGGACGGGCCCGATCGCAGTTACGAAGTCAGATGGGTGGTGGCCAATGGGCCGGAAGTAAATTCCAAGGAAATCGATGTCACCGTAAGATGGCAAAAACTGGGCCAGGATCAGTCGGTAGAATATACGTTTATTGCAGCCGATACAAATTAAGAGGGATCGAATCTGGCCCGCTCAAATCATTGCAAATGGCGCTATGGGAGAAAAGCCAATGTATCCGGAATATAAATTACTCAAAAACGACCGAGGGTCGATCATGGTGGTGGCCTTGCTGCTGCTGGTGTTTTTGACCATCATCGGCATCACCGCAACCAGCAATACCCGCATGGAGTTGAATGTCACCCGCAACAGCCAGGTTTATAAAAGGGATTTCTATGTTGCCGACAGCGGCTGGCGGGCGGCTGCGATGAATCTCCAGTCTTTTAACCTGGGATACCCCAATTATACCGGCCCATTTACAGCGGGTGGAGACTTAAATGGCATTACGTATAGCTACACGATAGGGGACAATCCGACGTCTAGCAAAGCCGTGGGCAGCAGCGGTGCGATGGGGTGCAAGGATGTCACGTTTGAAGTGGAGTCCGTAGCCCTGGACGATGGTATTGCGACCCAGGAAATAAATACCCGCCTGGTCAAACTGTGCTGCGGTTCTTACAACTAACCCGGGGATAGGGCTGGATATAGCCCTCTCAGCGCGGTCGATTGCGCCCGATGACCGGAACAGCAGACCCGGCCGGCAGGTTAAAAAGATGACCCGGTTTCGGTGAAATAGCCGACACCGCAAAAGGATAACAGAATGGTTTTATGGCGAAAAAAATCCGGTTTTACCATGGTGGAATTGATGGTGGTATTGGCGATTTCCTCCATCGTGCTTACGCTGATGTACCAGACCTACACCGCCCAGCTGAAATCGCACACCACCCAGCAGGAGCTGGTTGAAATGCAGCAAAATATGCGGGCCGCCCTGTATTTGATGGAACGCGAAATCCGCATGGCCGGCTACGCACCCGAGGGAGGTCTCGCCGATCCGCCGATTACCGCGGCGGGAGCAGACAGTATTTCCTTTGCCATGGACATCACCGATGGCACCTCTCTTGATCAGTCCGACGGGGATACCGGTGATGCCGGTGAAGTCGTAACCTATGCTCTCAGCGGTGGTCTGGTCCGCAACGCATCCGATGGCAACGGTGACCAGGTTTTGCTGCCGGCCACCGAGATCAATGACCTTACCTTCGTATATAAAGATGAAGACGGCGTCACCCTGGATGACGACGGGTTGGGTAATCTCACCACCGTTGCCAGTCGTCAGGCCATCCGGTCGGTGGAAATTATCCTCAGGGCCAGCATCGGCACCACAATTATGGTGGACCCCCACCAGATGGAATTAAGATCCGAAGTCAAGGTTCGCAATCTGGGGCTGAACCCCTAAACCCGTATAAACGGGTTCAATTATGCGGCCGTATTGATTGCCACAGAAGGGCGGCTGTCCTTTCCTGATCAAATGCCGGATAACAACAAAAGCATCCGTCGGCATGATCCGCCCCGCCGCCTCTCCCAAAACCCCTGGTATGCCGAATTTCGGCATCTGAAAAGAATTTAAACCCCTATTAAGTTTTTTTATAGTTTTGACGGCATTATGACGGATTCAGTCTTTAGACGCACACCCAACCCTACCGATAAAAAGGCAAATACAATGTAAATCCAAATAGATAGACTAGATTTATTCGAATTGATAATTTATCACCCATCCTGGCACATAATTTGCTCATAATATCCTCGCATAAGCATAAAATCCAATTTGGTGGTGTATCCCGATTCGCTTTAACGGATGGCCCACCCAACGGGGAATTGAAAAATGGATAAAAAAATAAATTTTACATCGGTAATGATCCTGATAGCGCTTGTCAGCCTGCTGCTTTCAGCACCTGCGCAGGTGATGGCAGTCACCGGTACGCTGGATATCCGCGTCAACCACGATGATGATACCCACGAGGAACGGGTCAGCACGGGAGCTACCGACTGGCACAGCTCGGACCTCGAACTGGGCGCGGAAGGCAGCGGTGCCCAGATCGTCGGGATACGCTTCCAGAGCGTCTCGATTCCCCAGGGGGCCATTATCACCAATGCCTTCATCGAGTTCACCACAGACGAAACCGACAGCGGGACCACCAACTTGAACATCTGGGGCGAAGACCATGACAATGCGGTGCGTTTTACCGATGTGGCTGGCCAAATGGCGACCCGCACCAAGACCAGTGCATCCGTGGCCTGGAACGATGTGCCGGCCTGGGGCGTTGTCGGGGAAACCGGCGTCAAGCAGCAGACCCCGGATCTCAAGACCATCGTGCAGGAAATTGTCAACCGGCCCGGCTGGGCGGGCAATGCCATGGTCTTTCTGATCACCGGATCCGGCGAGCGTACCGCGGAATCCCATTCCGGCAGTGACACGAAGGCACCCCTGCTGCATGTGGAGTATACCACCGAAAGCGTTGGCGGCGGTGGCGGTGGCGGTGTTGAGTCCACCGGCGTTGTCATCTCCGGCGACCTGGACGATGCGCGCGAGGCGGCCTGTACCGGTTGCGACAATGGTGAGGATGCCGATTACGTGCGGCTGTATCGCACCATGCTCAAACTTCCCGATGATGAAAGCGAGCCCATCGGCTTGCGGTTTCAAAACATCAATATTCCCAAAGGCACCATTATCACCAAGGCCTATCTGGAATTTACCGCTGAAGACGACGACAGCGGTGATGCCGATTGGGTGATCACCGGGCAGGCCGCCGACAACCCGCCGGCCTTTGACGATACCAGTGACAACATATCCAACCGGCTTCGCACCTCGCAGAGCGTTAATTGGGTTACCACCGCCGATGCCTGGGTCATCGATCAAAAATACCAGTCGCCGGACATCAGCGCCATCATTCAGGAGATCGTGGGAAGGTCCGGTTGGGCGGCCGGCAACAGCCTGGTCCTGATTATCGACAGCCCGGCCGAAAGAAATGACCGCGAGGTGTTCTCCTACGATGGCTCCATGGACGATGTGGGCGATACCAGCAAAGCGCCCAAGCTGCATATCGAATTCGGCAACGAAAGCGGCACGGATATGGACACCGACGGCGACGGCGTGCTGGATTCGGCCGACAACTGCCCGCTGGATTTCAACCCGGACCAGACCGACGACGACGGCAACGGCGTGGGTGACCTCTGTGACATGGGCTTGCCCGACACCGACGGCGACGGCGTCGATGACCTGATCGACAACTGTATCAATGTTCCCAATCCCGGCCAGCAGGACGCCGACGGGGACCTCATCGGCGATGCCTGCGATACCGCGCCCTACATCATGCTCAGCAAGGAAACCATCGGCAACTCCTGCTACGAAGGCGAGTACGCCAATCATGCCACGTTTACGCTGACCAACAGCGGCGCGGCCACCCTGAACTATCAGGTGGATGTCCAGTTCAATGTGGGCTCGGGCTGGTTCTCGCTGGATCCGGTGTCTGCCTTAGGTTCGCTGGCCGCCGGCGGGATTCAGAACTATACCGTCAATTTCGACACCTCATCGTTGACCCCCGGGGTCTACGATGCCAAAATCATCTTTACCGATACCGACGGGGCGGCGCCCAACAGCCCCCAGGAGATCGTGGTCAGCCTGACGGTGTTCACCCTGCCAGCTGAGGACACGATGATCTCGGGGACCTGTGGCCATGTGCCGTTGTACGTGGACAACATGGTCACACCGGCGATATTGATTCTGCTGGATGTGTCCAGCTCGATGTCGAGCGATACGGAGGTCACCGAGGGGGACCCGCCCCGCACGCCGAACCTAAATAACATTGTTCAGGAAATCGTCCACCGCCCCGGCTGGGAGTCCGGCAACGCCCTGGTCTTCATTATCGAGGGCAGCGGCGACCGGGAGGCCCAGGCCTACGACAACTCATCCGGGTCGGCGCCCTCCCTGCACGTGGAATATAAGTACAGCGGGTTGCCCTACGCCAAGACTTTTCGGGTCGACCTGTCCAGCGACGATGCCAACGAAAAAGCATCCGACGGTGCGGTGAAGCTGGATGACAACACCCTCTACATGATGAAAAATGGCGACCAAAGCCACCTCGGCATTCGCTTCCGCAACGTCACCATTCCCCGGGGTGCCAATATCGTCAACGCCTGGTTGACATTCATGACCGCAGCCTCGAAGACCGCGACGACCTTGCTGACCATCTGGGGTCAGGACTATGACAATCCGCCGACCTTTGCCGCCGCGATGAACAATATCAGCAACCGGCAGAGGACCTCGGCCAAGGTATCGTGGAGTCCCGAAGCCTGGGAGGGGATCACCAAGGAAAAACGGGTCAACGTGGGCCGGGACGTTATTGCCGAGCTGGTCAAGGACCGCTCCATTGCCTGGGGCTTCGGCACCTGGTGCGAGAAAAAGGAGTGGCGCTATGGGGCCGACGGCGATACCTCAGAGTATGGTCGGGACTACACCCTGATTCTGGCCGGCACCAAACCCAACACCGACGAGCATCAGGCCAATCTGCAGCGGGCCATTTTCGAGTCGACCCATATCGGCGGCACCCCTTTTCTGGAATCGATTGTCGCTGGCAGGAAATATTTTGTCGGCGAAAAAAAGAATGGGTTTATGATCGCGATTCGAGCGGCAACATTCTGGACACCGAGGGCAATGTGCTGCTGACGATAGATGGCGACGAGGTCAAGCGCGACAAGCAGGGCGCGGGCGCTGAAACCGGCGATCTGCATGAGCCCGTTTATTGCCAGCCCAAGTTTCTGGTCGACATCACCGACGGCCGGGGCGGCAACCCCACCGGTGACTGGCATGACCTCAATCTGAACGATGATGGCATCACGCCACGGTATGATCTCGGCGACGTGGATCTGGCCACGGCTTTGGCCACGGAAGACCTGGCCGACAGCGGGGTGACCCCGATTGCAGTGGGTTTTGACCTGCCCGAAGAAGATGCAGGCATGATATACGCCATGGCCAAGGCGGCCAATGAGAAGGGCAAGGCGGATCCGGAAGATCATCTATATGCCCTGCACCGGGAAATCGATGGGGTGCCCCAGCCGTTTTTCGCTTACAACAAGCAGGAGCTGATCGATTCCCTGAAATCCATAGCCGCCAGTGTTAAAAGCGTGGTGTTCACCGGCTCGGCCCCGGCACCGACCACCTCGGTCGACCTGGGCGACACCCTGATCGTGGCCGAGTTCAATCCGGGCTTCTGGACTGGCGATCTGAAGGCCATGACCAAAATCGATCCCTATGGCGGCTGGACCTACGACAACATGCAGATATCCTGGCAGGCCAGCGGTCTGATGCCGGCCAAGGAGGCCCGCAATGTCTGGACCATCGATCCGACCGATGCCTCTGCGGTGGTTCAATACACCGATGCCACCCTGACGGGCGACAACTGGCTGTGCAAGCTCTGGGGTATCGGCGATATTATCAACTCCACGCCGGTGGTGGTGGGCACGCCGCCGTTTTTCTATTCCTTTGATAACTACAATCAGTTTAAATACGACATCATCGCCAACAACAAGCGGCCGGCGCTGATCTATGTGGGCTCCAACGACGGCGCCCTGCACGCCTGGTCGCTGGATGACTACACCCCGGCCGTGGGCGACCCCATCGCCGCCGGCCAGGAAGTGTGGGCGTTTGTACCCAAAAGCCTGCAGGCCACCCTGAACGAGGCCACTTCGGACCCGGCCGATGACATGTGTGCCGACGAATACTGCCACAAGTACCTGCTGGACGGCTCGCCCAAGGTGGCCGATATCGCCCATGATTTTGACGGCGACAAGAAGATCAGCGCCGATGAGTGGCGCACCATCGTGGTGACCGGCCTGCGGGGTGGCGGTCACGCCTTTTTTGCCCTGGATGTCACCTCGGGGCAAGATTTCGACGGCTCCAATTCGGATCCGTCCAAGCACCTGTGGGAGTTCACCGATAATTACGATCTGGGCGAAACCTGGTCCGAGCCCAGCATCAACCGGGTGACGGACGTAACCGCCAATCCGGTTATGTCCTCCTATGAGGACACCTCGCGGCCGTTTGTCTGGGCCACCTACTTCGGATCCGGTTATGTGCCGGCCGCCCAGTCCACCAAGATCGCCTACCTTTACGGCATCGAGGCCTATGATGCCGCCGATCTGTGGTCCGACGGCAGCGGCGGTACGACCAACAAGGTTCAAATGAGCTCAAATAACGGAAAGCTTTACTACGACAACTGGGTGAGCTCCTTTTACTCCCCGAGTCAGGTAGGCGAAACCCTGACCGGCGCGACATCGGGGGCAACGGGTACCATTGTCGACGTTCAGTACACGGTTATCTATGAAACCGGCTATATTGAACTTGAAAATATTACCGGGACCTTCCTTGATGGTGAGGTTATTACGAGTTCCGGTAGCAGCGGTGAAGCCCGGGTTGACGGCACCCTCAGCGGCGCGACGAGCAAGACAAACGATGCCCTGGCATCGCCGCTGGTGGCCGATCTCGAGGGTGACGCCCTTGACGATCGCATTTATGTCGGCAACCTCTACGGCGACATGTTCCGTGTCGAAGATATCGGCAAGGGCCAGAAGCCGGTGGTTTCCACCCTGTTTACTTTCAACAACACCAGTCCGAGCAAAAACCCCATCCGTGCCAAGGCCGACTATGGCTATGCCTATGAGGAGGATCATCTCTGGGTGTACTGGGGAACCGGACGGTACGAAAATCAACTCCATAAAACCGACCTGAACAGCCAGTACTTTTTCGGGATCAAGGACTGGAATGAAGACACCTTTACGCCCAAAAAAGACCACAAAACCTATACCCTGGCCGACCTCAAGGTGCATACGGCCAAGTTTGTCGACGCCGTTGTGAACGTTGACGGCTCGGATGTCACCAAAACCTTCCGGTGGATCGACGGCCATAATCCCAAAGTGTCGCCGGAGCCCTGGGCCATCGAGCTGTTCGCCAACCAGGCCGACCGCGGCTGGAACGGTGCCATGCCGGCCGGCAGCGAGCGCGTGCTGGTCAAGCCGCTGGTGCTGGGCGGCATGGTGTTCTTTGTCACCTTTATCCCGGACAAGAACCTGTGCGCCGGTAACGGCGAATCCTGGCTGATTGCGGTGGATTTCGAAACCGGCCTGAGCCCGGAATACCCGGTGTGGGACATCAACGGCGACGGTATCTATGATGCCAAAGACATGATCAAGGTCGGCACCGACGGTGAGGGCAAGGATATCCTGGTGCCGCCCAACGGCATTTTCATGGGCCGCGGCCAGGCCTCGCATCTGGTCTACCATGACGGCTACCTGTTCTTCACCACCACCGGCAGCGGTGACGGCGAAAACCAGGACGGCGGGGCAGGGGGGATTGCACCCAACCTGTCGAATTTGAAGGTTCGGCTGCGATCCTGGAGACAGGACAGCTAGGACTGTCGAATGACGAATGATCCGCCTGCGGCGGATCGGATGAGACAACCGGGAGCAACTGATCGACTGTTGCTCCCGGTTTTTATTTTCCTCTCGTGGGAGCGGCTTTTCAGCCGCGATTGTTTTTTCCGACATTCTCATCATCGCGGCTGGAAAGCCGCTCCCACAAACTTATGTCAACAGATTACCTTGTTTTAACATAAAGCATTTGGATCTGAACCGCCCAACCCATAACCCATAACCAATCAGCCCGAACCTATGGGTCATTCGACACCCGTCATTCACCTATCTTATTCGTGGGGTCACCTTCGGCCACCATGGCCGCCAGCACTTCCTGTTCCGGCGCTGCCGGTAGAATCCCCTCCAGCTCGGCTTCGAGCACGACTTCACCCTTCTCGTTGTGATATACCGCCGCGGCCCGGGCGCGGTTGCGTGCATCGATCTCGGTGATCGTTAACCTGCAGGTAATGGTGTCGCCGAAATACACCGGCTTTTTGAAGCGAAAATTCATCACCGAGGCCAGCCAGCCCATCTGCCCCCCGACTTCGGTCAGCATGCCGGCCACCAACAAACCGTGGCAGATCCGGCCATTGAAATTCTTGACAGCTGCAAACCGATCATCGAAGTGGATCGGGTTGTAGTCCCGGGTAATCTCGGCAAAGGCAACCATATCTGCCTGGGTGAAGGTGCGCCGGATAGTGAAACTGTCCCCGACGCTAAATCCCGCAATGGCTTTCCGGCGAATTTCCGACATGGGTGTTTCCTTTCGATGGATTGTCAGAATGCTTTCAAATCAGAAACCCATAGCAAATAATGCGATTTGAATTCAAGGGGGGATTGGCATATGGTTGCATTTCTTTCAGAATCATTTTATTGAAATTGCCTGGAGCCCCCTCCCTCTGATCCCTCCCGCCAGGGGAGGGAAAATAGGGGGTGGAAACCGGCAACACAGGTAACAGATTAAACCAATGACATGGGTAACACGCAGGGTATAATGTGAGCAAATCGACAACTACGAAGGTACATTGAGATCATGGACATCCTCTTTTTGCAGTCAGCGACCTCAGATTTCCCTCCCCTGGCGGGAGGGATTAAGGGAGGGGGATAAAACCGCCCGATTCCTTATCATACCAGACTATGTCCTCCAAGCTCACGAAATACGCCAAAACACTAAGAAAGAAATCCACCAAAGCAGAAGCCCTGCTTTGGAATAAACTAAGATCAAGACAACTCGAAGGTGTCAAATTCAGACGACAACAGCCAATCGAAAATGATATCGTCGATTTTGTAAGCTTCGAGAAACGAATCATCATTGAACTCGACGGTGGGCAGCACGCCTTTCAGAAGCGCCAAGATCTACTGAGAGATGGGCAGTTAAAGCAGACTGGATACACCATATTAAGATTCTGGAACAACGAAGTATTAGAAAATATCGATGCAGTTTTAGAAATCATTCGTCAGAAATGCCTGAAATAATGGCAGAAGCCAAGGCCACGCTGTCAGAATGTGTCCGCGAGGTGGAAAGGGGCAACATGATTCTCATCAAACGGCATGGGAAACCGGTAGCCGCTCTGGTTCAGCCAGGCGATCTGGACCATATCGTGAGACTTCGAAGCGTGGGCCCGGAGGGTGGATTGGCCAGTGTTTCCGGTGGCTGGGATGGTTCGGAAGAACTGGTTCGAATTCTGGAAGAATCAAAACGATTTGGAACAAGAGAAGAGGAGCAGCCGGATTAACCCATGGCGTATCTTTTCGATACCGATGCAATCTCCGAATTGCTGCGCCCGCGTCCACTTTCCAGCTATGTAGAGTGGATCGATACTGTACCGCGAGAAGAGCAATTCACCAGTGCGGTTGTCGTCGGTGAGCTTTACAAGGGAGCATACCGCTCACAAGGCCAGGAGCTTCATCTTGCCAATATCGAGCGTCGCATCCTGCCAGCCGTCACAGTGTTGCCGTTTGATGTTGCCACCGCCAAGCAATTTGGAAAAATTCGTGCCCGATTGGAAGAAACGGGCACCATCCTGCCGGATGCGGATATCCAAATCGCCGCTACGGCTATATATCATGATTTGGAGCTGGTCAGCGGAAATCTGCGCCATTTCTCCCGCATCACTGAACTCAAAATGAATTCGATCCTTGCGGATGCCCGGGCGGATGGATAAACAACAAATCAGGACTTCCGCAAATACACCCAGACAACCTCCCGGGCCAGCATCCGGCTGAATTTGTCATCTCTTCTCTGCATTTCTTCCCATTCCCCCGCGGTATAGACCAGAATTTCGGCGGGAACCGGCATAGTGTGCAAATCCCAATTCAGCGACCGGCGCTCGAAAGGCTCAGGGCTGTCATCCACGACTGCGATCAGATCGAGATCACTGCCGACCCCCCAGTTTCCGCGGGCATAGGAGCCGAAATATCCGAGCCGCTCAACTTGCGGCTGTTGCTGCACCTGTTTTTGCGACCAGGATCTGACGGCCTGATCCACGGTGCTCCGATCAGGCCATTTTAGAACGGACGAATTTAAGGATCTCACCGGCATAGTCAATGGCGTCCTTGCTGTGTATTTTGCCGTAGTGTTCAAAAGGGGCACCCTCCGGGTGACCGTTCGCATAACGGGTGGGGATATAAAAGCCATCGAGGACTTTGGCTTTATCCACCAGATCTTCGGGGACATCCAGGGGCAGCTCGCTCAAAAGCCTGGCCACGACATGCCCCCAGGCTTCCTGCTTCAATGACAGGTGCAGCGCTTTGACGGCTTTTTCCGCTGACTGCTGAGCGGCAAAACAGGCCCACTCATGACGACCCTCCTTCTGGGAAGACACGGCATGTTCCAAATCTCGTTTGGCCTGAGCAAACCAATCCTTTGATCGATCAACCATTTGGTGTTTTCCAGTCTTCTAATTTTGCGCCTATCAACCAGTTGCAGCAGTTAATCCATTATATTGAATGAAATGCCGAAAAGCAAGCCGGGAGCTTTACTTCTGATATTCCCTTTCTGCGACTTTCCGCCACGAGCTATGAGCTATGACCCGGCGCCGAAGGCGCCCCGGCGCCCTCCCAAACCCCCGGAATCACCGTATCGCAGAACTTGCACCTGCCGCCCGCCAGGTTATAGGTGGGAATGACATATCCCTGCCGTTCGATCAGCAACTTCTTGCAATTATGACAATAGGTGTGGTTGCCCTCGTGCCTGGCCACGTTGCCCACGTAAACGTAGCGAACACCCATTTGCATGGCCATCTGGCGGTAGCGACTCAGGGTTGAAACCGGGGTAGGGGGCAGGCGGTTTAGCTTATAGCGGGGGAAAAAGCGTAAAAAGTGCAGGGGATGATCGGGACCGATGTTGTCCAGGATCCAGGCACACATCTTTTTGACCATTTCGTCGTCATCGGTATAGCCGGGCACCACCAGGTTGATCATTTCAAAATGGATATGGTGCGCGTGCAGGGTCTTGAAGGTGTCGAGGACGGGCTGGAGGCGGCCGCCGTTGAGTCCGCGGTAAATGTCGTCGTTGAAGGCCTTGAGGTTGATGGAGGCGCCGTCAAGCACCTCACACAGTGCCAGCAGCGGTTTTGCATTGATGTAGCCGTTGGAAACCCACAGGTTGTAGATGCCGGCCTGTCGGGCCAAGCGGGCCGTATCGATCATGTACTCGAAAAAAGTGACCGGCTCCGAGTAGGTGTACGCAATGGATTCGGCTTGCGATTTACGGGCGGCTGCAATCACTTCCTCGGGGAACAGGGTGTAGGTATAGGGGACTTCGTGGGGTTTGGCCTGGGAAATTTCCCAGTTCTGGCAGTTTAAACAGCGAAAATTACAGCCGGTTGTGGCCAGAGAAAACGCTTTGATCCGCGGCCTGAAATGAAACAGCGGCTTTTTTTCGATGGGATCGGTGTTAATCGAGCAGGGATTGCCGTAGGCCAGGCTGTAGAGCTTGCCGTCCATGTTGACCCTGGAGCGGCACACGCTGCGATCTCCGGGGGACAGGAGGCAAAGATTGGGACACACTTCGCAGATGACCTTGCGACCTTCGAGTTTGGTGTATACGAATCCTTCCCGGGACCATTGCCAGAGTTTTTCCGGCCCGTCGCCTTTGAACACCCGGCCGCGGATGTCGCCGGTTACAGCCGCTTCGCAGGTGTCATCGGCCAGCGGCCACCATGCCTGCCCGGCAACCGCACTCATCATGCAGGCGGCACCCCCGCCCAGGAATCGGCGTCTGGAGATTTTTTTCATGGTAGAATCCCAGGTGTTTTAAAGTTAATACTACAGATTAGATAAAAATTATAATTATTTTATATTACTGATAAAAAAACAATAATAAAAAATAGCTGATGGTCAGGATATCCCTCTCCCTCGACGGGAGAGGGTCAGGGTGAGGGTGAATAAAATGGAAAATCATCATTTTCCCCCTCCCCTTAATCCCCTCCCGCCAGGGGAGGGGAAATTTGAATTCGGCAAGAGGTATTTTTAATCAATTGAAGGCCAGTTAACTTTCGTGGGTACAGATTTCCAGCCGCGATTGCCTGCTCATTCTCGCGGCTGGAAAGCCGCTCCCACAATGAAAACACAGCGCAAGGGTTAATTTACGTCAATTGATTATAAATCAGCCCTAATTATTCATTATTCATTTCAAGGCCCTTGTCCCGATCAAAACCAGACTCACCAGTTTGAAGCCGATCAACACCCCGGCCGCCGGCAGTATACCGATATAGGGAATCAGCACCACGCTCGTGAGCAGGGTACCGCAGGCCGCGCCCATCAGGTCAGCTGAAAATGTGCGGCTGGCGGCGGCGTTGCCGCTGCCTTTGAGAAAAAGGGCCACCGGGAACTGAAATCCGCACACCAGCGATACCGCAAAACCGAACATCAGGTAGAACCAAACCGGGAGGCGATCGCCGCAACCGACAACCGCCAGGATAAAGACGAGCAGGACTGCAATCAGGAGTCCATCGGTCAGCGCCAGTATCCATTTGGCCGGTTGTTGCAGTTTGTTGCCCAACCATGCGCCGGGCATTAGACCGGCCAGAAAGACGGTGACAATGATGCCGATTTGCAGATAAATATAGCCGAAAAATATCTGGAATGCAAAGATAACCAGGATTTCACCTCCCATGGTCAGGCACCCGGTGGAAAACAGAACATATTCCTCCCGGGAAATTTGCAGCAGGTAGACGGCTGCCAGAAGGGCCAGGACCAGAAAAAAACCGAGGGGTGATGTTTTAAATTTGGCAAACCACTGGGAAAACATCAGGCGCATCAAATAAGGAGCGGTATCGGTATTTACCGGTGTGGACGGATCCAGCCGTTGATTCAGGTATTGGATTCTTTCCGCTGTCAGGTTGCCGTAGAAAAAGCCGCTGATGTAGGCTGTGTCGATATTTCGTTGCGCCAGCGCCGCCGGGATATCGACCGACAGCGGACGGTCGCGGCACAGGAAAAATACCTTTTGCCCGGGCAGCAGCATGATATGTTTGAAATGTGCCTGGGCGGTATTGTAAAGGGAAGACAGTTTTTGACGTTGGGGCTCGGCCAGAAAATTGTCATAGCCCTGCATGGAAAAGCTCAGCACACCGCCGTCTGTCAGGTGCTTGCGGGCCAAACCGAAAAACTGCCGGGTGTAAAACCGGTTGATTTGGAAGGTGCCGGGTTCGGGAAGATTGACAATAATGGCGTCGTACATCTTGTTTGTTCCTGCCAGGTAGGCGCGGCCGTCCTGATGAATCACCGTTAACCCGGGGATCTTTTCAAGCAGGTCAAAGCGAAACTGAACAGCGGTGACGGCCGGATCCAATTCGACATAATCAACGGTTTTCAACTGGTATTTTTTTAATTCGCCCATGACGCCGCCCTGGGCCGAAATCAGCAGCACGTGGTTGAGCGGGTCAAGGCCTGCCAATGGGTAGTGAACGATTTCTTCCGCCAGGCTCTGATTCTGGCTGCTGAATATGGGAACGCCGTCTTCAAACAGGGTGTACTGTTCCTGATCCCTGTGAACCTCGATGCGGCCGTAGCGGCTTTCACGGTAATGAACCAATTGACCCGAGGTGGGTGCCAGTGATCTTTTTTCCAGGGTTGCGCCGGCCAGCAGGACGCCGGCCAGCAGCCCGAGGCTGATATATGCCGACGGGCGATGCCGGTTTGAAGCCGGAAATAAAAGATAGACGGCTGCCAGCAACGGTAAATGGGCCAGCAGGATAGCCTGCAGCGGGCTGACCAGATAGACCAGCGCAAACGAAAACAGGGCCCCGCCGGACAGGTCGCCGATGTTATCGGCAATGTAAATCCGGGCGGCGGGATAACCGGCCTGTTCGCCCCGGATGACGAACAGGCTGTAAGGCAGGACAAACCCGAGCAGCAGGCAGTAGGGCGTTATGATACCAAAGGTAAACAGCCAGGTCGGGTAAAAGCCCACCGAACTGCCGTGGATAAAGACGATGTCGCGCAGCAGGCGAATGGCGTGAATTTGCAGGATCGCAAGGCCGGACAGGACCAGGGACAACCATGCCAGGCAGCCGGCCGAAGCCCGGCCGACCCGGCGGGTTGTAAACCTTGCCAGCAGCGTTCCCAAACCGCCCAGGATCAGCCAGTTGAAGAGAATCAGGGCAATGACCATTTCATTGCCTTGAAACTGGGTTAAAAATTCACGAATGGTGAGCAGCTGAGTGACGACAGAGGATGTCCCGGTGGCGATAACCACGCGGATTATGGCACGATCGTCATTTTTCTTCAAAATATTGAACCTGGTATGTCAACACTTCCAGCTCGCGGTCTTTCCAGGCATCGGATGGCAAGCCGGCTTTCAGACATAAATGGGACAGAAATTGATCGGGGTGGGGCAACTGCTCCCACACCTGGGGCAGAAAAGTGGCGCTGGCATGTCCCTTGCGGATAATGACGCCGTCCACCTTCACCCGAAGCTTTTGGATCAAATCCTCTGCGTCATGGTATTCAAGGGGACGCGGTTCGGTTAAAATGCTGACTTCAAGCTCGGCCTGATCAAACTCTTTGGCGGTCAGCGGTGAGAATCGGGGATCGTGGAAAGCGGCGTTGATGGCGTTGCGTTTGACACCTTCCCAAACGGTTTCAGCCGAGGTCAGGTTGCCGATACAGCCGCGCAGCTGCCCTTTGATTTTCAAGGTCACAAATGTACCGCAATGACGTTTAAAATCTTCGTCCTGCAAGGCGGGGCCCTGCGCAGCGAAGTCCGCGTCCGACAGGTTGCGACCCAGTTTTTCGCTGATCGTGTGTCGGGCCAGACGAACCAGGGCCTGACCTTGTTCTGGCGTAAAGCGTGCCTGGGAATCGAGCGTGTTGTCCATGGGTTGGTCTCCAAAAAAAGCAATAGTGGCATATCCCACCACCCGGGAACGGCCCCCGGCAGTGTCACCACTGTTGGAATAATGCAGCAAAACCGGTTGCCACTGGTTGCGTTTGGCAAGTTCCATTAATACCAGAAGCGGCCACAACCCGCAGGCACGGTTAGGCTTGCCGGCCAGCATGGACGGATTCAACTCCATGATCGCGGTTACGGTATCGCGGTCCATGGCAAGCGCTTCCGAATAACCGAGGAAATGGGAAAGATCGGAGCTGACCACCAGCAGGGTCTGATCATCGAACAGGTCACGGATCGCTTCAGTCAGGCGGCCGACGTTCGCATGGCCCACGACAATCGGCACCAGTTCAAATTCCCCCAGGTAGGTTTGCAAAAATGGCAAAATGACTTCCAGCGAATGTTCTCTGTCCATTGAAACCGGCAGTGATCGAAACTGGGCAGCTTGGCGGCGCAGCCGCCTGGTGTCCGGATGCAGGTCAATTCTCCCCAGGGGGGTTTGATAGGCCGCAACATCGGAAATGGCGCCGTTTCGAATACCAAGGTGATGGTCCGGTCCCATCAGGATGACTTTGGAGAAGCGGTTCTTCCTGAGAACCATAGCGGCGTGGGCTGCCGTCCAACCCGAATAGATGTAGCCTGCGTGGGGCATGATGAGGGCTCTTAAAGCCTTGTTCCGGGGAAGGCGGACGCTGGTTTTTTGGGCCTTTTCCGTCAGACGGTCAATCATGCGGGCGAGTTCAGCAGGATCTGCGGGATAAAAACTGCCGGCCCGGACGGGTTGGCGGACGGTATCTGCATGGGCCCGGTTGCAGTGAACAGAGATGATCAGGCCGGCAGCCAGCAACGCTATAAATGAGGATTTTAGAATTTGCATGTTTATCCTTATTTATCATTGCTCATATTGTTAATAAATACAATGGCTGCCACCCCCTGTCAAACAAATTGGTGGATAATGAAACTGGCACAAAGAGGTTTCAGGTGTCAGGTTTCAGGTGTCAGCGACCCACAATCTGGGAATTGCAAATTGAGGAGTCTAGGAATTAATTGAATACTGTCGATTTAATGCACCGATACAGCAATTCCTCAATTCCAGAATCTCTAGATTTCTAAATTATTCAATTCCTGACACCTGACACCTGAAACCCTGAATTATTTTGAAACACAAGAACTTCTTAGGATTGAGTAAAGACAGGACAAAGCGGATAAGGATAAGTCGTCTATATTGTCGCCTCAATGATGGTTTCGTCATCGGGCATTTCACATTCGATAATGGCTTCGCCACAAAGCGGTTTCCATTCGCTGCGATACATGTTGTTGAGCATCACATTGAACATAAAGGTCAGAATGTCATGGGCGGACAGTTGGGGATCGGGCTTCGACAGCAGTTTTTGCATATAGGCATGGTGCACAAACTGGGCTTTAAGGTCTGCCAGTTTGTGTAAAAACGCGATGGCTTCGGTTCTGGATTTGGTGGGGTTGGCCGAGCTTTTGGATTTGCTTTCCAGGTCGGTTTTAAGCTGGCAGATTTTGGCATGCGATGCTTTCAGCAGAACCTGTCGAATCTGCTCCTTTTCAAAAATGTTCTGGGTGTCGACACAGCGTTTAATCGACAGCGCAATCGATCTGAGTTCTTTAATCAAGACTTTGCCGAACATGTGTTGGACGGATTCCGGAAGGGCCACCAGGACGGATTTGAGCGGTTTTTGCGATCCTTCCATTTTTTCCTGGAATTCGACCACGGCGCTGTGCCAGAACATCCGGCTGGCTTCTTCAAATATGTCACTTCGGTGGTTGTCCGGATGGTTGGCCTGGATCATCATGTTGCGCAGGTCGCCGAACAACTTGGCCGTCTGGTCAAACAAAAGATCACCGGTAATGGCCTTGTAGATCATGACCAGGGTGGCATGCCAGTCCTGGAGATGGAGGATTTTGCCGAGATTGCCGAACTTTTTGGCCAGGATATCATTTCTGAGAAAATGGGACGGCGTGGCGTAAAAAGGCGTTCCCCCCAGCAAGGGTTGCTTGATGGAGTTGTATTTTGATTTTTCAAAATCAACGGCGGTTTCAACATCAATGATTCCCAGAGAGAAATCCTGGGCTGATCGTAAAAACAGCGGGTATCGAGCCGGGTCGCCGGCCACAAACAAATTGTCCGGCTTGAGATCCCGCATGGACACGCGTTTTGTGCGGAACCAGGCCAGGACATCCAGCAAATTGCCGGAAAGGGCCGCCATCTGAGCCTTGTTTTGCTCAAAAAACGACATGTAGATGTAGTTTTTGATGGTTCTGCGGTAGACATCCACCACATCCGAATGGTCTTTGACCATTTTTTTTAAAATAATGTTCAAATCGGAAATAAAACTCGCGGGGTATCCGCTGCCGTTGGCGGATATGGTGTCATGGGCCAGGTGGGTGATAAACCAGGACTGAATCTGATAATCTGAAACCGTCGTCGTGATGCCGGCCCGGTCCACCAGACGGCGCACGATGACCGCGCTTCGATTGAACACGTCACGGATCTCGAAAATGGCGTCATTTTCAATTCCATAACGGCCCTTGAATTTGGCCGGCTCCCATATGATCGCGGCGTTTTCCGTGATCTCCCTGGCGATCAAGTGCTTTATATCATGGAGTTCATCAAGGATATGGCTGAGGAAATAATATTTGGACAAATCCATGATGTAAACAAAGCTGTTGTTGATCTTCAAGTATTTTTGATGCTCCGGGGACCGGCGCATCCAGTTGATGTATTTCTCTTCGAGCCTCTCGGGCGGAATGTCATCGCCGTCCTCAAAACTGTGAATCATATCCAGTACGACCGAGACTTTGGGAATGATACACTCCTTGGGAATAAGCTTATTGACGATATGAACTTCTTTTTTAATGCTTTCGATGTATTGTTCAAAATCCGTGACAGGTTTGGCCGGTATTTTGATGACCATATGGATATCGTAAATGACGTAGTAACACTTGCTTTTACTGCCGCTTTCTTCCCCCAGGGGACCAATCGTCATACGGCGTTTGGCCCAGTCGTCCATATGCCTGACGCGCAATTCGTAGATGTGATTGGGCCCTGAATTCTTGGACATTAACGGCACATATTCCACGGGTGCATCCGGATCGGCACCAATTTGTTTCTTGAACAATTCCAGAAAGAAACCGACGACATCAATACGGGTGGGAGCACCGTCGTTTTGAGGAGCTTCCGGGGGCGAGACGGTTTCTTCTACCAAAGGAGCCGCTTCCGCAACGGATTTGGATTTCTTTTTTCCCGAACACCGGGTGAAAAGAATGATTACTAAAAAAAGCAGGAGCCCCAGCAAAAATATGTTTTGAGTTAAGCTGAGTCCGACGTTGATATGGTTTTTCTGAAAAAACCGGTTAAGGAACGATTCCACCCTTTCGAAATGATTTATAATATATTCTTTGGCCTCCTGATATACATGTCCCAGGTTGCGCTTGCCGTAACTTTTAATTTCTTCTCTTTTCAGCAGGACGCGTTCGCCCTCGACCTCATATGAGATCAAGTTTCCCGATTCCGACGCCCAGACCTCATCCACGGTCTTGAGGGTTCCGTCCGCCAGGACCAGAACCTGCTTGTCGGAAAAGTGGACAAAAAGGGCGGCACCGCAGACAGTCAGCAGCGCCATCAGGACAAACAATTTGAAAAGTTTTTTCATGTCGTCAAGTATCTCAATCGGGATATGCGAACGTTGGCCCAAAATTTCTTTCGGCTAGATATAGTAAATCGGCATAAATAACAGGAACTTTAGTTAATTTAAGGCGGCGAGTCGCCGCATTCCCGGCGGCTGTTGTTAATCTTTTATTTAATTGAATAATTTTATCGTGATACCGGCTAAATTTCTGATTTATTTGTCGGCGTCCGTCATCCGGCCGATTTTTATTGTTTCCTGGGTTTTTCGTATTATTATAGTAGCCATGTGGACCGTTATTTTGATAATCCTCGCTTTGGTGTATGCCCTGAATCCCTTCGATATTTTACCGGATTTGATCGTTGGCTGGGGATGGCTCGATGATATCGTCATACTGGGGCTGTTGTGGCGTTACCTTCACGCTCAAAAGAAAAAACGCCAGGCCGCTCAAAAATATTATCAAAGCCAGGGCCACGCCAGGGATAAAAGCCGTGCCAACACCGATGGCGAGCAGGGTTCCCGCTTCGACGCCGGATACAGCGCCGGGGCATGGGATCCCTATGAAATTCTGGGAATCGATCGCAATGCCTCTGCGGACGACATCAAGCAGGCCTACCGTCAACTTGCCGGCAAATACCATCCTGACAAGGTGACGCACCTGGGTGAGGAGTTTAAAGCACTGGCGGAAAAGCGCTTCAAAGATATCCAGAAAGCGTATGATGAACTCAAAAATTAATAGATGGGCGAATAAAATTAAACATCAAATCATGTGCGGATAACCAAAAAAGATAAAATTTCAAATCACAAGCACCAAATATCAAATAAATTCCAATGTCCGAAATTCGAAATAATAAACTCATAGCATTACCCCGGCAAAAGGAGAAGTCTGTTATCTACTGGATTAACTGGATTCCGGATTTCACCGAAATGAACAATCAGTCTCTCAGTGCTTGTCAAGTTTTGGTCATTTGATATTGTAATTTGTAATTTATTTGTAATTTGATGCTTGTGATTTGGAATTTATTATGAAATCCAAAGTACGAATCATCGCTGACGTTAATTCTATTCCTATCATTCAAATACTTTCATGAGATTTTGCTTTATTGTCGACCGATCCCTGGGCACTCTAGCCAAGTGGCTCCGGATTCTGGGCTATGACACCATTTACGAACCGGAGGTATCCGCCGGGGAATTTTATGATCGGAGCGAAGATCCGCGTCTCATTACCAGAAGTAAAGAAATTCAAAAAGCGTGGGGATCCCACGACCACGTTTTCATCTCGTCCAATCCACTTGTGGAGCAGCTTCAGCAGGTTGTGGCTCAAATCGGCATAACCCGGGAAGATATCCGGCCGTTTTCAAGATGCATTCACTGCAACCTCGCCATTGACAAGATCAACAAAAATGAGGTTTATGGTCTGGTGCCCGATTATATATGGGAAACCCATGATGCCTTTAACCGCTGCAATCAATGCAAACGTATCTACTGGTCGGGAAGCCATGCCGAACGGAGTATGGACATGATTAAGCTGATATTTGATGTTAAATGAGAAGAAATGACCAATTAAATTTGAAAATAGAACCATGGGTAAAACCACTAAAGTCATCGCTTTGGAAGGCCGCTTACGGGATTGCCGCAATGTCATCACCCTGGGCGTACGACCAAATTTTTCGGACTACGATGCCGGGGAAGTCGCTTTAATCCGCAACGCGGACAAAATCTACTATCCATCGCCTTTTTACGCCGAATTATTTGATACCATGGGCAAACCCACGTTTCCCAGCTATCATTGTTATAAGTTTGTGCAGGACAAAATCAAACAAACCGCCCTGTTTCAGCTTTTGGATATTCCTCACCCGCGCACCAGGGTATTTTATGGCAAACGCCAGAAAAAGACCATTGGCGATCATTTTGCCTTTCCGTTCATCGGCAAGGTGGCACGGGGCTCTGCCATGGGACGAGGGGTGTTCCTGATCCGGAATCCGGCCGAGCTGGAGGCATACCTGCAAAGCGTCGATATTGCCTATATCCAGGAGTATCTGCCGGTTGACCGCGATATCAGGATTGTCATTATCGGCCAGCGCATAGTACATTCTTATTGGCGCCTGGCACCCGCCAATGAATTTCGCACCAACGTGGCTGTGGGCGGACAAATCAGTCTGGGACCGGTTCCCGGCGGGGCGCTGGACCTGGCCCTGCATATCGGCCATACCTGCCGCTGGGACGACGTCGGTATTGATATATGCCGGCACAACGGTAACTACTATGTGCTGGAGGCCAACATGAAATACGGCAAAGAGGGCTTTCGCCAGGCGGGGATAAATTACACGCAGCTGATGGAAGAAATGATCGCAAATGAAGAAATTTGAAAACGACCAAACTTTAGTTGAGCTCAAAGCGCTGCTCAGCAAATCCGAGTCGGAAACCCTGGCGCCGTTGGCGACTCGCAATGCCGCGGGCATCCGACGCACGCCCGACGATAAGCTCGAAGCCGACTACCGCCAGGCCTTTTCGGTGGATGCCGACCGTATTCTACATTCCCTGGCCTATGCGCGCTATATCGATAAAACCCAGGTCTTCTATCTGGTGAAAAATGACCACATTACCCATCGGGTCCTGCACGTCCAACTTGTTTCGAAAATCGCTCGCACCATCGGGCGATTTTTGGGGTTAAACGAGGACTTGCTTGAGGCCATTGCCCTGGGCCATGATATCGGCCACACGCCCTTCGGACACGATGGGGAACGGTTTCTCTCCAAAATTTGTGAAGAAAACGGTATCGGGTATTTCCATCACAATTTGCAAAGCGTCCATTTTCTGGAAAACGTCGAGCGGAAGGGCCGGGGATGGAATCTTTGCCTTCAAACGTTAGACGGCATTTTGTGCCATGACGGCGAAATTCATACTGAACGCCTGGCGCCGGCGCCGGGTAAAACCTTCGAAAATCTGGATGCTGAGATTGCCGCCAAAAAATCCGCTCCCCAAGCAGCACTGATACCCATGACCCTTGAAGGCTGCCTCGTGCGGATGGCCGATACGGTCAGTTACATCGGCCGTGACATTGAAGACGCCATCCGACTGAATCTGATCCGACGGACAGATTTGCCGGATGAAAGCGTCGCCAGGCTCGGAAACACCAACGGAACCATTGTTTTTAGTCTGGTAACCGACATCATTCGCAATAGCTATCAAAAACCTTTTATTGCCTTTAGCCCGGAAGTCTCCGGGGCCTTGCAAACGCTGAAAAGCTTTAACATGGAGCATATCTATTTAAACGCCCGGATAAAAAAGCACACCCGGCGAATCGAAGAGCTGTTTATCATGCTTTTTGAAACCTATCTCGCAGACATTCGCAAGCATCGAAAATCCTCCGTGATTTTTGGCCAATTCATGCAGGATATGACCGATGAATATATCCACAGCCACCGACCCGCTGAAATCGTGAGGGATTTCATTTCCGGCATGACCGATCAGTATTTTCTGGATCAATGTCCGCCGTCGATGCGGCCACAAATAGAAGATCGATAGCAATAAATAACAGCACTGCTGTTTTCTACGGAGACTCGCTTTTTTTGAAATTACAAATCACAAGCACCAAATATCAAACAAATTCCAATTACCGAAATCTCAAATTCGAAATTGGTATGTGATCGCTCGAAATGAAGACCAACTCAGTAACCTCGTTTTGGTCATTGAATATTGAAATTTGAGATTTATTTGTGATTTGGTGCTTGTTATTTGTTATTTATTTCACTTTACCAGCGAATATGATGTTCCAAGAACGCACCTATAGAAATTTAATCAGTACACAGGGACTGGTCCCGTATCGGGTTGTCGTCAAGGAAACCGATCTGATGGTTTATACTGAAACCAACCGCATCGATGAAACCAAAGAACTGGTGCTGGAGCAACGGGGGTACCTCGAGGCCTATATCACATCGCACCCCGTTTTTGCCCGAACGCTTGTACCCTGGCAGCTTGACGGCCCGGCTCCGGCCATTATTGTGGACATGGTGAAAGCCGGCCGCAATGCCGGGGTTGGCCCCATGGCGGCCGTTGCCGGAGCCATCGCCGAGCAGGTGGGACTGGGACTTCTGAAGCTGACCGATCAGGTGATTGTCGAGAACGGAGGAGACGTATTTATCAAAACGAATTCGGCTCCAACGGTCGGCATCTTTGCCGGAAACTCCCCGCTGAGTTTGCGTATCGGCATCCGGTTAAAAGGGAATGCCAAACCTCTGGCGGTGTGCACATCCTCGGGAACCGTCGGTCATTCGCTCAGCCTTGGAACTGCAGATGCCGTCTGCGTGGTGGCCGATTCCTGTTCCATCGCCGATGCCGCCGCCACTTCAATCGGCAATCTGGTGGGGTCGCCGGCTGATATCGAAAACGCCATCGGCGCCGGCCGGAAGATGAATGCATTGACCGGCGTAGTGGTAATAGTAGAAGATAAAGTCGGGATGTGGGGTGACCTGGAAATTGTTTCTTTAAAGGATGCGATCCGGCCGCTGCAGACCCAAAAAAGGGTTGAGTTTTAATGCCAAGACTGATAATCCTGAACGGTAAACCTGAATCCTTGAATGATACCGATTTCAGTTTGAGGTGCGATTGCAGTGAAGACAATGTGGGCCCCGTGGCGGATGGAATATATTTTGGCCGAAAAGGAAGACGGATGCATTTTCTGCGATGCGCTTTCCGCAGACGCCGAACTGACCCTGTTCAGGGGATCGGACACCCTGGTAATGATGAACAAATTCCCTTACATCAACGGCCATCTTCTGGTTGCGCCCGTCAGGCATCTGTCCGGCCTGGATCAGCTCGACAAACACGAGATGGGTGAGCTGTTGGCGACGGTGGACCGGTCGGTGGAGATTTTAAAACGGGTGATGTGCCCCGACGGATTCAATGTGGGGCTGAATCTGGGAAAGGTTGCCGGGGCCGGCGTTGAGGAGCATCTGCACTTTCATATCGTCCCCCGGTGGTTCGGCGATACAAACGCCCTTACGGTCTTCGCTGATGTCAGGGTTATCCCGGAGCACCTTAAAGCCACTTATGACAATTTAAAACCGCAATTCAGCAAGCTGGATCTGGGCCGGCCTAAAAACTAACCTAATAAACTAATGGAGAAATTGCATGAAAAAAGCCACTCTGATCATCTGGGTCATCATTTTTGGAGTGATTGCGCTGTTGATTTTTCAAAATCAGGCCTTCTTTTTGAGCAATCAAGCATTGCGGGTTAACCTCGGTGTGATAAAAGCGTACCACACGCCGCAATTGCCCATCGCGATCCTGGTTTTGTTCTTTTTCCTGGGAGGTGTCCTCATCGCTTACCTGTTCAACCTATCAGCCCGTTTTAAAGCCAGGCGCACCATCAAAAAACTCAATGCCACCATAGCCTCTCAGGGTACCGAGGTTGATGGATTGCGACGGGAACTCAATGAGTTAAAAGGCATTGAAACACCTGAAGATCAGCCGGCATCCGAAACTTTGACCGACACGGATGCCACCCAAAAGATTACCGCCGATAGCCCCGGAGAAGATCAGGCGGACGCCACGGGCACATTCTCCATTGACAGCAAGGCAGGCAATCCCTTGGAAAATGTGGAAGGCAAAAACGAAGAGAACAAATAAAACATCGTAATTTCAATTAGTAACCAGAGATAATGTAATATTTAACCTTAGCCGTTATGGAATGCTGGAATATTGGAATACTGAAATACCGGTTAGCTGAAGGATACCATCGATTTGTTGATCCTCGTGGCAGGATGCATTTTTTGATCAAACCGCTTTTCCATTATCCCCGACCCATTATTCCATTATTCCGTCATTTCACCTTTCCCTTCGGCATGTACTCCCTGCGAATTGGAAGCCCGTTGGGACGAAATCCCCGGTTCGTACATTCAAGCCCTTGATGATTCCATGAGCCCTCCCAAATCTACGCCAATGATTAAGCAGTACCTGTCCATCAAGGATCAATATCCCGATGCCATCCTTTTCTACCGCATGGGTGACTTTTATGAAATGTTTTTCGAAGATGCACAGCTGGCTTCCCGGGCGCTGGAAATTACCTTAACCTCACGGAACAAAAATGATGCCTCCCCGGTTCCCATGTGCGGCGTGCCCCATCGCGCAGCCCGCAGCTATATCGCGCGTCTGATCAACCAGGGATATAAGGTTGCTGTCTGCGACCAGATCGAAGATCCGGCCCAGGCCAAGGGTCTTGTCAAAAGGGATGTGGTGCGAGTTATCACGCCTGGAATGATCGTTGAAGACGAGCTGCTGGATGAACGCGCCAACAATTACGTTCTGGCCGTCAAAGGCAAAGACGGGGCCATCGGCATGGCCTTCCTGGACATATCTACCGGGAGTTTCCGGATCGCCGAATCAAAAGACCCCGAGGCCGTTATCGAAGAGATTCGACGCATATCGCCCCGGGAGATCCTTTTGCCGGAATCTTCTAAAAGCGCGCCGGAGGTATTGCCCCTGGCCGACAAGTTCGGCGAGATTGCGACATCCTACCTGAGCGAGCAGGCTTTTGAATATACCAGCAGTTATGAGCGTCTTACCGATCAATTTAAAACCGTCACCCTGGAGGGTTTTGGATGCGAGACATGGAAGGCCGGTATCTGCGCGGCCGGAGCAGTGGTTTTTTACATTCGCGAAACCCAAAAGCAAAAATTGGAACATCTCACCCGCATCGAGACCCACCGGCTGGACAATTACCTGATGGTTGACGAGCTGAGCTGGCAAAACCTGGAGTTATCGCGCAACATTCGCAGCGGATCCCGGCGGGCGACACTGATTGGTGTGATCGATCGCACCTGCACCGCCATGGGGGCACGCCTGCTGGTGCAATGGTTGCGCTATCCGCTGATCGATCCGACCGAAATCGGGTTAAGACACGAGGCCGTCGGTGAAGCAACCGATGCCACCGAAATGCGGCGCAGCCTGCGTGAGATTTTAAAATCAGTTCACGATATCGAAAGAATCGGCAACAAAATCGTTATGGGGCATGCCAATGCCCGCGACCTGGTAGCCCTGAAGAGATCGCTGCAGATGCTGCCGGATCTGTGGTCCGTGCTGGACGAGTTGAATAGCGAGCTTTTCCGGCCGCCTGGAAACCTTGACAATCTGCCGGAGCTGGCCGATCTCATCGAAAAGGCCATCCGGGAGGATGCCCCGCCAACGCTGAATGAAGGGGGGATCATTAAGACCGGCTATAACCACGAGCTGGATGAGCTGGTGCATATGAGTCGGGACGCCAAAGGCTGGCTGGCCCAGCTGGAAGTGAAGGAAAAAGAGCGCACCGGCATAAACGCCCTGAAAGTCCGTTATAATAAAGTTTTTGGATACTACATTGAAATTCCCAAAACGCGCTCGGAATCTGTTCCGGCCCATTACGTTCGCAAACAGACCCTCGTCAATGCCGAACGATTTATTACCGATGAGCTAAAAACCTTTGAAATGAAAATCCTCGGTGCCGAAGATCAACGGGCCACCCTTGAATACGAGCTATTTGCAGAGGTTCGGACACAAGTCGTCAAAAACAATCCCAGTATTCAAAGCGCCGCTCGTTTTGTGGCCCGCCTGGATTGTTTGACCAATCTGGCCGAAATTGCCGCCCAAAACAACTACAGCCGGCCGGTCTTGACAACGGACGGTCGCATCTGGATCGAGGAAGGCCGTCATCCGGTGGTCGAAAAAATGATCACGGCCGAACGTTTTGTCCCCAATACCGTCAAGATGGACGACCAGGACAATCAGATCCTGATCATTACCGGCCCGAATATGGCCGGCAAATCGACGGTGTTGCGGCAGGTGGCCCTGGTGGTCATCATGGCGCAAATGGGATCGTTTGTACCTGCCGCACGTTCCCAGATCAGCATCACGGACAGGATATTTACGCGCGTCGGCGCCCTTGACAACCTGTCCCATGGCCAGAGCACCTTCATGGTCGAGATGCAGGAAACGGCCAATATTCTCAATAATGCCACTGAAAAAAGCTTGGTGATCATGGATGAAATTGGCCGCGGAACCAGCACCTTCGACGGTCTCAGCATTGCCTGGGCCGTGGCGGAATATCTGCATGACCTAAAAAGCAGGGGAGTGAAAACCCTTTTTGCCACCCACTACCACGAGCTTACCGAACTTGCTCGGACCAAACCGAGGGTAAAAAACCTTAACATCGCCGTTAAGGAATGGAATGATGAAATCATCTTTCTGCGGAAACTGGTCGAAGGCGGAACCAACCGGAGCTACGGCATTCAGGTGGCCCGGCTGGCAGGGATTCCAGGACAGGTGATTCAAAGAGCCAAAAGGATTCTTTACAAAATCGAACAGGGAGAATACAATTCAGAAGGTACACCTGTTTTGATCAAAGAAGACGTCCAGGGGGCGAAAGGTCCCGTACAGCTGGACTTATTTGGCAAGGCGGAAAATAAGCTTCTCGAAGAGCTTGCCAAGACCGATATTTCGACCATGACGCCGCTGGAGGCGTTGAATTTTTTAAACGAACTCAAGGAAAAGCTTAAAGCCTGACCCGATCGCACGAAATTTTAGAGATCCTCTTGTATATCCCGCGCCATTAAAAGGGCGAAGGGGCACTGATTCGGCCCGGTTGGATGACAACTAATCGCATATGCATAATAAAAGAATCTACATTGCCTTTATCCTGTTGAGCTGCATCGCTGGCGGTATCTTTGGAACTGGCATTGGTGAGGCAATTACGCCCAAACAGGCTTATTTCAATGCCGAGGCCTGTTACAAAAAATTGCGCAACGCGCCGGCTAAAATGAAATACCGCGACAACTGGTTGCAGTGTATCGAAAAATTTCAAACCGTTCACCGTCTGGATGCCACCGGTCCCTGGGCGCCGGCCGGTCTTTTTATGTCCGGCAAGCTGTACGCCGAACTTGCCAAACGGTCGTGGAAGGCATCCGATCACCAGGAAGCACTTGATATCTTTGAGAGAATCATAAAACGTTATCCCCAGAGCAAGTATCGC
>WOR8_10000623_pt1 | contig 44106 bp, 45 predicted proteins | sample DeeMarSeWOR38_10_FD_19890 | JGI IMG/M metagenome (IMG submission 19890)
GGTTCAAATGTGTGTTCCCCGGAATGCCTTCGTCCATGTGGCCGAAGGGATCAAAAAGGTGGTGACGATTCCCGTCATCACGAATGCGCGAATCAATGATCCTCGGGACGCAGAGCAGATTCTCGCCACCGGGAAAGCCGATTTCGTCGGCATGGCCAGGCCTCTGATCGCAGACCCGGATCTGCCGAGCAAAGCCAGGGAAGGGCGGATCGATGAAATCAGGTTCTGCACTGCCTGTTGTGAATGCTATGACGACTATTTTTCCGATCGCTTCGTTTCCTGCTCCGTGAACCCCCAGGCGGGAAAGGAAAGGGAGTATGCCATCCAACGGGCCTCGAAAGCGAAAAAGGTGTTTATCCTTGGGGGCGGCCCGGCCGGAATGGAAGCCGCGAGGGTTGCCGCGTTGCGAGGCCACCGGGTTACCCTTTTTGAGGCCACGGGCAAACTGGGGGGCCAGCTTGTGTATGGCGTCATTCCGCCTTACAAAGAGGAATTGAACACAACGGTTGACTACCTGACCACACAGTTGGAGAAGCTGAAGGTTGAGGTGAATTTGAATGAAGCGCCCACGGTTGAAGAGATAGCAAGAGGAAAACCGGATGTTGTCATCATTGCCACCGGCGCTAGCTTTTATATTCCCGATTTGCCAGGGGTTAAGGGTCCAAACGTTGTTACGGCAATAGACGTATTGGCTGGGAGAAAGCAAACGGGTCGGAACGTAGTCGTCGTGGGTGGCGGGCCGACCGGATGCGAGACTGCTGAGTTTCTGGCCCAGAAAGGAAAGCAGGTTGCCATTCTGGAAATGTTGCCCCGGATCGGGGCTGACTATGGGCCGGCAAACCGATATTTGGTCATCGACAGGTTAGTCGCGGCCGGGATTCGATTGGAAACTGGGGTGAGGGCCGAGGCGATAACCAAAACCGGTGTCAAGGTCATTCGGGGCGATCTCTATCCCGAATTCTTCGAAGCGGACACTGTGGTATTGAGCATGGGGTTGGTATCCAATGACGAAATCGCCCAAACCCTGGTGGGCAGAGTGTCTTCTGTTTTTAAGATTGGGGATGCCGCGAAACCCGCTAACATTAGAGAGGCGATGGAAAGCGGCTTTAAAATCGCCCTGCAGATTTGACCACAACGGAACTTGTATTTTTTCTAATTTGAGGGTTTCGGCTATGGATCCAACCTTCTGCAAATATCAACCTTCAGGAAAATTTTTCCTCTTTCGGTCCCCCAAAGCGAATTCTTATCATTTTATCATTAACCGCTCGCAGCCAGCATAACTGACCCGCGTTACCTCGGGCTACTTTGTTCCGAGCATATCCCCTGACCATTATGGTTCAAAATAGATCAACAAATGAATGAAATTGCCCAATTTTTTTCTTTGATGATAATATCCTTGTTAATAGTATATTTGGGTTGACATTTCCGGGAGCTTTTGCCTAAAGTACTTCTAAGCTAAAAAATGAAATTTTTGTTCTACATAGTGGAACGCTTTGAATAACCTTTCTCAAAGGAGGAGCCATCAATGAAAACAAAATTTGGTTTAATTTTAATTGCCCTTTTAACGGTCTTGGCGCTTACTCTATCTGTTGGCTATGCCAGTGAACAGAAAGTGATTAAATGGACAGGCCAATACTGGGCCCCTTCGACCATGCCCTACGGTCCGTTTGGAGAAAATTATGCTGGCCTCAATGCCCTGTATAAACTCTGGTCAAAGTGGATTGAGGACGCCACGGGCGGTCGTCTCCAGATTAAATGGGTCGAAGCCGGATCAGTATTCCCGGTAACCGCCGCCGATCAAGAGGTTGGCAAGGGCACCTTGCCTATCGCCGCTTCGTCTGGCCTCTATTACAGGGGTCGTTTCCCTGAGGGCGATATAGAGTCCGGCGGTGTTTTTTTCTGGAAGTCTGAGTCGGAAGCCTACGAGGCATACTACAAGTACGGCCTGTGGGAAGCCCTTAATGAGCTGTATGCGAAGAGGAACCTCGTTTACTTCCCGATCCACGGCGATTCCCTTAACGGCATCGGCGTTACCTTTGAGGCGTCGAGTATTGATAGCATTAAGGGCAAAAAGATTAGGGCCGTCGGGGTCCAGGGAGACTATATCGCTCTCCTCGGGGGTAGTCCAGTGGCCATACCTCTTGGTGAGACCTATATGGCTTTGAAATTGGGTACGGCCGATGGCTGGGTTGCCGCCACCGGTCTTCTCGAGGCGCTAAAGTACAAAGAAGTTACCAAAGGCTTTGTGATTGAGCCAAAACCCAGCAGCACTGCCGTGAATATCATCATCAACAAGGATGCGTTTGAATCCCTTCCCAAAGATATTCAGGACACCCTTATGAAGGAAAGCCGCTACGCTGGCCTTGCGGCTTCTACCACCTGGCGTAACCAGTGTAACTGGGCTTTGGAACAGGCTCAGAGGAAGTATGGCCTGAAGGTTTACAACTGGTCCGAAGAAGATCAGACCAAGGCCAGGAAACTGGTAATCGATAAGCTATGGCCAAAAATGGCTAAGGCCAGCCCGGGCTCCGCGAAACTAATGGAAATCATTTATAAGCAGGCAAGAGACTACGGCCGGATCCCGTGACCCGGTTTCATAATTGAAATAATCGATGCCGATCCGCACTATCCTCAATCTCTTCGGCAGTCGAACAAAAAGCTCATCTCTGGTACCCGGATCTTGATAACGGGGTGCGGGTACCAGATGTCACTTATAGATTTTCACTCGATTGTGTAGGCGTAAACAGTTATTCACATGCGCAGATTTTATATCATAATTGGCAAAATCAACCTTTTCTTGGGAAAGGTGCTGTTATGGACCATCCTACCGATAAGCGCCATTGTGATGTTCGAAGTGATCGCACGGTACGTCTTTAACCGGCCGACTCTCTGGGCGTGGGACGTAAATGTTCAGCTTCTGGCACTTATGGCGACCCTTGGAGGAGGTTATGTCCTTCTCAATGACGATCATGTCAGGGTTGATATCTTGGTTGCCAAATTCAGCAGGAGAAAGAGAGCAATTCTCGAATCGTTTACGGGTATACTGACGATCATCGCTCTCGGCATACTGACGTGGCACCTGTGCGACGTGGCCGTTACTTCAGTCAAGTATCTTGAAGTTCACTGGTCGACTTTCGCGCCACCAGTATATCCGTTGCGCATTTTGATGGCGTTCGGCTCTCTGATGTTGTTTCTACAGGCAATCGCTATATTTCTAAAAAATATTCTAATAAGTTTAGGCCGTGAACCGGTCCTGGAAGTTTAACCAAATTGAATATTGAAATAATTACGCTGATAGTCTGGGTAGGATTCCTCTTACTGATGGTCATGGGCACGCCGGTAGCCTTTGCGATGCTCGTGACTGGTTTGCTGGGGTATGTTTTCTTTGTCGGAGCCAAGGGGCTGTCTATCTCAGCCAGTATCGCCTACGGAATCATGACAACGGACCTATACCTGGCAATACCTTTGTTTATCTTTATGGCCGCCATTTTTCAGGCATCAGGGCTGAGCAGTCGCCTCTATGAGGTAATGTACAAATGGATGGCGGGCGTCAGGGGCGGGCTGGCCATTGGTACGATACTTGTCGCCACACTTATCGGGGCGATGACCGGGCTGGCAGGAACCGCTACAGTTACGCTGGGAATGCTGGCTTACCCGGAGATGGCGAAGCGTGGTTACAACAAAATTATCTCGATTGGACCGATAATTGCGGGTGGAGCCCTGGGCCTTATTATTCCACCAAGTATTACGATGATTTTGGTTGGCGGCATGTCTGGCCTTTCTGTGGGCAAACTTTTCATGGCCGGAATTATGCCAGGATTACTGGCTGCACTCGTTTTTATTATGTATATTGGCATCAGGTGTTTCTTCAACCCGACGCTGGCACCGGCCGTACCAATGGAGGAAAGGATAAGCTGGAAGGAGAAGTTTTCCTCACTTACAAAAATATTACCACCTCTTGCGCTGGTGGTTCTGATTCTGGGTGGAATATGGCTTGGCGTATTTACCGCAACCGAAGCGGGAGGAATAGGGGCGATCGGTTCGCTTATATATACGCTCGGTACACGTACGCTTACGTGGAAAACCCTTAAAGACGCAGGCCATCAAACCCTTAGGCTGACAGTGATGGTGATGTGGCTTGCAGTTGGAGGTGTTATTTTCACCTCATTAAATAGCAGAACCGGTACCGGCGCTTTTATTAGCGAAGCACTGGGATCTCTGTCCTCATCTCCATTCATCATGATGGTTATTTGCCTATCTATCGTAATAATACTTGGCTTTATTCTGGAGACTTTCGCCATCATAATATTGATAATGCCAATAATGCTACCGATCGTAAGCAATATTGGTGTCGACCCCCTCCTGTTCGGTTTCTGCTTCGCGCTGGCGCTTATAATCGGCGTGATGACCCCACCCTTTGGTTACGCGATTTTCTATTTCGCCGGTTTAAAGCACAGAGGGGTAACGGTTGCCGATATATATAAGGCAACCATGGTCTTTGCCTTCATACTTGCCGTGGTGCTCTTCCTGTGCTTGATATTCCCCCAGATCGTGCTCTGGTTCCCCAACGTTATGATAGAATAGATAAGGAGGATTCTTGCATGCCAGAAAAACGAAAACCCGATTTTGAAAGATACATCACCGCCCTGAACTGCCAGGAACCGGATAGCGTTCCTTTGGGCGATTTTTATATGGATCTTTTTGCCAAAGAAAGGTTTCTGGGCAGAAAACTCGTTACGCTAGAAGACGAAGTGGAATTCTGGACAACCGCGGGTTTCGATTTTGTGCCAGCGCCTGCCGGGTTGATTGAAGTCGCCGGAGCGCTGACGGCAAAACCGGGCACCACTAAAACTGACGAGGGGGAAGAAACGACTCGGCAGTGGGCGGATGAGCATGCCGGCATCATCACAACGTGGGAACAATTTGAAAAATTTCAATGGCCTTCTGTAGATGAGTTTAATTTTCCCAGATGGGAGACCTTTGGAAAAATTCTTCCGTCCGGGATGAAGGCCGTCGCTGTTTTGGGCAGGATCTATACGACGGTATGGATGCTGATGGGTGCCGATACGTTCTACGGTTCACTGGAGTCCAACGAAGCGCTCGTTTCCGCTATGTTTGAAACAGTCGGTCAAATCCAATACGAAACGATGTTACGTCTTTTAGAGTATCCAAGTGTCGGTGCAATTGTGAACCCTGATGATATTGCTCACAATAACGGCCTGTTGATTCATCCCAAGTACTTTCACAAATACATTTTCCCCTGGTATAAAAAAATGGCCACCGAATGCCGCAATAAGGGCGTCGGTTTTGTTTTGCACAGTGACGGGGACTGCACCGATGCAATGGATGATATCATAGAGTGCGGTTTTCAGGGGTTCAACCCGATCCAGCCGAACTGTATGGATATCGTTGAGGTAAAGAAAAGATGGGGGAAGTCCATTTGTCTTATCGGCAACATTAACTTGGACTCGACCCTTACGCTCGGCAGCCCGCAGGATGTCCGAGCAGAGGTTTATGAGCGAATTCGCACCATTGCGCCTGGCGGTGGATACATGATGGCATCCTCAAATTCCATTACCGATTATGTACCACTTGAAAATATGAAGGCAATGTTAGATGCAACCTTTGAATTTGGCAGGTATCCGATAGATTTAAAAGAAGGTGTCATTAAAGGCAACATATGGAAATATAGAGGAAAAACAAAATTAAAAGAGCTGGAGCAACCCGAAGAATTGGATTTGGCCGGATACATGTCGGCCTTGCTCGGCGAGGATGAAAACAGTGTTATTGAACTGGCTGAAAAAGATATAACTGAAGGACACACTGTATCCGATGTCGTCAACAAGGGACTCATCCCGGGTATGGTTCGCATTGGCGAGCAGTTTCAGGACGGTACAGTATATATCCCCGAAATGATTCTCTCCGCTAAGAATATGGCAGCAGCGCTGCTCCATTTTAAGAAACAATTGGCAGGGGCGAGCGATAACGACCGAGGTAAGGTAGTTATCGGGACAGTGGAGGGGGATCTCCACGATGTGGGAAAAAACCTGGTTGTCATGGTGCTCGAAGGTCATGGGTATACGGTGGAAGATCTGGGCATATCGGTAAGTGCAGAAAAATTCGTACAGGCTGTTAAGACATTAAAACCCGATTTTCTGGCAATGAGTGCTCTCTTGACCACCACCATGGTTGAAATGAGGAAAACAATTGATGCGTTAAATGCAGCCGGCGTTAGAGACAGGGTCAAGGTTATTGTGGGAGGTGCTCCACTGACACAGGATTTTGCCGATAGCATTGGCGCGGATGGGTACGCGTACGATGCACCGGGGGCTGTTCAAAAATGCAATGAATTGTTTTCACAATGACAAACCATCAGCACATACGCAGATATGAGCAGGAGTATAAAAGTCATGACCATAAAAGGCGCAGATCTTCTGATAGAATGCCTGAAAGTCCAGGGAGTTCGCTGTGTGTTTGGAATGCCCGGCGTCCAGAACCTTCAAATCTACGATGCGCTTTACCGCAGCGGCGCGGGAAGCCTGGATCACTATCTCGTGCGCCATGAATATGCGGCCACCTTGATGGCGCATGGCTTTGCGCACACAACGGGCAATGTGGGGGTGGCGCTCACCGTGCCGGGGCCGGGTGCCACCAACGCCGCCACCGGGCTTCTGGAGGCCTTTACAGACTGTGAGCCTGTTTTGCTGATTACGGGACAGAGTCATTCAAAATTTTATAAAAAGGATGCCGCCAAGATGTTTCACGGTCTGGACCAAATGGCAATGTTCAGGCCGATTACCAAGTATTGCGCCATTGCGCGAAGCACCGATGAGATCCCAACCGTTGTGGAAAAGGCCTTCCGTGCGCTGCGTTCAGGACGCCCCGGGCCGGTGGTGCTGGAGTTTCCGGACGAGGTCCTGACCGGCTCTACCAGTGAGGGGAGCCTGCCAAGGGTCGAACGGAAACCCGGTGAGGCTCCGGACCCTGATGCGCTCCGGGACCTTTCAAAAGCCCTGGCGGGTGCCAAGATGCCGATGATTGTTGCGGGTTCGGCAGTCATCCATGCCGGCGCCCTTGAAGAGCTGCGGTTGCTTGCCGAGAAGCTAAACGCGCCGGTGGCTGTTACGCGGTGCGCGAAAGGTGCTTTTCGAGAGGACCACTGCACCCTGGCCGTCGGCATCCGCTTTGCGTCCCTGGACACCCGAAATTATACCCTCGAGCTGCCCCGACCGCTTCTGCAGATCGATGAAGACCCGCGGGAGATCGGCTTGGAATATCCCTGTGAGGGAAGTGTTGTCGGTGATCTGAAAGCCAGTTTGCAGGCCTTGATCGAGAACGTTGAACCCGGACGGAACGACTGGAAACAACTGGTCGGGGGATTTCGAAAGCAATTCGCGGCCCAGCCGCCGATACCGCTGCTGCCCGAGATCCGCAAAGTGCTTCCGGAAGACGGCATCCTCTCCGTTGACGCTCACGCCATCGGCTATGCAACCCATGACGAGTTTCCCGTGGTTGCGCCGTCCAATTATCTATTTCCGAACATTACCGTCGCACTGGGATCCGCTTATCCCGCGGCGCTCGGTGCAAAGGTCGCTCATCCCGACAGGGCGGTTGTGTGTTTCACCGGTGACGGCGGCTTTATGATGGGATCTCCCGAGCTGTCCACGGCCGTAAAATACGGGCTGAACGTGGTAACGATCGTTGTAAACGACCGGGCATTGAGCGGAATCAAGGGGTCCCAGCAGAAATACTTCGAGGGGCGTATTATCGATGTTGATCTGCACAATCCCGACTTTGTGGAGTTCGCAAAATCATTCGGTGCTTATGGAAGGCGTGTTGACGATCTCTCCGAGTTTAAATCCATCTTTGAGGAAGCCCTTTCTCTTGATCGCCCCTCATTGATCGAGGTGCCGATGGCCGATCGCCAGCAGGAGCTAATCGATGGTGTCGAATGGCTGCGCCCCGGTCTTCTGCGAACGTGTTGAACCGGCACCGGATCGGACTTGAAGCAAAGTTAAAGACGCGGTTGAGTGAATGGACTTGTTGACGCATCTGTTTTACTATTTTTGATACAGCCGGCGTCGAAACACCCGGTCGCCAGGCAACTTTTTTCTAACTTTTTTGCATTCATCGGAACACAGTATGGGCACATCTTCAATTCAAAAAAAAGGCATTCCGGTCAAAGAAGGACTTTTTATTCCCGGGAAGGATCCGGATTCACCGCCACGGTTGCTTGCATGCCGCTGCTCCGAATGCGGGGAGATCTTTTTTCCGCGGCGCAGCATCTGTCAGAACTGTCAGGCCGAAAGCCTGGAGCCGATGGAGCTGAGTTCACGGGGAAAAATATTCAGCTTCACGGTGGTCATGCAGCGCCCCCCGAGCAATTACCGCGGCCCCGTTCCCTTTGCCTTCGGGTGGGTCGAACTGCCCGAGGGGGTGCGCATTGAGACCTTGTATACCGGATGCCAGCTTGAGGATTTGCGGATTGGTATGGATGTCGAGCTTGTCGTCGAAACCCTGCACCACGATGATGACGGTCGCGAGATTGTCTGTCACAAATTTCAACCGGTTCAGGATGACAATTCAAGAAATAATGGAGGCGCTTTCAGTCCATGAAGACAGTTGCAGTCGCCGGCGTCGGTATGAGCAAATTCGGGCGGTTTCCGGGAAAAGATTATCGAGACCTCGGGTATGAAGCGGTAACCCGTGCCCTGGGGGATGCCGACATCCGCTGGAAAGACATCGGGGCGATATTTTGTGCCAATGCGCATGCAGGGCTGGGCGTCGGGCACAATATTGCAGCTCAAATCGGAAAAACCGGTATACCGATCGTCAATGTAGAAAATGCGTGCTCAGGAGGTGCCTCTGCCTTCAGGCTTTGTTATCAATCCATTGCCGCCGGTCTGTATGACATCTGTCTGGCCATCGGCGTGGAAATAACCCCGCGCGGTCTGCTGAACGACACATCGTGGCCTGAGTATGAGAGAGATATGGGCTTTAACGTTCAGCCGGCCAATTACGCGCTCGAGATCCAGAAACATATGGAGACGTATGGCTCCACCGTGGAACAGTTCGCCATGGTGACCGTAAAAAACCGCAGAAATGGCGTTTTCAATCCGTACGCAGGTTTTCAAAAGGAAGTCAGTCTGCAAGAGGTCCTCAACTCGCGCATGATCGCCACCCCCATGCGTCTGTTAATGTGTTGTGCGACAGGTGATGGCGCTGCGGCTATCATCCTCAGCAATACAGCCAGGTTAAAGGCTAAATCCCGAAAAGTGATCGTGGCCGCATCCGTGCTGACATCACAAACCTATGGGAATAAAAAGGGCGCCGGCAGCGTCAGAATACAAAATCCTGACCGCACCGAAATTGCCGCCCAACAGGCCTATGAGATGGCCGGCTGTGGCCCACAGGATATGGATGTGGTGGAAGTCTACGATACCATGTCATCCGCGGAGCTGACAAGCGCCGAAAAGTTGGGTCTGTGTGAAAAAGGCACTTACGGCCCCCTCCTTGAAAAGGGGACTTTTGATCTGGGTGGGAGATTGCCGGTTAATACCAGCGGCGGATTGATGTCGCGCCGTCATCCCTTGTCGGCCACAGGTCTGGCCCAGATTGCTGAGATCGTCTGGCAACTGAGACAGGAAGCAAAATCTAGACAGGTGCCGAATGCCCGGATCGGGATGGCCCATTGCATGGGGGCTCCTGGAAATTGTGCCATAACGATACTGAAAAAAGATGGGTAAGTCAAAAATCGTCAATTCGGTGGTAAGGGCAGCGCTGATCCTGCAATCCATTTCAAATGGAAACAGCAGAATCGGTAAAATATCGGAAAGCCTGAACCTGAGCAAAGGCACGACGCACAGATTACTGGAGACACTGGTAAGTGTCGGTTTTGTGGTTCAGGACCCGCTGACCCACGGATACCACCTGGGTCCGACACTGCACGAATTGGTTTCGAGCCCCAGTTTCGATCATGAAATACTGTTCAACTGCGCATTGAAACCAATGACCGATTTGAGAGATCTTACCGGAGAAACAGTCCTGCTCGATGTAAGGGCCGGTGCACAAAAGGTCTGCATAGAAAAGGTCGACAGCCGTGAGAGTCTTAAATATACCAATGAAAAGGGATTTGCCGCCCCTATTTACGTGGGCGGTGGCGGAAAAGTGCTGCTTTCGCAACTGGAGGACGGTCAGATCGAGATGCTATTGAATCAAATCGATTTGGTGCCCATTACGCAAAATACCATCATTGATAAAGAGCAATTGTGGCAAGAAATAAAAACAACGAGGCAAAGGGGATATTCAACAAGCTTTGGGGAAAGAGTGCCTGGCAGTTCCTGCGTTTCGGTTCCGGTGAAAAATTATTTTACGCCGGTGGCCTTGAGCATTCTAGGGCCGGAATCGCGATTCACCGAAGAGAAAATCATGCAAACGTTGGCAGAACTTAAACAGGCAGGTGTTACCATTTCTAATGCCCTGAAGCGGTTTGGCTGGAAAAACATGAACAATGAATAGCAAATATTTGATCAACACTGCTGTGAGGGAGTATCCGGATAATATCGCTGTGATCTGTCCCGATGTGCGCCTTACTTACCGGCAGTTGGATGAAAGAGTAAATCGATTGGCAAACGCCCTTATCGGTCGGGGTTTACGCAAAGGCGATCGTGTGGGAATTTTAATGAAAAATGGTCACGAATATATTGAGACCGATTTTGCTTTATCGAAAACAGGGCTTGTCAGGGTTGCCTTGAATTATCGTTTGGGCATCAAGGATCATGCCTATGTCATCAACGATTCCGATTCGAATGCGCTTATTTTCAGCCAGGATTTCGCGGGGGATGTCGCCGCTATGCGGGACCATCTGCCCAGCGTCGAAAAGTACATCTGTGTTGAAAATAAGAATGGCGGTCAGCTTGACGAAGATATTCTTCATTATGAAGAGATGTTGGCAGCAAGTGCACCGGATGATCCTGGCATCGAGATCAATGAAGAGGATTTGCACCAGTTGACTTACACCTCCGGAACCACGGGCAACCCCAAAGGCGTGATGATATCCGAAAAAGCGTGGAGCAGCACCACCATAAATATTCTTTTGAATTACGGGCCCATCACTGAGAAGGATGTTATTTTAAATCTGCAGCAACTGAGCCATGGCGCCGGTTATTTTGTAATGCCTTTTTTCATCAGGGGAGCCACGAACGTTCTGATTGATTTCGAACCATCGCGGGTGTTCGAGACCGTACAAAATGAAGGTGTTACGATGATAAAGCTTGTTCCGGTTATGCTCTACAAGCTGTTGGATGCCTATCCTCTGCAAACTTACGATTTGAGCAGCCTAAAGCAAATCATTTACGGCGGCTCGCCGATTTCAAGACCCCGGCTGGTTCAGGCACTCGATGTGTTCGGGGAAAAGCTTTCTCAGCTCTATGGCCAGGCCGAGGTGCCCATGTGTCTGACCACCCTTTCGCGGGAAGACCATCGCATCGAGGGTACCGAGGAGGAAATCAAACGATTGGAATCCGCGGGCAAGCCTTGCACCAATGTTGAAATCAAGATCGTCGATGATGACGGCAAAGAACTGGGATTTGGAGAAAAGGGAGAGGTCGCCGCCCGAGGGGAACACATTATGACGGGTTATTGGAAAATGCCGGAAGCCACTGCTGAGACATTGAAAGATGGATGGGTTTACACCGGCGATATGGGGTATATGGATTCCAAAGGATTTGTTTTCCTAGTGGACAGAAAAAAAGACGTCATTATCAGCGGTGGATTCAATATCTTTCCGGCAGAGGTCGAAAAAATTATCATCACGCATCCCAATGTGCAGGAGGCCTCCGTTATTGGCGTTCCCGACGACAACTGGGGTGAAGCAGTCAAAGCATTCGTTGTTCTTAAACCGGGTACCGCTGCGACCGCCGAAGAAATCATTTCCTTCTGCAAAGAGGGCGGGTTGGGATTTCGAGCCCCTAAATCCATCGATTTTATAGATGAAATTCCCAGAAATCCATATGGAAAAGTGGATAAAAATCGTTTGAGAGAACCCTATTGGGAAGGGTTGGGAAAGCAGATTAATTAGGAACAATGTTCCTTTGAAAGTGAGCCATTAGCGATGACTATAGAAAAGAAGTTAAAAAAATGGGAACAGCAGACGCTGCAGAACTGGCTCAAGGAAAACCCGGAAACAAAAAAGCGGTATAACACCGATGTGGGTATTGAGTTGGAGAGGCTGTATACTCCCACCAATCTCGATGGCGAAGCATTTGATTATGAGCGCGATCTGGGATTTCCCGGCGAGTACCCGTTTACGAGGGGGATTACCCCATCCATGTATCGGTCCAATCCGTTCATCGTGTCGGTGTATTCTGGATTCGGTACACCCAGGCAGTCCAACCAACGCTACAAAAAAATACTGGAATGGGGTGGTGTAGATGAAATTGCCATTGCAGCTGATCTCCCCACACAGATGGGTTATGATTCGGACCACGTGATGTCCAAAGGCGAAGTTGGCCGGGTAGGGGTTGCCATCGACTCTTTGCGGGATATGGAAATACTGTTTGAGGACATTCCCCTGAACAGGTTGAAACGGGTAAGCTTTTTGGGGAATTCATTCGGCCCGATTGCCTTGGCACTGATGATTGCGCTGGGTCGGAAACAGGGCTTGCAGACTTCGGATTTTACGATAAATCTTCAAAACGATATTTTAAAGGAATATATCGCCAGGGGTACTTACATCATACCCATCCGGCCTGCAGTGAGGCTGGCCACCGATGTAGTGGGGTACTGTGCGGATAATATACCCAATTGGTACCCCATCAATATTTGCGCCAATCATATCAACGCCGCCGGGGCCGGTTCAACCAAAGCCACAGCATTCGCCCTGGCCAATGGCATGTGCTACATCTCTGATCTCTTGGAAAAGGGATACCATATTGACGCGGTTGCACCTCTGCTCACCATGTTTTTGGATGAAAGAGCGGATTTCTTTGTGTCCATCTGTAATTTCCGTGCCACCCGGCGGATCTGGGCCCGGTTGATGAAGGAAAACCTGAAAGCCAAAAAACCCGAATCCATGGCGCTGAAAATATATGCCTATTCCCACGGTGGAGAAGCGATGCTGGAGCCGATGAACAATACCGTTCGGATAACACTGGCAGCACTGGCATATGTTTTTGGCGGCGTTCAATTTCTGGAGAATGCGTCATATGACGAGGTCTTGGGGACCCCATCGGAGAATGCCGCCAAGATTGCCGCCAGGACGCAACAGATCCTGATGCATGAGCTGGGCATAACCAACACCGTGGATCCGCTGGGGGGCTCTTACTTTGTCGAGTCTCTGACGAATCAGATCGAAAAGGAGATCCTCAAGGAATTCGAACAGGTTGAAGCGAAGGGCGGCGCCATCGCCGCTATCGAATCCGGTTACTACAAAGCCCGTATCAGTGAAGGCGCCAGCAAAAGGCAAAGAGCCTTTGAAAGTGGTGAGCGGATATCTGTGGGGGTGAATAAATACCGCACAGAGTCAGAGATCCCGTCCGGCGCATTTCGAATCGATCCTTCCAGCGAGAAAGAACAGGTCGATCAGCTCGTAAAAGTAAAAAAAAACCGCAACAACCGAACCGTCCGTGAAACCCTTGAATTTGTCCGGGAGGTGGCCAAAAGTGATGGCAATATCGTTGCCCCTATCCTGGAAGCGGTTACAGCCTATGCGACCATTGGTGAAATCTGTGGTGTACTGCGAGACCTGTTTGGTGAATATCAGTCAACGGAATATTTCAGGGCCAGATAAAAAAGCTGAAATTATGAATCGAAAAGCGAGAATATTGATAGGCAAGGTTGGGCTGGACGGCCATGATGTGGGTGCTAGAGTTGTGGCCAGAGCCTTAGCCGATGCGGGCATGGAAGTAATCTACACCGGATTGCGCCAATCCACGCAACATATTGTCACCGCTGCCGTGGAGGAGGCGGTGGATGTGATCGGAATCAGTATTTTGTCCGGCGCCCATATGGCACTGCTTGCCGATATTATCCAGTCCTTGAAGCAAATCGATAGCGAGGATATACCCCTGGTCGTTGGCGGTATCATTCCAATGGAGGACATCCCGATGTTGAAAGAAATGGGTGTCTTGGAGGTGTTTCCGCCGGAAACACCAACCCAGGCGATCGTCGAGTTTTTCAGCGGTCTTGTCCATGGGGCCTAGCGAAGCCGGGCGCAGATGATAGCAATTGACATCATACCTTTCCGAAGCCGAGGTGACCAACATGGATCTGAAGATCATACCCCTTGACGTTGGCAATATCGAAACTGACAAATCGAATCTTACACCGAGAAGGGATTATGGCAGGACATTCAAGTCGGCCAGCATCATGTGGTTCATCGATGCATCGCCCATCAAAATTATTGTGGACACGAGTTTCAAAAGTGTTGAATTGGCTTCAAAATTGCACCACCCCATTACGGTCGAACGTCGTCCCGAGCAGCATATTCAACGGACCCTCTCGGCAATCGGGGTTACAGCGGAATCGATCGATATCGTCGTGTTGACCCACCTGCATTGGGATCACTGCCAGAACAACGATCTTTTCCCCAATGCCAAATTTATCGTCCAGCGGGAGGAGCTCAGATACGCGACCTCCCCTTTACCCTTTCATGCCATGTTGTATGAAGCTTTGACCATGGACATGAGGCCCATGTGGCTGGACACACCCAACATTGAGGTGGTGGATGGTGATCGGGAAATTGCAGCGGGGATTTCAGTGATACATACCCCCGGTCATACGCCGGGGTATCAGTCCGTGTTGGTGGCGTCCGGGCAGGGCAAAATTGCCATTGCCGGTTGCATGGTTCCGACATTTGAGAACTGGCACGCTTCCGAAAAGGAAGCTTATATTCCGAGCGGCCTTTATGTAGATCTTGAGCAATACTGGCGGAGCCTTACAAAAATAGACCTGCTGGCCGATCTCGTTCTGCCAGGTCATGATCCCGATGTTTTTAAGAAGGAAATATACCCTTGATTCACAGATGAAAGCGCTATTTACACCCATAAAGATAGGACCCCTGGAGCTGCCCAACAGGATTATCATGTCGGCCATAACAACCTTGTACGATGTCGAGAATAACTCCCGTTGGATCGATTTTTATGAAGAACGTGCCAGGGGCGGGGCCGGCCTTCTGATCGTCGGTGGTCTGCAAACGATCTTCCCGGGACGTATCAGCCGTCTCGGCAAGGTCCACCTTTACGAGGATCGCCACCTGGACCGACTCAACGAATTGACCAGAGCCGTGCACTCACATGGCGCCAAGGTGGCAGCTCAGCTTGCCACCCACAATTATTGGGCGCCGAATGGAAAGGCGGATTCGGCCGAATACATCGGTCCTTCCGAAGTGGATATACCGACGGCGGAACTGCATCCAGCATTTTGTGGGGAAGCCTATCTGCCCAGGGTCAGGGCACTCACAGCCGATGAAATCTTCGCAATTGAGGAAGCTGTGGGAGATGCCGCTGCAAGGGCCAAAAAGGCGGGATTCGATGCCGTGGAGCTTCTGGTTGCTGCGGGAAATCTGTTTAATCGCTTTCTCAATCCCTTTACAAATCGAAGAACAGATGAATTCGGCGGTAGCACGGAAAACCGTATGCGGATCGTCACCGATGTGATTGCCAACATCCAAAAGAAGGTGGGTCGGGATTTTCCCCTGATCTGCCGCATCTCCGCTCTGGATATGTTGCCCTGGGGTCTGGATCTGGAGAGCTGGAAAAAGATTGCGGTCAATATCGAGAAAGCGGGCGTACATGCGTTGAGTATCTATCCCGGCTGGCACGAAACACGACAGCCAAGGCACCAGATGTGTGTGCCGCGCGGCAATTTTGTCTACCTGGCGGCGTCCATCAAACAGGTGGTGGGTATCCCGGTGGCTGCCAATGGCCGCATCAATGATGCCCGACTTGCCGATCAAATTGTATCCGAAGGAAAGGCCGATCTCATTGCCATGGGGACACCGCTCATCGCCGATCCAGACCTGCCGAAGAAGGCCATGGAAAACCGCCTGGATGATATTCGCATGTGCTGCGGTTGCTGTAATTGCTGGGACCGTCTGATCAGGGGCAAGCCCATTGATTGTTCTGTCAATGCAGGGGCCGGTAAGGGAGGGCAGTATCCCAATGGTAAAAGCCCAAAACCCAAAAAGCTTCTCGTCATCGGTGGAGGACCTGGCGGCATGGAGGCGTCCAGGGTTGCCGCCCTGAGGGGGCATCGGGTGACGCTTTATGAAAAAAATGATCGGCTGGGCGGTCAACTTCTGTATGCCGTGCTGCCACCATATAAGAATGAATGGGCCAATTTGATACGATATTTATGCAAGCAAATCGAGGATCTGAACGTTGATATACGACTGAACACGACGTTTACCGCTGAGATGGTGGCAGATGAAAAGCCCGATGCCGTGATTGTGGCCACGGGCGCCGAGCCGATCATTCCGGATATTCGGGGAATCGATCGAGGCAATGTCGTTGGTGCCCTTGAGGTGCTGGCAGGCCGAGAAAAGGTGGGCCAGAAAGTTGCCATCGTGGGTGGCGGCGCCCTCGGCTGTGAAATAGCTGAATTCCTGCAACAAAGTGGGAAGCAGGTGACTATCATAGAGATGTTGGATGACATTGGAAAGGATATCAACCAGTGGAGTAGATGGGTGCTTCTTGACCGTTTAAGTGATGGTGTCAGGGTTGAGACCGGTGTTAAGGTGGAAGCGATAAGCGAACAGGGAGTCAGGGCTTCAACGCCAAGTGGAGACAGGCGTTTATACACAGTGGATTCGATCGTCATCGCCGTGGGTATGCGTTCCGTTGATGCACTCGTGGATGATTTAAAGGACAGGGTGGCATCCATATCCGCCATAGGAGATTGTACCAAGCCGGGCAGGGTCAAGGATGCGATAGCGCAGGGCTTTCAGGCAGGGATTGAGGTTTGATATGCAAGAGATAGTGGACCATATTCGAAAAAAGGCCAAACCGTCGGTGTGAGGCAGGATGAGGTCGATATCGTGGAAACAGCGTATTCCACCATTGTGGTCGTGGTTCCGGGAATGGGTGATGAGATTCAGGCCATTAAGGCAGGTATTTTTGAAATTGCGGATATTTTTGTTATCAACAAAGCCGACCATGAGGGTGTTGAAAAAACGCCAAGCGATCTTTCGCAGATGCTCGACTTGAACAATAGGAATTACGAACAGGGCTTGTGGAAACCACTTATTCTCAAGACCCAGGCCAACACGGATAAAGGAATCAGAGCGCTGGTTGGACAGATAGAGAAGCATTCCGAATATCTGAAACAATCATCTGGAGCACCGGTTTTAAGACGTGGGAAGGCGCAGGTCAGAAGAGAGCTTTCAGACATGATCAAGATCCAGGGATGTATGGCCTGCTACAAATGTTTTGAGAACAGGGACGGGCAGTGTGTGTTTAAAGATGAAGAAGGCATCAAGACCATGAAGGTTCTGGGTCAGAACACGGCATGACTTTTAAAGAAAATACAAAGTTAAACAATGCAAATTAAAGTGATCCACGTCTATGGTTTGGGCGCGACAGCCGTTCAAAAGTTCGAATCCGCTTTTCCAGAGCGAAAGATACATGCGCTCAATGGTAAGGCCGATTTGGAGGCTTCCATCGGCGACATTGAGGTCGTTTTCGTATTTCGACCGCCGCGAGGGGTCTGGTCCGGTGCCAAGCGCCTGCGGCTGATCCAGACGATTGGCGCTGGGGTAGATGCAGTGCTTCCCGCACCGGATTTGCCGCCGCGTGTGCGCATCGCAAATGCGCGCGGTGTGAGTGGCGAACAGATGAGTGAATATGCCCTGGCAATGATGCTGGCCTTTGCAAAGCAGCTACCCCGGGCACTGGCAAACCAGCGCGCTCGACACTGGATATCGGTTGTTCCCCATTCGCTATCAGGTAAAACCTGCAGTATTCTGGGAATGGGAACCATTGGTCGGGTCGTCGCCGAACGGGCGAAGCATTTCGGCATGCGCGTTATCGGTGTCCAGCGACAACCGAAACCGACCCGGCATGCCGATGAAATCCTGCCACCCGAGCAAATTCAGCGTGCGCTGCAGCAAGCCGACTATCTAGTAGTGATCCTTCCGAAGACGCCCCAAACCCAAAATTTGCTGGATGCCGAGGTTCTGGCGAACCTTCACGCCGATGCCGTGCTGATCAACATATCGCGCGGCGGGATCGTCAATGAGACAGCGGTTGCAGATATGCTAAAAAGCGGACGCCTGCGCGGGGCCGCGCTGGATGTCTTTGAGGAAGAACCGCTGCCTGAAACCAGCGATCTATGGATGATTTCCAACCTTATCATTACCCCGCATATGGGGGGACTGGTCCCCGATTACTTGGATCGGGTACTTAAGATCTTCATTGATAACATCAGATGTCTGGAGGACGGTAAACCGCTAATAAACGAGATCGATCGGGCCCGCGGGTATTGATAAATCGGAAGACCTGAGTCAGATTTTGCTCCTGTCGCATTATCTAAGGGGATAGGATGCTGCCTTGAGAGCGCGCGTGCGCCCAAATATAATAAACATGGAGGCGATCACTGTGGATGTTAAGGAAGCTATTGCCAGCCGCCTGAGTATTCGGAGATACGCTGTAACAGATATTCCGGCTGAACACATGCAGATGCTTTTCAGAGCGCTGCAGCTGGCCGCTTCGGGCAGCAATCGACAAAATTGGGAATTTGTCCTTGTGGGCGAACCGGATTTAAAGCGGGATTTGATAAGCGCCTGCGCGAATCAGAGATTTGTGGGCGATTGCTCCTATTTCATCGCCGCGGTGGCGGACCCCGTATTAAAATGGCACATGGTGGACATTACCATCGCACTGACCAATTTTACGCTCCAGGCTACCGAGCTGGGCTATGGGACCTGCTGGATCGGCGCTTTTGATGAAGATGCGGTTAAACTGATGCTGGGCGTGCCCGCTGAAAAGAAGGTGGTGGTCTGCATGACCTTCGGCAAGCCGGCCGGTCGCCATGTTGCCAGGGGGCGCAAGCCGCTGGAAGATTTTATCTATCTGAACCAATACGGCCGGCGCTGGCCGCATGCGATCTGAAAAGCGTGTAATGATAATGATATATTTTGATTCGAATTATAAGAACCTGAACATATCGTTTGCAGCCCGAGCAGCATAAAAAGGGAAATACGATGTGTGAAGAAATATTGCCGAACCTGTTCCGAAGCAAAATTCCCAATCGCTTCAAATATGACCTGGGACAGTGGCAGTGAAAACTGGGATCAGTTTCCGGCGACGCAAAAGTGGTTTGCCAAGGGGGAAGCGATTTCGCATTTACGCTACCTGGAGAAAGCTGGGAGGCTCACGCGAAAGGCAGATAAAAAAGTTATTGAATTTGAGATCCGTAAATGATTCCCTTGAATTAAAAAAAGCTATTGACAATCCAGCAAGGGGGTGAAATATAAAATGATTTAGTACAAACCGACCGGTTGGTCTCGGCGGCCGCCAGTTGAAGCAAACCCCTTGTGCCCCGGCAACAGACATCAAAAAGCCGGTGGCGGTCAACGCTAAAGCACGGATCTACAACAGTGTTTTACAAAAGGCGAGATCTTAGGATCCGGCTTTTTTCCCGCTCCCCAAAAACCGTCAACTTCAATGAAAAATGGGATCAAAAGAAAGGAGTGTATATGAAGATAGACCCTCATGAGATGGCTAGAAAAGACTTCTATAATACGCTTTTGGCGGCACTTAATCCACGGCCGATTGCATGGGTGTCGACCGTGGCCGAGAACGGTGTATTTAATCTAGCCCCTTTTAGTTTTTTTCAAGCGGTCAGTGCAAAACCGCCGATCGTTTGCTTCAGCGTTGCCAGCAAAAGGGATGGGAAAAAAAAGGATACTTTGCGCAACGCGGAGTCGGGAAAGGACTTTGTCATAAACACAGTCAATGAGGAACTTGCCGAGCTCATGAACCAAACCTCTGCGGAGTATCCGCCCGAGGTCGATGAATTTAAGGAAACCGGCTTAACCCCGATAAAAAGTGAGCTGGTAAAGTCTCCGCGGGTTGGGGAATCGCCGGTTAACATGGAATGCCAGGTCAGTCAAATTATCCAGTTCGGCGAGAGCCCCGAATTTGGAAGTTTGATTATTGGCGAAGTGGTTTGCATGCATGTAAGAGATGAATACTGCACTGACGGGGATGTTGATGGCTGGAAATTAATGAATATCGGTAGGCTTTGGGGAAAATACTACTGCCGCTTAACCGATACATTTGAAATGACAATGCCGGGTCCTTTTCCCAAATAATGGCACGTTTTAAATCCAATGAGCAAAAAGATGTGTCTCTAAAACAGTTTCCGGTGTATTCCGGGGCTAAATTCAACCATAATGAATACTAGGAGGATTGAAAAATGAAAAGGAAAATGATGCTGTCTTTTACGGTTTCGGTATTTCTGTTTGGTTTGATTGTTGCTGGAGCCGCCACAAATGCCACTGCAGCCGAAAAAACCTATGAATGGAAATTTGTATGCGACTGGCCGGCGACGGATCTCCAGATGGCCGAAGCGGTCCCCCGATTTGCCAAGTGGGTCGAAACAGCTTCCAACGGCAGATTAAAGATAAAGGTTTACAGCGGCGGCCAGCTGGTGCCGCCTTCTGAATCGTTTGACAATCTCAGACGGGGAACCTTTCAGCTGCTGCAGAGCATCGGCCCTTACCACGCCGGGAAAATGCCGCTGGCCATGGTTGCCTTTCAGCTTCCCATGGGCCCGCGCGGGATTCAAGACTACCAGAAAATTTTCTGGGATTACGGCATGTTCGATCTGGTCAACAGCGCTTACCGCAAACTCGGCGTTGAATATTTGGATCTGACACCGTATGGAGGTGCCAATGTCACTTCCAAAAAGCCACTTCGCACGCTGGAGGACTTCAAGGGACTAAAAATGAGAACGGTCGGCCCCCAGGCAACCCTGTGGAAGGAACTCGGCGCTGCCACGACCTTTATTTCCGGCGGCGAATTGTATCTGGCCTTACAGACCGGGGTGGTTGATGCCTACACCTGGTCCAACATGTCGGTCGATAATATGAAATTTCATGAAGTGACCAAGTATATGATCATGGCCGATCCGGTTCCCGATGGCAACTCCACCGGCTCAGGCAATGGTTGTTTTCTGGCCAATAAAAAAGCCTTCGACGAATTACCGGCCGATCTTCAGAACATCGTGGTCCGGGCCGCTCAGTGGTACGGTCGATATTCGTCCATGATATACAGCAATTGGGATCGCTGGTTTCAATCAGGTGGTGCCGAAAAGCTCGGCATGGGTATCATCAAACTATCCCCGGAAGACACCGCCAAACTGAGACAGATCGCCATCGAGAAGGTCTGGCCAAAGTTTGCAAAGGATGAGCTTTCGACCAGGTATATCGAGACGGTAAAACAATTCCTCAAAGATGAGGGTGTCTTGAAATAAAGCATCCGAATGGTCTTCGCCAGGACGTGCGTTAGGCTGTAAAACACGCGAAGCGAATCCAGACAGCAGAAGCCGCTTTTGCGAGGCATGGTCGGATTGGCCAGGCAGCGGCTTCTGCATTTTTCCAGGGAAGGAAGAAATGGCGAAAAAAAACGGTGTGCTGGGATTGATTGACAGGGTAAATGAGACCGTGGGCAGTCTGGTAAGCTATGGCGTGCCGCTGCTGGGGTTTCTGGTATTGTATGAAGTGATCATGCGATACGGATTCAATCGGCCGACCATATGGGTTCATGATATATCCCAATTCATGTTCGGCGCCACCTATATGCTGGGCGCCGGGTATACCTATCTGCGGCGGGGACATGTCAACATGGACATGCTCTATGTTCGTTTTTCGAAAAGGGGCAAGGCCATGGCGGATGCCGCTACGGGTGCGCTCTTTCTGATCTTTCTCGGCGTATTGGTCTGGCAAAGCGGTATCATGGCCTGGGAATCCATCATCTTTAAAGAGGTTCTGACCCAGAGTGTCTTTGAGCCCCCTTTGTATCCCATCAAAATCATTTTTTTTCTGGGGTGCGTCCTGTTTCTGATTCAGGGATTGGGGTTTTTTGTGCGCGATCTTATCGCGGTTTTCGCTAAGCAGGATCCGGCCGCAAACGCAACCATCAAAGAGAGTTGATCCAAACAATGGACGTCGGTCTTATTACCTTACTTTTATTTTCGTTCTTGATTATTTTGTTGCTGACGGGGATGCCACTGGCATTTTGTCTCGGCGTGGTTTCGCTGACATTTACTTATTTGCTGTGGGGCACTCCGGCGGTCATGCAGGTTGCCTCCGCCAGTTTCGGCGCGACACTGAACATCATTCTGATCGCTTGCCCGCTGTTTATCTTCATGGCAAACGTGCTGCAGTTCTCCGGTTTGGCAGATGGTCTCTATGAGATGATCTACACTTGGTCCGGAAGGTTGAACGGCGGCCTGGCCATGGGGACCGTGTTTATCTGCGCTGTGTTTGCGGCCATGTCCGGAATCAGCGGGGCAGCGACGGTGAGCATGGGAATCATCGCCATCCCATCCATGCTGAAACGAGATTATGATAAGTTTCTTTCGGTGGGCTGCGTCGCGGCCGGTGGCGCCTTGGGAATTCTCATCCCGCCGAGCGTCACCATGATCGTTTATGCCAGCATGACCGGGGTGTCAGTGGGCAAGCTATTCATTGCCGGTATCCTGCCGGGTTTACTACTTGCCGGGATGTTCATCATTTATATCGCCATACGGTGTATCCTCAATCCCAAACTGGGTCCGAGTCTTCCGCCGGAATCGAGGGGTGATTGGACCAAGATGCTCAAGTCGCTCGGTGCGGTCGTCCTGCCACTGATACTCGTCTTTTCAGTTATTGGCAGTATTCTCTTAGGGCTGGCGACGCCCACCGAGGCAGCGGCCATCGGTGCTGTGGGGAGTCTGACTTGTGCGGCGGTCAATCGGAAATTAACCTGGAAAAATTTTGCAGAAGCCTCGCGCAAGAGTCTGGTTTTGTCGACCATGATCATCTGGATCGTGGTTACCGCTACCGCTTTCAGCAATGTTTATACCGCCCTTGGTGCTCCCGATTTCCTCAACAGTATTTTAGAAGGATTTGGTGTCGGCCGCTGGACCGTTCTTTTGGCGATCCAGATGACGTTTTTCTTTCTCGGCATGGTCATGGATCCGATTGGCATCGTGATGATTACGACACCGGTCTACATCCCCATCATTAAAGCATTGGGTTTTAATCCGATCTGGTTCGGAATTCTCTTTATTATCAATATGGAGATGGGCTACCTGACCCCGCCTTTCGGATATAACCTCTTTTATATGCGATCGATTGTCCCCACATCGTTAATGTCAATGCGGGATCTCTATTATTCGGTGTTGCCTTTTATTCTGATCCAGGCAATTTGTTTGGTTACCATAATGGTGTTTCCGCAAATTGCGCTCTGGTTGCCGGATCTCATACAGTAAGGCGCTGGTCGGCGGGCCGTGTTCCGCAACGCCGATCCCGTGATTTATATTTTTTGATGAACAAGCCGCATTCCCGGATAAGGGACCTTAAAATAAGGAATCGTGGTCCCATCCAGACTTCCAATAAAAGCGGTCATTCTTTTCTCCCACCCGAAGCAGATGTTGGAAGGGCGCTGCAGTATTTTTTTTTGTGGATCTTCGAGCACCATTTCAAGTCGGCCCTCGGGCGTAATATAGCCGATGGCATTTAAGGAAGGAAATGTAACCCAGAGGTTATCGGCCTCGTCAAAGGCGATGCCGTCCGGCACGCCGTTCTCAGCCAGGGGACTGGGTCCGAATGTCTCGGGCGCACCCAGAGAACCGTCCGCTTGGATCCTGTAACGCAGCACATTCCACCGCGTGGACTGGGCCACATACAGGTATTTTTCCGTGCGGTCCAGAGTCAGGCCGTTGGCAAAATACAGTCCGTCGGCGACGATGCGGGCACAGCCCTTTTCCAGAAGAACAACGCTTCCGTCGGGTGTCGGATTCCGTAAAACCTCGAATACGTCGGTGTTTTCGGTGGAGTTCGAAACCCACAGCCGGTCCTTTGAGTCGACAAAAGGGAAGTTCCAGGCTGACATCTTTTTGCCTTCGACTTCGGTAAGAATTACTCGATGATATCCGTCGGGTGTCAGCGACTGAACCTGGCCGTTGGACAGGTTGGCAATGATACAGTTGCCGGCGGTATCGATGCAGATGCCGTTCGGTGTCCCGCCGACGTCGCCGAAAAAGCTGGTCTTCCCGTCACGCTCGATTTTGGCGCACCTTCCCCTGCCGTCCGCGGTGTAAAGGCTACCGTCATCCAGCGCCATCACGCCTTCCGGTCGCCGGATGCCGGTTCCGATCGTTTTCACATCCGAGATGTCCAGTTTCATGGTCTTTCCCTTTTCTGTATTCATTAGTTAAGGGGTCAGTACGTTTTCTCCTGAAATCCATCTTGCGACAAACACTGGCATTTTTAAATAAAGTCAGAGGAACTGCCCGCGGCGGAGCTCCTCGTGGGCTTGTCAAGAAGCGCAGATAGACAAAGACCCCTCAATCATTTTGAAGACTGTATCGATTTGAGGACAAAATAATAGGCTTCTTCGGCAATCTTTTGCGGGGAAAGTTTGCCGGAGGGCTTGTACCAGTTTAAAAACGAGTTCGTAAGACCCAGGATGAATAATGAATATAATTTCGGATCCATTCTACCGAACTCCTTTTTTCGAATCCCCTCCCTGATGATGCTTCTGAAGACGTCTTCATATTCATCCCTTAATACGAGATATTCATTCAACAGCCTGGGTGGAAGGTTCCTTCGCTCCATCTGGCCAATGGCCGGCCATTTCAGAGACAGGACCCAGGTGGTATGCTGCATGATGAGGACTCTCAATTTTTCACAGGGCCGCATGGCCGAGGTTTTTAACGGCCGTACATTTTCCAAGCCTTCCTGCATAATCCCGCATACAATCTCAAACAGCAGAAACGCTTTGTTTTTAAAGTAATAATAAATGGTGGCTTTGTTGACACGACAGGCTCTGGCGATATCATCAATGGTGGTCGCCTTGTATCCTTTTTGCCAGAACAAACGGCTGGCAGCGTTCAGAATCTTTTTGCGCAGTCGTTTGCTGCGCGGGTGCTTCCCTTCTGTAATGTGCTTATTTGGCATCGGCCTTCTCGCTCAACGGTTTTAGTCTGATCACCAATTACAGCTTTGGTCGACGGGTGAGTTGGCGTTTATAACCCCAGTGACCGGGCCACGAACTCTCTGTGAAAATCCCCATCTCCAAAAGCGGTCTCGGCTGCTTTGGCCCGCCTGAAATAAAACTGCAGATCGTATTCCTGGGTAATGCCAACACCCCCGTGGATTTTAATGCCCAGCAGGGTTACGCGACGGGAGGCATCGCTTGCCCTTGCCTTGGCCATATGGATTTCCCTGCCTGCGGGTATATTCTCACTTAACTTCCAGGCCGCCTGGTAAGTCAAAAATTTAAGCTTGTCGATATCGCTAACCATATCAGCGCACTGATGCTGAATGGCCTGGAAGGTTCCGATGGGTCGCCCAAACTGCTCTCTGATTTTGGCGTGATTTACAGCCATTTCCAGAACTTTTTCCAGAAGCCCCAGGATATAGGCGCTTTCGCACAAAGCGCCCCACAGCTCGATCTCATTTTTGATCGCGGCGCCCTGGCCTTCGCTTCCCACGATATTTGTCGGTGGGACACTCACCCTGTCCAGGACGACTTCACATTGCTTGTCGGCCGCCAGTGTTTCAAACGGGCGGCAGATGATACCCGGTGTTTTTGAGCTGATCAGAAAGAGGGTCTTGCCCGCCTGCGTCCGGGTTTCAAATAAAAATCCGTCCGCCGATTCAGCATAGGGGATAAACAGTCGGGTTGCGCTTAACAGGTATTGCCCTTCCCTTAAGGAGACCTGATCTTTCATCTTAGCGGCTCCTGCAGCTGGCTCGGGAGCGATGAAGCAGGGAATAATGACCTGCCTGCCGGCAGTGAGCTTCGGCAAAATATCCTCTTTTTGCCTTTCGGTACCATAACGCATAATTCCGCAGCCACCGATTATCGTGGAGATAAAGGGTCCGGGAACCAGAGCCTTTCCCATCTCTTCCAGGAGCAGAATCAACTCTAAAAAGTTTCCGTCCATTCCGCCATATTGCTCGGGAAACAGAATCCCCATCCAGCCCAACTGCGCCATTTTGTGCCACAGGCGTTCGGAGTAGCCCGCTTCTGAGCGTTCGGTATCTCGGAATATCCCCGTGGCTTCTTTTGTCAAAAATCCACTGGCACTTTCAACCAGCAGTTTCTCTGATTTTGAAAAACCCAAGTCCATTTTTTTGGTTCTTTTTTTGATTTACGCTCTAGGCAGCTTCAAGCCTCTTTGGGCGATGATGTTTCGCATAATTTCCGATGTTCCTCTTGTGACGAGCTCTTCAAGAGAATCCCGATAGCGCCACTCATATTTGCCATTGGACGGGGCCCATTCTGAACCTCTCTTAACCTGGGCGCAGGGTCCGATGATCTGCATGGCCGTGTAGACGAAATCCTGTTCCATTTCGGATACCACCATTTTTAACATGGCCGCCTCATAATTTGGCAGCCGGCGCCGGTCCAGCATCCAGGCCGCCTTTAATGCCAGCAGTTTAGCCGATTCTATTTCGATAGCCAGTTCCGCCAGTTTCTGGCGGGTCAGCGGGTTTTGGCCCAGACGGTGCGCTTTGACATACGCCAAAAGTTCATCAAAGTCGCGTTCAAGACCTCCCACTGTGGATATTCGCTCGAAATCCACAGCCTCCATGATATAGTAGAAGCCTCGATTTTTTTCACCTACCAGTGCTTCGCGCGGCACGCGGACATTATCAAAATAGACGGCATTGGTTCGCCGGCCGCCCACCGTCCAGATGGGACTGACGTTTATACCGGGTGATTTTAGATCCACAATAAAAAGCGAAATTCCCCTGTGAGCGGGTTTGGTTTCGGCGGTTCTGGCCCCCAGCCAGTAATACTGGGCAAAATGAGCCCGGGTGTTGAAAAGCTTCGACCCCGAGATAATGAAATGATCTCCCTTATCGTCGGCATCAATTATCAGAGACGCCATATCGGATCCGGCATCGGGTTCGGTATAGCCCAAGGCAAACTCAATTTCTCCGCCGGCGATGCGGGGAAGATAATTTTCTTTCTGCTCCTGGCTGCCGCGATTTAATATGACCGGCCCTGCCATGCCAGCGCCAACGGTGGAAAACCAATTAAGGAACCGATGCATTTGCTCCATGATGATGTAGCGGTATATAAACGACAGCTCGAGTCCCCCATATTTTTTAGGCCAGGTCGGGCACAACCAGCCCTTGGAGCCGATCTTTCTGATGATGGCCCAGGAATGTGGACCGAAGCCTTGACCCGAATCCCATTCTTCTCTAGCAGCGCTGACGTCTTTTTCTTCCTGAAGAAAGAATTCCTGAACCTCCTGCCGGAATCGTTCTTCCTGCGCTGTAAATTTGAAATCCATTGTCTGTGCTCCACCTCTATTCCAAAACACCCTCTGTCAGGAGCTGGACAAATTCTTCATCCGAAAGCCCCAGAATTTCGGTACACACATAGGCGCTGTGTTCACCCAGGCAGGGGGCGCCTCGGCGGGGCCCACCGGGAGTTTTTGACAGCCTGAAAGCATAATTCTCATAACCGTGAGAGCCGAGTTCACTGTGTTCCAGATCGACATAATGTTGGCGGTGCGTCAGTTGCGGGTCCTGGGCCAGATCTTTTGAGTTGGCCACCAGGGCTGCAGCGATTCCCCCCTCCTGCAGCAGCGCCACAACCCGTTCCGGGGGGTGATTTGCAGTCCAGCTTTGCACGTGTCGGTCCAGTTCATCCTCATTCTTTTTGCGATCCGATAAGGTCTTGAATTTGGGATCAGCCGTCCAGGGCGGATTGCCGATGATGCTGCACAGCCGATCCCATTCTTCATCGGTTGCGACGGCAATCACGCACCAGCGGTCTTCTCCCTGACAGCGATAAGCACCATGAGGCGCAAAATAGGGATCCCGGTTTTCCAGCCTTTGAGGCAACTGCCGGTTGGCGCTGTAATCCAGGACACCCTGGGCGAGGAAGTCGATGGAGCCCTCGACCTGGGAGTTGTCGATGTATTGTCCCTTTCCGGTCCGGCGGCGATACTCCAAGGCTGCAATGATCGCGATGGCGGTATAGCGGGCGCCAATGTAATCCGTATAGGCACTGAAAGGCACGACGGCGTCATCATCCGGATACGCCAGAGTGGTGCCCCAGCCGGCGATGGCAGCGCTATGCTGCCCGAAGCCCCGAAAAGCCCTATGGGGGCCGGATTGGCCCAACATGGTGCTGCTGACCATGATAATATCCGGTTTGACTTTTACCAGTGTTTCGTAATCCAGACCCCAGCGTTTCATGATTCCGGGACGAAATGTCTCGATGACCACGTCCGCCCATTGAACGAGCCGTCTGGCAATCTGCAGTGCTTGGGGCATTCTTAAATTAAGGCACAGGCTGTACTTGCCGGCGTTATAATTATTGAAGAAACCCGATCGGTTGAGCCCCGGTTGTTTGTCCATATAAGGCGCGGTCACCCGGAGCGCATCCACGTGGGTTTGGGATTCAACCTTTACGACCGTCGCTCCATAATCCGCAAGCACCCGGGCTGCAGCCGGCCCCACTACGCTAGTGGAAAAATCGGCAACCTTGATATCTTCAAAAATCGATGCGCGCTCCATCAGATCACCCCTTTCCCTGCCAGCGCCCGAATTTCCTGATCCGAAAAGCCGAGTTCCTGGCCGTAAATATCCTGATTGTGCTCTCCAATCAGGGGCGCTCGGCGGTCGATTCGCCAGGAAACCCGGTTGCTTTTAAACGGTGCTCCAGGGTAGGTTAAGCATACATCGAGCTCCGGATGGTCCAGGTCGACCCAAAACTTGCGGGCCGCCAGATGGGGGCTTTCGGCCAGATCCTGAATTGTATTTACCGGCGCCAGGAGATACTGCATCTTCAGTGCGGCCCTGAAAAGCTCATCTTTTGTTTTGGTCAGAAAAAACCGTTCAAAAAAAGGCTCCAGCTTACGGGCCATTTCATCGTTATAGGTGGACGCATCAAAACTGTCCCAATCGAAATTTCTTAAGAATTCATCGGACATGCCTTCCTGATCCATCCATTGCGCCAGCGCCTTTTGGCCTCTGGCACCGATATGGCCGCCGAGAAGCAGAAAAATGACATGGCCGTCCTTACACGGGTACATAAAGCGAATCTTATAGGCACCGTATGCTCGGAAGGCGCCCTGTCTTTGAAGGATCTCACGGTTCATGTCCCAGGCGGCATGTGCGGTAAGGCAAGACCACATGGCACTTTCGGTGATAGAGACATCCACATGCTGACCTTCTCCGGTTTTTTGTCGATGCCAGAAGGCAACCATAGATCCCATGGCGGCCTCCGCGCCGCCATGAAGGTAGGCCTGGGGGATCGACATTCGAAGCGGCGCGCGGTCTTCGTTTCCACACAGCCACATATAACCAGATCCTGCCCAGCAGACGATGTCGGAAACGTGAAAGTCTTTATAGGGACCGGTCTGACCGCAGGGGGATATGGAGGTCATCACCAGGGCCGCGTTCAGCTTGCTGAGGTCCTCGTATCCCAGCCCGAGTTCATGCAGATGTCCCGGATTGAATGACTCAATGACAAAATCAGCAGAGGCGGCCAGCTTTTTTAAGATCGTTTTTCCACCATCGGTTTTAAGATCTAGCGTGATGCTTTTTTTGTTAACATTGAACGCGTTCCAGTATAGACTCCGGTTGGGATCCGGACGATCTCCGACAAACGGGCCGATCCTGCGGCCCGGATCCCCATCGGGAGGCTCAATTTTAATGATCTCCGCGCCCAGTCCCCCGAGAATTTTGCCGCACATATAACCCCGTTCGTCTGTGAGATCGAGCACCCGGTAAGGGCTGAGAAATGAATCAGAAGTCACCATAGGCTAAAACCTTATTTCATTATGGTTTCAGGCTGCCTCGACAATGGCACAGATACCATGTCCGCCGCCGCCGCAGATCGTTTCGAGCCCGTAGCGAATGTTACGGCGTCTCATCTCATTCAGCAATGTAATCAGGCGCATGGTGCCGGTTGCCGCAATGGGGTGACCGAGAGATATACCGGATCCATTCACATTGATCTTCTTATCGAAATCCTTTTCGGCGATCCCCATTAATTTTGCATCGGCCAGCGCCTGCACGGCAAAAGCTTCCTGTATCTCTATCAGGCCGACATCATCGATGGTGATTCCCAGTTTAGCCAATGCCTTATTGGTTGCGGCGGGAACAGAGGGATACGTCAGGGTGGGATCGGTGCCTGCAACGGCACAGGACCGGAAATAGGCCAGGGGCGTAAGGCTTAAATCTTTGGCTCTTTTCTCGCTCATGAGCACGACCGCGGCCGCCCCGTCGTTTTCACTGGATGAATTTCCGGCAGTGCAGACGCCGTCCGGGTAAACTGCCCGCAGCCTGGCCAGCTTCTCCAGGGTCGTATCGCGACGCGGTGTCTCATCGGCATCAAATATCAGTGGATCCCCCGTGCGCTGGGGAATGGGGACCGGAACGATTTCTTCGTCAAATATCTGCGTGTCGATTGCTGCGATGGCCCTCTGGTGACTGCGCAAGGCCCATTCATCGGCTTGCTGGCGCGAAATTTTTTCCTTGCGGGCCGCGGTCTCCGCCCAAGTCATCATGGAGTTCAGCTCCCCATATCGATCAATGGGTTGCGACATCACCCGGGCTCGCTGGATGCGGTCGAAAAAAGGGATGCCCCACATGGATAGTGCCCCATGTCCTTTGGGCATAAATCCCCATTTTGGGTCCATTTTCCCGCCAAGACCCCATCTGATATCGCCCGGCACATAGAGCTCGGCCTGGCTCATGCTTTCCATGCCGCCGGCCACAACGATATCGGCATTGCCGGTCTGAATTTTCATTACACCGAAAAAAACCGCATCCAGACCGGAGCAGCAGCGACGATCCAGGGTAATTCCGGGCACGCTATCGGGCCAGTTCGCCTCCAGCAGCGCCAGGCGCGCGCCGTTCGCGCACTCGCCGTTCTGGTATGATTGACCCATAATCACATCTTCCACCGCGGCCGGATCGATCCCGATGCGTTTGACCGCTTCTTTGAGAACCGGCGCACAAATTTGGGATACGTGCAGATTGCGCATTGATCCCCCGTAAGCACCGATCGGGGTCCTGACACCGCTGACAATAACCACGTTTTCCATTTTCGATCGTCTCCCTGAAGTTAATCGTTCCGCAAATCCGGAAAGACCCGCTAAAGTGACTTGCGGTTGTAAGTGTAAAAGCCCCGCTCCGTCTTGCGCCCCAGCTGATCGGCCGCTACGCGCTCTCTCAGACACTCGGGGGGTTTGAATTTTTCATGTCCCAGGCGCCGGTAAAGTGAGGAAGTGACCTTCAACCCCACCTCAAGCCCCACCAGGTCTCTCAGTTCCAGTGGACCCATTCGAAACCCACCACCATCTTTGATGGTCTGATCAATATGCGCTGCATCGGCCAAACCTTCATCCAGCGCGCGCATGCCCAGCACGCGGTCCAATCCAATCTGATCGGCCCACTCGAAAGGACCCGAGGGGAAATTGGCTGCCATGCGCATCATCTGGTCGATTTCTTCCATGGGGGCAATCCCCAGCTGGACCATATGAGCCGCTTCGTTGATCATGGCCGCCAGCACTCGAGGAAGAATGCCGCCGGACCGTCCCAGTGGCCGAATCCGGCAATTGCCCTCAGCGCTTCAAGCTTCAACTTATCATCGGAAAAAGACGCGACCGCCAGGTGCTGGGATTGAAGATCACCGCCGGCGGGAATTTTATCCAGACATGTGACCGAACATGTGCTGCCCGCGATTTGCTGCATGAAAGCATCTTCTTAATTCGAAGTTAAATATAAGCAATCTGTCATGGCGTGTGCCTCTCCAGATTAAAAATTGACATTGACCGCTTTGCGGCGGGATAATGACTGCCCTGCCAAATACAGATGCATTCGAGGTTTACAATGAAAAAATTATGAAAAATTTAACAACCGGTTAGTTAATTACCGGCATAGCGCACCTATGTCAACCAAAAACCTCAGCATCTCCGGCTAAATTTCGGAGGTTCACCTGTTTGCACAAATGAATGGTTTTTTGGGCAAGATGAAACCCTGAGATTCAAAAATTGGTTTTTACTGCTGATGCATCCTCTCTCTTTCTTCGCTCACACAGTAGATCCCCTTGCCTTCATACAACGGTTGAAAGCAAAGGTTGTCGGATACACACGCTGCTTTTGCTAGATTGCCGGATCTCCAACGGTTGATCAAACCAGGCTCCCGGATAAAAGGTCGACTCATGGAGATGTAATCAGCCAGACCTTCCGTCACGATCCGTTCGGCCACATGAAAAGAGCGGTTTCCGCCCACCAGAAAGATGGGAACATTCGTCTGTTTCTTAAGCGCCTGGGCTTCTTTCTGAAAATAGGCCTCTTTTTCCGCTTTATTGATTCCAAGCTGGTTGGGCAGCATTTTGGGCTTTATCAGCAGGCCACCACTGACTTCAATCGCATCGATGCCCTCATCAGCAAGCATCGTGCCGACCTGCAAGAATTCGTCAAGCATCAACCCTTTATCGGTAAACTCCTTGCAGTTTATTTTGGCCAAGACCGGGAAATCACTGCCGACTGCACCTCGAATGGCCCGCAACACCTCAAGCGGTAACCGGACACGGTTTTCAAGTGAACCGCCGTATTCATCCTTGCGATGATTAAACATCGGTGAAATAAATTGACTCATGAGATAGCCGTGGGCTGCATGTATCTGAACGCCATCGAATCCGGCGGCGCGGGCCCGTTCTGCGGCTGCAGCAAACGCTTCGATAATCCCCTGGATATCTTCAACCGTCATTTCTTTACGGGGCTCATTGGCCAGTCCTTCTATGTTGGATGGTGCGATCGGGGTTTCCCCGCTTACCTGTATATTGCCTAAAAAACCGGCGTGCGATATCTGACAGACGATTTTGCTGTGGTTGGCATGAACCGCACGCGTTATTTTCTGCAGTCCCGCGATCATCTCATCGCTATGGATGCCCATCTGGCCATTCCTGGCCTTGCCGACATTTTGCACATAGCAGTGACTGCTGATGATCAATCCGACGCCACCTTTTGCCAGATCCGCCATGAAATCTGTCAAACGCGGCGTGCCGGTTCCGTCGACGCTGGCCATCCCCTCCATTGTGGCTGAGCGGACAAACCGGTTTTTCAATTTCAAGCCGTTGATCTCGCTGGTTTCGAACAATTTGCTCATTTGCGTCTCCTTCCGAACTCATTCGAGTGCGAGGGTGTATATCACAGCGTCGTCAGAATCTCAAAAATTATCTTTTTCCAGCGAGAAAAACAAGGGCACGGGATGGGCATAAGTTTGGTCGGATTTTGTATCTTGCGGCTATGTACCCGTAATACAAAAAAGGATATGATCAATGGACCATATCCTTTTTTTCTTTTCAAAGCCTGTTAATGCGATTTGTCGTTTTCCGGCTTAACCTGTAAATGGCATGATATTCAAATGTCCGAATGCCACGGACGTCCCCTTCTTCCTTCCCGGACGAATCGAAAACGGCAAGTTGTGTGCTTGCTTCAACCAAAGCCCAACATGCTGAGGTGCCAATTTGACTGCAACTATGGGAATCCGCATAACCCAGGCGGGCTTTATTGTCAATATTGAAAGGTATTGACACAATCGCAAAATTGTTATACATTGTATAACAATTTTTGATTGGGGGTGTAATATGCTGGCAATCCGCTTAGATAAAGAACTTGAGAAGGAAATAGATCTGCTTGCAAAAACTCGCGGCAGCAATCGCAGCGCAGTTGTTCGGGAAGCAATTATCCAATATCTGGAAGACAATGAGGACCTGCGACTCGCGAAAGAGGCATTATCCAGTACGAGCGGCAGCAAATCGCTGAAACAGTTGAGGAAAGAGCTTGGCCTGGACAGTTAGGATCAGCAATATTGCAGAGCGTCAATTGCGGAAGCTTGATCGGCCGGTTCAAAGGCGCATTCTCGATTGGTTAGATGACCGGATTGAAGGTTGTAAAAACCCGCGACATTTTGGGCAGCCTTTAAGGGGCGATCATGCCGGGTTGTGGCGATATCGAGTCGGGGACTATCGCATTCTGTGTGAGATCCAAGATCAAAAGGTAGTTGTTCTGGTTCTCACGATCGGGCATAGACGACAAATTTATAAACGAGGATCTTGAATCCCCAGTCCGATAGGGGCTTCGAACCTGTCGCGAGCTTGTCGTTTTCTTGTTTCAGCTGGCAAGGTTTACCTGTCTGCATTCCATCTACAAGGTCTCATCCCGTTCACTCTCCTCTAAAGTTTTATGTTGAGATTCCGATAAATAAAGAAGGACCTTTGTTATTTGGTGTTACAGCTATTCCAATTTTTCATGGTTAATCCAACTATACGCCTACGCCTACGAATCGGTTTCGGCAGAAATTTTTAATGGAAGGGAGCCAATATATTAATCTGTCTAAAACAGTTACCTTCGATGACGAACCTACCGTTATCTCGGAGGATCGTCATCCCTACCTGGTGATTTACATCGGCAACGACAGTGGTTGCCGCCATAGGCTTAATGGCGGTTCTATGACCATTGGCCGATCTCCGGAGGCAGATATCAGAATAGAAGACGACCGCATATCCCGAATCCATTGTGTCGTCGAATTGAAAGAGCATACGATTACGGTCGAAGATAAAGGTTCAACCAATGGTACCTATGTTGATGCTCGAAAAATAAGTCGTGCCGGGCTGCTGCCCGGCGTTCCCCTTCAGCTGGGTCATTCAATAATGAAAATTGAATATAAGACCGAAGCTGAAATCCGATCGGAGAAAAAACTTTTACAAAAAGCTTCTCTGGATGCGCTTACCAAGATATTTAATCGTCATCACTTTACCAAACTTGCTTCAATGGAGATGTCTTATGCTATCAGGCATAAGTTGCCTGTCGGTGTTGTCCTGATGGATGTCGACAATTTTAAACAGGTCAATGACACATATGGTCATCAAAGTGGTGACCTGGTTTTGGCTCAGCTTGCCAACACCATCATTGAAAATAAGCGCACTGAGGATCTGTTCGGCCGTTATGGAGGAGATGAATTTATTCTTTTGCCGCGCGGTGAGATCAGCAAAGAAAACATGCAGGTGTATTGCGAGCGCATGCGAAAGGCCATTGAGGGCTTTGAGTTCTGCTTTGAGGATAAATATGTTCGAATAACCATATCACTTGGTTTCCATGTAACGAAGCCTGGAAGGGGTGATACCGAGACGATGCTGTCTGATCTGATTAATAAGGCTGACCAGGCCCTTTACCTTGCTAAAGAAGGAGGAAGAAATAGAACAGAGAGTCTTTCTTAAAAACGGCATATAAAATTGACAAAATGCAATCGCAACCGCAACGGCCTTCTGACGGGCCGTAACATCTTGAGTCCCTCCTGAGTCAAAACCGCCACAACGGGTTGGCAAGGTCCTCGCAATTTCGGAAAAATGTGCTGCAGCGGATCAGAACAGTTGAAAAATGCCACTTCCAATGAATCCAATCGCCGGCGGAACAAACAGGCAGATCACATAGCGAGTCATGGATACCCGTATTCCAAAAATAGGTATTTCAAATGTAATAAGCCCCTGAATGCGTGTCAGATGCGCAGCCGTAAGAAAAGCGATAATTGGACCTGCTCCGACGCCTGCTGCATAAATGGAAGCAATTATCGGAATCACCACAAATGCCCCACCGGTTAAAATCATTCCTGCAAATGATCCTGTCAGAATACCGATCATTCCTGAAGCAGGGCCCATCCAGTCCGCAATCGTCTCCCCCGGAATGAGGACTTGAACGAATCCGGCCAGAGTGATTCCCAACAGCGCTTTCCACCACATCGAAAGAAGGATAATGCGGCTTCGCTGTAAACCTTTTACTACCAGCGTCCATCTTCCTTGTTTAAAGACGGCCAACAGTGTCGCCCCGACCAGCAATATCAAAATAACCAAGGAAATGTCCATAACCGTTCCTACCGCAAACAATAAAACGCAGAGAGCAACCAGGGCAACGTCTATGCGTTTGGTGCTTTTTCCGTTTTTTGGGGACATCGTTAGTAATCCACTAGAAGTGGTTCCAAAACCTCAGATCAGGTTCAGCGGCCGCGCCGCTGGCGGGAGCCTCAGATGGGGTTTTGAAAACACTTCTAGATAAAATTCAGTAAAAAGGTGACTTTAAGAAATAAGAACATAGATAGCGCTGGGTCTTAAAGCAATACAAGTCTTATCTTTTTATAAGCTGGAATTTAATTTTATAATCGACTCAAATTTTTGTTTACTTTTTTTACATGGGGTATATTATAAAATATCAAATAATTCGAGTGCGCAAACGCTTTGTGCGCACATTTTACTTTTCTTTCGAGAGCAGATCTGAAAGTGAGTAAAAATCTACCTCACTTCAGTCGCTGGCATGCATTCAGCCGAGACAACTGAACTTCTCCCTGTACCTGAAATTTGGCGTATCAACTGTAAAAAACTTTCACCCAACATTAAATTTATATACAAAGTTCAAGTTAAATTGCAGCATATCAAATTATTCAAACCCAATTAGTTTCAACAGAGGATCGCTATGTTGTGACCTGCGCATTACCCTGTCTAACGGGGTTTGTCTTTGCCCGATTAACCTGGAAAGGAGGTCTAAAATGGAGTCAAATAATATGAAAGGGAATTTCGACCCCGGGTCTCCAGTTGAGCATATCGATACCGGATCGAAGTATAAAGCGCCGGAGGAAGGTATTGCAATCTGCCTTTCCGGTGGTGGATATCGGGCAATGTTGTTTCACCTGGGTGCGCTGTGGCGGTTAAACGAATTTGGCTATTTGAAAAAGCTTGCCAGAATCTCGAGTGTATCCGGGGGCTCGATCACATCAGCCGTGCTTGGGATGAATTGGTCCCGGTTAGAGTTCGACAATAACGGGATCGCAGGTGATTTTGTATCCCGGGTTGTTCGCCCCATACGAAAGATTGCGCGCAAAACAATCGACCGCAAAGCCATTTTTTCCGGAGCGCTGCTGCCGGGAAGCATAAGTGACAAGTTAGCAAAAGCTTACCAAAAATATTTATTTGGTGAAAAAACGCTTCAAAATCTACCCGATGATCCTCCCCGTTTTGTCATCAATGCCACGAACGTGCAATCCGGTGCTCTGTGGCGCTTTATGAAGCCCTATATGCGGGATTGGAAAGTTGGTGAAGTCAAAGCGCCCAAGATTACACTGGCATTTGCCGTCGCAGCATCTTCGGCATTTCCTCCTGTTCTTTCTCCGGCTGAACTCGAACTGGATGATTCTGATTTTACCCCGAACAGTGGGGCCGGCCTCCAGGAAGAGCCCTACACCACCGATGTTATTTTATCCGACGGCGGGGTGTATGACAACTTGGGGCTGGAAACTATATGGAAACGTTGCAAGACGATACTGGTAAGTGACGGCGGGGGACAAATGGCTCCGGACCCGGATCCCAAAAGAGATTGGGCAGGGCACACGCTAAGAATATTGAACATTATTGATAATCAAGTAAGAAGTTTAAGAAAAAGACAGGTTATTGATTCATTTGTAAATGGAACAAGGACGGGAACTTACTGGGGAATTAGAACGAATATTAAAGATTATGGCCTGCCGGATGCAATGGATTGTCCCTTTGACAGGACCATGGATCTGGCCAATGTAAAAACCCGTTTGAAAAGACTTGATTCGGATACTCAGGAACGGCTGATTAATTGGGGGTATGCGGTTTGTGATGCCGCAATTCGAAGGCATGTGGATGAATCCCTCCCGGTGCCGGAAAATTTTCCATATAAAGAAGTCGGTGTTTGACTTAAGGTAAGCGCCAAGGGCGCCGAAGCCGCCAGTGGCGATTCGGGCACTTTCCATAGCAAGGTAGAGAAGGGTGAAAGTGCATTTTAATGCGCAAACAAGGAGTAGTCATGGACCCAAACCTGTTTTTCGTTGACTGGGAAAGGCTGGGTGAAGTGTTGGCCATCATTGTGGTGCTGTCATTTTTTGTTGAACGCGCGCTGGCGCCACTGTTTGAATCAAGATATTATATCAGGGCGGCACAAGGCAAAAGTCTTAAAGAGGTGGTTGCGTTCTTCGTCGGAGCGGTAGTTTGCTGGTATTGGGATTTTGATGCATTTAGTGTACTGCTCACCAGAGAGAAGACGACGCTTTTGGGTGCTGTTATGACCGGCGCAATCATTGCAGGCGGCAGCAAGGCCTCGATTAAGTTATTTCGGGATGTGCTCAAGCTCAGAAGTACTTCTGAGGCACAGCGGCTGGCTTCAATAGACAGCATCGAATCGGAGGGCAAGAGGTCATGAAACGTGCAATTTGGATTGCAGTGCCGGTGATTGTGCTGCTGATGGTGTCCGGTGATCTCTGGGGAGACTATCTGGAGGTTAGAAGAGATACCGGCATCAAGGCGCAGCCCGAACGTCAAGCGCAGGTAATTGAGAAGGTCAAAAAGGGCGATTATTTGCCATTGCTGGATGAGGGGCGCCAAAAAAATGGCTATTACAATGTCCTGCCGACGTCACCGGGAAAAACGGGCTGGATCTACCGCAGCCTGGTTCGCCGCTGGCACGGTGAAATCCATGGACCTGCAGATGATGCGGCCGCTTCGCCGTTGAGAGATACGACATTGACGCTATCCCCCGAGCAGGAGCGATTTGCAAGCCGACACCTGCGGCTGGGCAAACCCCAGGTTGTGTATGAAAGGGTGCGGGAAGGTTACGTGCTTGCCCAGGATGGGCGGTTAAAGATCCCCTTGTGGGTCCAGTATGAGCTCAGGGCCGAGGAGTTGAAGGGACCGCTGGAACGAACCAATGACTTTCAACCGGATACATCGATACCCCTTGGTTTCCGGGCGGAGCTGGCAGATTATAGCGGCAGCGGCTACGTACGGGGTCAGATGGCTCCGGCAGAGGATATGGCTCGCAGCCGGCGAGCTATGGCGGAGAGTTTTTTGATGTCCAATATAGCGCCACAGGTGGGTACCGGTTTCAGTAAACAGATATGGAAAAACCTCGAGGCGGCGGTACGAGGCTGGGTCGAACAGCGCGGCAGGCTTACAGTTATTGCAGGACCGATCTTTGCGATTGGAGGGGAAGGCGTGAAATATTCCCTGATTGGTGACAATCGTGTGGCAGTCCCCACCCATTTTTACAAGATTGTGGTGGATGACAACAGCATGGGCAACATCGAAACGCTGGCTTTTATCATCCCCAACGAGAACTTAGACGAGCGCCATTACAGTGAGTTTTTGGTCAGCATTAAGGAAATCGAGGCTGCCACCGGACTGGACTTTTTGTCGGCATTGCCAAAAGATGTTCAGAGCAAAATCGAGTCCATCACCGCCAAAGATGTATGGTGACAAAGAAATTTGGGGATGAATTGAAGGGAGGGCTTTATGGCAACGTATCGGTTATCTGCTTTGTTCTCTGTTTTAATTTTGTTAGTGGGTTGCGCATCTATACCGCCTGAGGCACCGATGTTATCCCAGGAGCTGGGTGTAAAAATCTCTGCGATCGAGGATGCCCATTTTAATCTGCTGCACAGGTTTTTCGATCAAAAGCGCCAGCAGGTCGATAAATTCATTGAAGAAGTATGGACACCTGTTTTTGCTGAGGAGTTTTTTAAAGACGAGAAGGTTGCCAAGCTGTGGGATACCATTGTTAGGGAAAACAACCCGGCCGACAGGCTGAAATTTATCGTTTTACTTGGCCCCCAGCTTCAAAAAAAGATCAACAGCAAAAGGCTCGAGCTTATTCAACCGCTCGAAGCGCTCGAGCGCACCATCGAGCAGACGCTCAGATTCGAGTACAACCAGGCACGTTCGATAAATAACACCTTAACCAGTTTCTTGTTGTCCGCAGCCAAGATTGATGAAAACAGGAAAAAATACCTTGAAATGCTGGGTGTTAAAGACGAGCAAATCACCCAGATAATCGATCAAACCGATCAAATCTGCAACACCCTGGTAGCTGCGGTCGGCAGAGCCGGGGAGCATGTGGCCGCGGCCGAAAGGTTTCTTAATGACCTGGAGGCAATCAAAAACCAGCTTCAATGATGAAAGGAGGGCGTCATGCCGGTAGACTGGGATGACTTTATGAGTGATATCGATGAACGTATTGACCATGCCGCTAAAAAGACCGATGACAGGCTCGCTTCAGAGATATCATCGGTTTCAAGGCTTACCGACGAAGAGGTCAAAAAAATGTTTCCGAAGCCAACTGATGTTAAAAAACTGGCCGAGCTGATGACAATTGTAAATGGCGCCCAGCGCAGAAACACCAAGATCAACCAAATCGTAAGTAATTCTGAAAAGTTTGCCGGTATTATTCTGACGCTACTGAAGAAATTTGCCTGATGTCGTGTCTTATTTTTCCGTTACTCCGTTTAGAAAAGAGGTATCAAATTTTTAAATAGTGAATAAAGGTTTGATACCAATATCTTCCTGTTTTTCACCACCATCAGGGGTATGACGCCTTTCAAGCGTAATCTAACGTTACATTTAACTGCCGGCTGGGTCTATTATCTGGCGTTTACCCAAACAACACGCAATTGGATGAAGCGCGCCAAACGACGCTGGATAGCCTTCATTCCGATCTATTTCGTCGCCGCCGCCCAGGGCCTTGCGGCTGCCAGCTGGGTACTCCTGACGTTGTAAACGGCTTCTTTATCTCCACCTGTGTTCACCCTTTATTGAAGAATCCCCCCAAAAAAGTTACGCCTTATCTTTTTTCTCATGATTTTCTTATTGCGCTGCGCCAATATGTCGGGTTGTTTTATTATTGACAAACAACCACCCTTTCGCCATAAATTTTTTGCCTGAAGCAGTATATTATCCACTTAAATTTGCATGCATATTTAGAACCCATCAGGAGAAAACCAATGGACGAACCCGTAAAAAGAATTCTGGACTTCTTCCAGCAGATCAATGCCATACCCCGCTGTTCGAAAAAAGAAAAAGAAATCAGCCTTTGGCTGGAACAATGGGGGGCAACCAATGGTTTTACGGTAAAAAAAGATCCGGCCGGCAACCTCCTGATAAAGGTGCCGGCATCCGCGGGTTTTGAAAAGGCCCCCATTATTGTGATCCAGGGCCATATGGATATGGTCTGTGATAAGTCACCCGACTCCGCCCACAATTTTGACAAGGATCCCATTCACCATATTTATGACGGCGACTGGCTGCAGGCGGGCAATACCACCCTGGGCGCGGACAACGGTATTGCCCTGGCGCTTTCCATGGCAGTGGCGACCGACCCGGCTGTGGTCCATCCGCCGCTGGAACTGCTGTTTACGGTGGATGAGGAAACCGGGCTCAACGGCGCCAAAGAAATTGAGGCTGACCTGCTCCAGGGCCGAATTTATTTAAACATCGATTCGGAAACCGAAGGCCTGTTCACCGTGGGCTGTGCCGGTGGTCGGCACACGCAGGTGTCGCTGGCGCTGAATCTTTCAGAGAAATTGGAAACCGAAACAATCTTCAAATTATCCGTCCATGGCCTCAAAGGCGGTCATTCAGGTATCGACATCCACAAGGAGCGTGCCAATGCCAACCTTATTCTGGCGCGCGCGCTGCATCGCGCAGCTGCATCCTGCGATCTGCGGCTGGTGACGATCAAAGGCGGCTCCGCTCACAATGCAATTCCCAGAGACGCCTTTGCCGTGTTTGCCTGTCGGCCGGATGTTGGAACCGGTTTGGATAATATTCTTTCCGAATTTGAGGAGACCGTTAAATCCGAATATGAAACCAGAGAACCGGAACTCGCCCTGACCCTGACAGCCGGGGAATCCGAGGCACAGGCTAAAATGGCCCTGAACGCCGAACAAACCGCTGCGGTTATCAACCTTCTGCTGGCCATTCCCCATGGTGTTTTAGGGATGTCGGCGATCTTCGAGGATCTCGTAGAGACCTCCAACAATCTGGCCACGGTGGAATTGTCCGACAGCCGCCTTAAAATTCTGACCAGCCAGCGCAGCTCGGTCATATCGCGGCTGGATGAAGCCGGCAACCGCATCCGGGCGGTTGCTGAGCTGGCCGGCGCCGAAGCGCAATCCGGCAGTGAATACCCACCCTGGACACCGGACATGAACTCGGCCCTCCTCAAACGCTGTAATGCAGTCTATAAAGCGTTATTCGACCGCAAGGCCAAGGTCGTGGCACTCCACGCCGGTTTGGAGTGTGCCATTATCGGTGCAAAATATGCCGACATGGACATGATCTCATTCGGCCCGGACATCGAAGATCCCCATTCGCCTACCGAGCGGCTTTTTATTCCATCCCTCGGCCGGGTGTGGAATTTCATGGTGGCATTGCTAAAGTCTTACGGAAGCAGTTAAATACCGACAGGAAAAAACGATGGACAAAGAAAAGATAAAGACGGTCAGCCCAATCGTTGCCGTTTCAGCGGCTATTATTTGCGTTGTCTCAATATTATTCAGTTATCGCGTCTATGTTTCTTCCAGGGAATTAATAACGGAATACCGCGCTGAACTGTCCGCTATACGTCAGTCTTATGCGGAGCTCGAAAAGAAATTTACAGCCCAAAAGTTTTTTGAGAATAAATCGGTTGAGAATAATACGGGTCCGGGTCTGTTAAAAAAGTCCCCCCTCCCATCAGAAAGCGAGGACGGGTTTGCCGATGATCACCGCCAGAAGATTCAAGAGCTAGAACAAATTGTTCAATCCACCGGACTGGATCAGCTGGCTGCCAATGAAAATCTCGATCCCGCAATTTTATCGAAGATTTACGAAGAATACGCTTTGCAGGATCTGGTGAGCAATTATCGTGAAATGGATACCTGCCTCGCAAGCGGCAGAGAATCTGCGCCTGCTCATAGAATAACTGTCAGTCGACGGAGATAATTTGACAAAGGCCGAAACAGGATTTAGTTGACTTGACACTCCCCCCAAGACTAAATTTAATCTATAACTTCATAATTTTTTTTACCTATAAAAACAAATCTACATATCTTTATAATGGTTCGTTATTATTTATAATTTTTCTCAAATGGGTTAAATTTTTGATTGACACTTCTTTTTTATTTCATTATTCAGGTTTAGTATCGATGTTTAATCAGAATTGGTTCCTAAATCTCCCGCAGTTCATCGTAACCAGTACATCACGCATCTGAGCAGGCGCTTCCTATTTAATTTGAGACATCATTCGGTATGGTTGGAGACGAGCATTAAACTTATTTTTCATGTACACTTAGGAGACTGACCATGTTGGGAAAAATAAAAAAAACATTGACTGTGAAAGTATTTTTCGTCTTTTTCTTCTTTGCCTTTGCGACTGCCGGATATGCGGCCAAAATAACTGCCATCGGTACGGTATCCATTATTGAAGACGGCCGGGTGATAGGTACATTCAGTCAAGAAGCCCCGCTACCCGAAGGTGCTTTATTAAGATGCGAGGGTAATTGTACTGTCAAGCTGGACGACGTTTATATGGCCGTAGAACCCAAGACCGTATTTTCGGTCACGCCGATGGCAAATCGCCATGACGTATCGGTTCAGCAAGGGACCGTGTATTATTCATTAAGCGAATCATCCCGATCAGTAAATTTTGATACGCCAGCCGGTGATGTGACAACCGGCCATATTTTGACAGAAGGCGAATTAGTAAGAGGTTACGTACGTGTTGTCGGAAATGAGGCGGAAATCAGCGTGATGGGCGGTGGTTCAATGATGCTCTTGACCGGATCAGGAGAAATTGCAGTCGCATCCGGGGAAAAGATCATCCTGACCCTGGTTGATTCCGAAAAAACTGCTCCTGCAGCAAGTTTGCAGGAAAGTCTCAGCGTAAACACAGAATATGCTATCGGGGCTATCGCCGAAGTTGAAGTTCTCGATCATGGATACTATGGTGGTGGCGATTACAATGGCGGAGATCCCGGCGGCGTTGATTCGGGTGGCGGAGGTCCTGGTGGTGGTGACCCCGGTGGTGGAGATCCTG
>WOR8_10000407_pt1 | contig 43898 bp, 38 predicted proteins | sample DeeMarSeWOR38_10_FD_19890 | JGI IMG/M metagenome (IMG submission 19890)
TTAATTTTAGGAGAAAATGATATATTAATGATATTATGAATGTAGATTTACTGTAATAATTTTTCTAAATAAACATAATATTATCTTATCTCCTGTTAATTTTTAATAAAAGTGCAAAATGGTGAATTAAAGTTCAACACGGGATAACACTACAAAGCCAGGTTTTCGAATATCTTTATGCAAAAAGTGCAGACACATATCAGATGTTATTCTTAGTATTCCACGATTTTTTACTAGTTATTATGAACTATATCTCCCCCTCGGCGTAAATTTACTAGTAAAAATTATAATAAAATAACACATTAATGTTACATATGGAACAAGACAATTTTTCTATATCCAAACAAATAAAAACATACGTCGAGCGAAAACCTTACATTATAGAAGCAATTGAACAAGATATTGTAAATTACAGCGCATTAAGTCGAGAAATTTGCAAGGAAATCAATATAAAAAACACAAACACAGCAAAAGCTGCCCTAATACGAATAGGTGAAAAACAAAGGAAAATAAAAAGAAGAACCGAACAGAAAGCCATAGATATACTAAGAGACGCAAACTTCTCAGTAAAGAACAAAATAGCAACGCTTCACCATTACTCATTTGTAGAAATCAATACAATTGCTTACTCAAAAACACCAAGCGGATATTTGTTTTTCCTTGAAGAAAATAATGCAAAAAAAAGTACTTTTAAAAACATTGAGTATGGATTTGCAATTATTCAAATTAAAAGTTCTAGAAAAATCGAAAATACTCCAGGTGTAATTGCATTTATACTATCAGCACTTGCCTCAGAAGGAATAAATGTTTCACATGTTATGGGCTGCAGAGAAGATACATTCATTGTAGTTAAAGAGCATGATGCTCCTATTGCTTTTAAAATCCTGGCACAGAGAATGAGAATCTAAACGTTTTTCTTTTCAATCGAATATAAACAAAATGGATCACTATGTGTCTTACCAGTAAGTGATGTAGAAACAGCATTGCATCCTCCTTTGCAACTTTTACCAAATTTGCAATCTTTACAATCACCTTTCAAATCTTCTGTTTTAAATTGCCTTGTGTATAAACAGAACTGAGGGTCATTCCAAATTTCAGTTAGGCTTCTTTCTCGAGCATTACCTTCAACAAAGCTATTTGGTAACGACAGACAACCTTTTACACCGCCGTTGCTCTGAATCCCCAATGCGGTAAGACCAGCTTGACAGCCAATCCATTTAGGGGAAAGCGTTATATTTGGTAACATCCGAGAGTTATAACCGACACAATGCGCTCCTGTTATAGGCATCTCCTTCAGAGTATATTTCTGACGAGTTGACGCTATAAACAAAGCAACAGAGTAAAATTCTTCCAGAGAAAGATGTAAGCTTTTGGGAAAACGACCAATTGGATCTGCAATTTGGATTTGCCAAGCAATGTTTTTATTCACCAAAAATTCTCGTATCTGGGATAGTTCTTTGAAATTAAGTTTATGAACAGTTGTAACTACCGTTGTTGGAAGATCAGCGGATTTCAAAGATTTCAAAACCTCTTGGCATTTTTCAAATGAGCCTTTAATTCCTCTTATAGAATCATGGGTTTCGGCATTAGCACCATCAATACTAATTGCAACAGTGTATGGCTCTATCTTTCGGATATTTGAAATGATTTTATCATTAATACAGTATCCATTGGACATAAAGACGACTTTCATGCCAAAATCTTTTATTTTCTCGGCAATTTCATACCATTCCTTCCTCAGAAAAGGCTCACCACCCATCAAAGTTACTAACTTGCCATCAAGTTCAGCTAAATCCTTGAATACTTTCACCCATTCATCAAAAGAAAGTTCATTTTTTCTATCTTCACCTGCCGAAGAGCCACAATGTATGCACCTCATGTTGCATTTTAACGTAAGTTCAACTACCGTAGCATACGGAAATATCTTCTTGCGAAACATAATTCATGCCCTCAGTTACAATACAAATTTTTTTTTAAAATGGTTTGTAGATTTCACGAAAAAAATAAACAAGTGATGTTATATTAGAGCATTACGTCTACAAAAATTTACTGAACTGTATGAAATCGTTTATGCTTGCACCCATATAACGTAGAGTACCATACGCAATATTCTGAACTAATATGAAAGCAAAGAAAGCAAGTATCCCTGCTAGAACGATATTTTTTCTAGATTTTAATGCGTATTTTACTTCATCCTTTCCTAGATCAATCAATCGTCCCATTTCATATATCTTGGTTTCTAGTTTTGCGTTCTTCATCATATCTTATCACGACCTCTATGATATAGGAACTATATATGAAAAGAAAGTTATTTAAAGGCAGCATACTAAAATGTTATAAAATTTCAATATTATGTTACATTTGGAACAATTTATGAATTTGTCAACGTCATTTAAAATATATTTTGATTCGGCAAAGTCCTTAATATATTTTTTAAACCTAAGTGCACGCCTATCAAGAATAACTACCATAATTCTATCTGTTGTATAACTTATCAACTGACTTCCCCTACACTCAATGGCTCAACAGGAGAAATCGTTAATTTTTTTACTAGTAAATACGTCCCCCCTCTCGGCGTAATATTAATATAACCAAAATTAAAAAAAATTATATATGCTCTATTAATGCCATATAAAATCCATCTGTATCATCTGTATCAGGCCAGTATCTTTTTTCCTTAATAAGTCGAAAGTCATTTTTATGAATTTCAAGAAAATCCTTTATTTGTTTTTCTCCCTCAGATGGAAGGATGCTACAAACAGAATATACCATCTGTCCTCCTTTTTTCAATAGATTGGAGTATCTCTCTAGTAGCTCCTTTTGAAGTTCTTTTAGCCTTTTTAAATCTAAAAGAGTTAACTTCCATTTAATATCAGGATTTCTTCTCAATGTTCCAAGCCCTGAACAAGGAACATCAAGTAATAATCTGTCTGCTGATCCCTTAAGACGTTTATATGCCTTGGAGGAATCAATTGATCTTATCTCTATATTTTCTGCACCTGCTTTAACAGCTCTTCGCTTCAGCTCTTTTAATTTCCACTCTGCAGTATCCATCGCTATGATTTTTCCCTTATTTTCCATCAATGCAGCAAGATGAAGGGTTTTACTACCTTCCCCAGCACAGACATCTATAATACGCATCCCTGGCTTTGCATCAAGAAATATCGAAACCATCTGTGATGAATAACTCTGTTGTTCAAAAAAGCCCCTTTGAAAACTTTCAAGTCTGAAGATGTTTCCTTCCTCTTTTAGTACCAATGCATCTTTAGCATTTTCTTTTTTCTCAGAGTAAATACCTTCATGTTCTAAAAGTGTTACAAGTTTTTCTGTAGTACATTTTAAAGTGTTTGTTCTAATAACTATTGATGGCTTTTTATTTAATGCTTTAATGATAGGATCCCAATGTTTTCCAAGTTCATTAATCCCAATACTGTCCAGCCAATCAGGTATTGATTCCCGAATCGCCCTGGCATCCTTAACTAAATAAAGTGAATTTTTTAAATCATTGTAATTTAAATGTCTATGAGAAGTCCTTTTTTCTTTATAGAATATGAATACATCGATAAGCTGGAGAAGATCATTTTTCTTAAGTGATGGTGATTTTTTAAGTAGATACCAAAGAAGCCTCCAATATCGAACAATATCATAGATGATATCTGAAATGTAACCTTTCTCTTTATCGTTCCATTCTTTATGATTTTTAAATATGTTCATTAATGCCTTTGATACATAGATATCTTCTTCAAACACCATGTATAATGCATTGGTCATCTCATCATATATCGAATCTTTGGTTTTCAATTTAGCCACCATATCATTATGCTATTAAGAGGTTTATTTGAATATTCTAAAGACGAGAAATTAAACCTGATTAATAAAGTAAATCCTAATCAAAAATAAGGTTATCCTGGGCGTACTTATCTTTAAAAGTAATTAATAAATAATATCAGCAAGTATAAAATTAATGAGATAATCGACAGGTTTTTATTTTGACATAATTGACCAATAAACTTATTAACTAATTAGCTAATATGTTAATAAGTTGATATTATGAAATGGTTAAATAAATATGAAAAACAAATAATTGAACTACTAGTTCAAAATGATAAAACGCTGTCTGAAATCTCAGCAGGAATTGGAATTAGCAAACCTGCAACATCAAAATATCTTAACCGATTAGAAGAAAATAACCTAATTAAAGGAAAATATGAAATTAACTCTACAGGCCGGTCAATAAAATACAGTTTACAGCCATTTCAGCTATTACTTTCAATAGATCCTTTTAATAAACTTATAATAAGTTTCAAAGCAGATGAATCTTTAGATACTAGTTTACTTTATCTTGGATATATCCAACAAAAAGAGTTTAGAAAAGATGTTAGAGAATACCTTGATAAAATAATAAAATCTTACTTAAAAGAATATTTGGTTATCCTATATGGATCTGTTGCACAAGGAATTGGAACAAGGAAAAGTGATATTGATTTACTTTTTTTAAAAAATGAATGGTCAGAAAAAGAAATGGATGAAATCTTGGATTTGCTTGCCAATGCTTCAAATTCATGTAATCATAAGGCAAAACCACTTTTTAAAGAAGTTAATGATTTTGAAAATATGGGTAATAGCTTCCAAAAACAAATAAAAGAACATGGTATTATCATCTATGAAAAAGGTAAGCAATGGAACAAAATAAAAAATCAGCTCAAAAGATACAAGATTATTACGATTTAAGTTTAAATTATTTGGAATCTGCCAGAATTAATATGAAAAATGAACTTTTTGAGCCAGCTATGTTTAGTGCAATTCATGCTCTAGAACTATCTATTAAAGCAGCCCTTTTAACTAAAACTGATGAAGCATGGAAGACACATAATATTGGCGGACAGTTTGGTAAATATTTCAGGGAAGAAATCGGCGATAATACTTGCCGTAGAATTAATATCATAATGTCTAAATATAATCTTCCACGTTATCCTAGCGAAAATGCTTTAAATCCTAATGACGTTGAAAAAGATATCAGTTTTATTGAAGATTTTATTAAACATATAATTATTTCGATCCTGTAGAAGAGCATTTCATTATAGGAATTCCAGAACTTTTTAAGTTACGACTATCAAAAGTGCCCTTATTAATTATTAAGAAAATAAAATTACCAAATATCTAAAAAATATATAATCCCATAAAATAAAATATTGTTGTTAAAGTCGTTGAAATTATCACACCTATAAAAATTATTATAATCGAATTATAAAACTTAAAATCAAATAGATATGCAATTACTACTCCAAGACCCGCGCCAGTAAAAGGTAATGGTAATGCAACAAAAAATAATAAACCCAAGCTTTTATATTTTTGTACTTTTTTATCAGTACGCCTTCGAATTCTAGATAAAACATTATCTATAAACCTTCTTGATAGTTCATATTTTCGCAAAAATTGTTCTTCGTATTTAAAAAATTTCAATCCTACTGGAACTAAAATCATATTTCCAAGTATTGCAATAGGAAAAACCTGCCACCATTCCCATCCAAAGGTGATAATTGCAAATGGTACAGCAATCTTTGCTTCAACACCAGGTATCATTGAGTATAGAAATATTTGTAACACCTGAGAGAATTGATCAATCATATTTACAGGTATTATTTATTTGATATATTATTATTAACTGTTTAATAATAAGTTATAAACAAAATTTAAAATTAATTTTAAAAAATATTATTTTTTTATTCCTATTTCTTCATCGTATTTTTTACGTTTATCAGGGTCTTTCAAAGTTTCATAAGCTTCCATAATCATTCTAAATTTCTGATCACCATCTACACCAGTATCCTCCTCTGTATCTGGATGAAATGCAAGTGATAGTCTTTTAAACATTTTTTTTATCTGATTTTGAGTAGCGTCTGGTTTTATGTTTAAAATTTCATAAAAGTTTTGTTTTTCTATATGATTTTCAGAAGATATTTCATTTCTCTTTGGTGGAACATTTTGTTTTAAGACCTGTGAATGTATCTCTTTAATTTTTCTCATTGCATCCTTATATGAATTTTCAATAGAAACAAAATTCTTTGAAAACTTAATTAAATCATCTTGCAAATTTTTTAAATAGTTTAACTGATCTGAATTATCTGTAGCACTTATTGCTTTTTTAATTTCAAAATCAGATTTTTCTACCAATTCCTCAATTTTAAGCTTAAATCTATTTTTTAAAGCAGAAATGTCTGATTCTATTTCATCAACCTTGTAAGGGTCTTTAAATTTCTTTTTAATTGAAATAACATCATAATCAAATTCCTTCATATTCATTTGTTGGAGGTCTTTTTTAAATTGTTTTAGTTTTTCAATTTTAGATTCGTAGTCTCGAAGGTTTTGTATTTGACTTTTTAAATTACAATTTTTTTGTTTATCTTTAAGTAATGTGATATTGTATCCTTCAAATTCCCATTTTTTTAATTTGGATTCAAATTTACTTAATTCGTTTTTAAGATTCGTTTGTTCAGAAATATTACTAGCCTTTATTTTTTTCTTATTTATTAATTCGGAAACTGAAATTGGGATTAAAAAACCCAAAAATACAAAAATAGGGATGATAAAAAAAGGTAAACCTGCAATCTCTTTAAATGATCCATCAACTAATTGAATTGGTAGAAAATCATTAAAGATTGGTATAAAAACATCAGGATTATATGAAATAATTATTGTAGATCCTAACAAAAAAACAACTGCTAACATATTTACTACAGGAATTAATGATACAATTACAAATCCTAAAACAAACCAATATATCTCACCTTCATAAGACATTAAACCTACCATTAGACCAAAGACTATACCAATAATTATTTTGAAAATTATGAAATGAAATCTTTTAAACATCCTTGAATATTTTTCTATCCTAAATAATATTAGATAAGTAAGACAAAATATAATTATCAAAGCGATAATGTTAATTGTTACAATGTGATTGATATAATCATAACTTGAACTATTTGAAAATATAGTAATTAAAATCAAACTAATTATACCGCCGAGCATCATCCCAATCCATTGAAAATTTATAGATTGCCATTTACTCAACAGTTACACCTCTTAATTTAAAAATTAAATATGATTTTATTAAAAGTACATTTGTGAAATAATTGAACATCTCTACCACCTTACTAATATATTTTATTTTTAACATATTTGTATATAAGTCTGTTGTGTAAAACTGTCAAAATGAAAAAATAGCTGATTTTTCTACAATTATTATAAAATACAAAAGTAAAAAAAATTTAATGATATGAAAAACTTGCAAAGTTAGATTTTTACTCTTTATTAAATGTATAGTAAGTTGGTGAGTAAGTTGGTGAAATAGACGTTATATAGAGTCTTATAGTTTGTTCAAAAAAATAGACCTGTTCAATTGTATAGTTATAACCTGGCTTATTTGGATGTTCTAATTGAAAAGGAATATCCCAAATTAAATCAACACGACGAAAATCTTCATTAATTTTCCATGTACCCTCATACATATCTCCATCCTTTTTTGCAATACAGGTATAGTTAGAATTAAATTGAAGTGCAATAGCTCTATCAGTATTATACCAAGTTCCAATAAGTTGCTCCTCTCTAAAGGATATTATAATATCTTTAAGGACAGTATTTTTAACATATGGGTTATTTAGCAATGCTATGTAACAGTTAAAAATCAACAAAATTATAATACCACAAATTATCAACATTTTAACATTTTTTTTGAGTCTTTTTTCTGTTTTAAAAAAATCTTTAACATGAGGTTGATATAAATAATAGATTATAACAATTGGAATTAATACGCTAAAAAAATTTAAACTAATTATTGTTGTAATAACAGTTGACAATAGAAACAAAACTGATGTAAATCTAGCCCATTCCTTACCTTTTAATAGTCCATATGCTAACAACAAATATATAGGGATCATAACAATTATAATTAAAATCAAAAATTGAATTAGCCATATTCCAAAAATTTCATGGATATAATCATCTAAAAACATAGGTTGAACTATCAAATAGATAATCATTATAACCGCTGCAATTATTTGAAAAATTGCGAGAATTGTAATACCTAATGGTCTGGTAGTTTTTTCTTTTATAATTTTTGAAGTTTCTGTATCTATTGGAAATTTAAAATTACCTTTTATTCCACAATTCGGGCAACAAATGGACTTAATCTCATCAGTATTTCCTTCAAGTGTAGTAATTATACCACATTTAGGACATTTAATTTTTTTAATCATTGTTTTATTCTAAAAAAGTAATTGTGTATAAATATTAAAATTATTGTTTTTTCATATGATATAATAATTAATAAAAAAAAATAGTTGGACTATAGTTTATAGCCCGAATAGAAGTCGCAGAAATGGAAACAGATTTGGATGATTTTGTAAGAATTTTAAAAATGGATTTTGTAAATATCTATATCTTGGCATCGTAACTATCTTATAAGCATTTACACTTAATCCATGCTCATCTTCAACTGTTACAGAGACAGTATATGACCCTTTAGTACCCCAAATATGAGAACTGCATACCTCACTACCAGAAACAAATGGTCCGCCCCATTCACTGCTTGTACCATCGCCCCAGTCCCATTTCACATAGAGATTATCTTCATCTGGGTCTGATGCAATTATACAATAAGTATATTCATTACCTGGAATTCCTTTGTTTTGGCCATCTATTGTTGGTTTATTAGGTGGAAGATTTTCAACAGTTATACCTTTGATATCAAGGGATGGGTCTCCAAAGAGATTGAATGTAAACATATCAAGATATTCGGCATAATGAGTCCAACCGTAATTTAAATTGCAGAAGTATTTGGAATCATATAGAGCCTCACCAATCTTCTTTGAATCATTAATCATGAAGCGGTTGAACTCATAAATAATTGAGTCAGAACCACCTGGATTATTTGGCCAATCAAAAGATCCATATGGGGAGCGTGCAGAGGCAACTACTCCAATTGATGCACCCAAATATGGGTCAGTCAGTAAATCAATCCCAAGATTTCCACCAGTTGCTGGCTCAGGACAGCCAACATAACATGATACTGCTGTTACAATTGAGGGGAAATCATCATCAAGATCAGAGTTAGTGTTTATAAAATCAGGCCAATCTATCTCATTTGCTTCAGGAATGCCATCTCCGTCATCAGTTAACCAAACTTTTCGAGCAACTCTATTTGTCCAACCATGGCCTTGCCAATTCACAATTGAATATTGACCATTACGCCAATCATTAATAAAAGCAGCTTCGTTTAATGCAGGCCAACTATAAACAGATTTTTCAAGTCCCACCTGTTCACTATAATGAGAAATATTCCAACCAGTCATAATATCATTTTCGATATAGGATGAAAGTTTCGCACCATCCATTGCTGGATTACCACTATTTCCTTCGTTTGTAAAATAAAAAAAAGCTCCGGCATGCAGAGCGTTTTGTTTCCAATCACCAGTGTCCTGTTCAAATGTAACAATTTTATCAAGAGTATAAGTAATCCTTGATTTTCCATTAGTTGGAATCCTACCAACATATACTTCTGGAAAGAAATCAGGCATATCCTGTACATATTCACCATAGTATCCATCGCCATCTAAATCCCAGGATTCGTCATCACTGCTAGACAGATCTGCATAATAATAATCAGTCGGGACTTCCCCACTTGTCCAATCAAATATATCAAATCTATGATTTGTTGGATCTGGATAACAATATCTCATAGGAATTGTTGCATGATTTCCTACAATTAAAACAAATTCAATATCCCAACTTTGGTAATACGATCTTAGAAAGTTTCTGATTTTTTCTGGTAAATCCTTACCAGTTTGGGACGTTATTTCAGTATCTGTGATATTAACGATTTTAATATTATATCCAATAAGAGTTTTCCATCCAATAAATGTAGATGAAATTACAGCATTATAAAGATCTTCAGTTGTTATAATTACATAATTATAAGTTTGAAAATTATTTATCTTTTTAATTGAGTTATCTTGTTCTTTTATCTCTTTAAAATCCGTTTGATCGCTTGAATAAATATTATAGGATACTGAGAAAATTTTCAGTTCTTCATTTGTTTGCTCCCCATATTTATTTATAATCTGACAAATTTGTGAATATGGTTTAGTAATTGGAGCAATATTTATTTTATAATCATTTGAATTTAAAAAAGAGTTATTATCAACCCTTTCATAAGATGCTACACCTTGCATTCCACTAAATATAAACAAACAAATTATTAAAAATATGATAACTTTTTTCATTTTTTTACCTCCCTTTATAATTATAGGATACAATAATATCTTTACTAATTTAAATTTTATTCAAAAAAATTTGAACAATATAAAGTATTTTTTAATGTAATTTATAAATAAACTTTTTTCAAATTTTTTTCTCATTTCGACATTTTGACACGATAATATTATAAATATCTTGTGAAAAAGATGGTTTAAAGTTTATTTAATCTAAAAAAAGTGAAGAACAATGGTTAAATATTGTCCCTACTGTAAATCAGAAAATCATGATGATGCATTTTGGTGTAGAAGTTGTGAAAAAATTATCGTAAAAGTGCATGCAGAAACAAATAATACTTCTACAGAAGATAAAAATAATCAATTAGAAAATAATAGTTCACTTAAATCTTTTAAACATTATGAAAACAGATTTACAAAATTTATTATCATAATTTATGTAATTGCTATGGTTGTTACTGCTCTATTTATTTATTATAGTGTAACTAAAGGGTCTGATTTTTCTGGAATAAATTGTAAAATCAATGAAGACTTTTGGTTTGAGGAAGACAAGATTATAACAAATGATGGTTGGACATTTACAATGGACAAGGTGCAGGATTATACGCTTAATGGTGTTGTTCTTGCATTGAAAAAATACAACATGTATGATTATCCCTATGATCCTTGTAACATTTTTTGTCCAATTGACCTTTTAATAGGAATTGGTGATGTGAAAGATAATACTGAAAACTATGATTATACGATAACCTCATTTGATAATCGTCAGGTTTATTGGTATCTTAGATATGATGATGTCAGTGATTACAACTATTTTAAATCCCATACTGGCAATAATCATATAATTCCACATAATGAAGAAGCTTTGAACATGTTACAAAATATTAGTGTTAAAGATAATTTATTAATTAAGGGAAGTCTTGTAAATTTATATGGGACAAGAGGAGACGAGACATTATTACGGCCAACTGATACCCATATAGGAAATTTTGCATGTGAAGTAATACTTGTTGATGAGATAATCATGGGATAATTAAGTATTAAATTTTTTCAACAAAAATTGGACTACTTGATAAAATTAGTTCATCTGAATAAATAATAGACTCAATTCCAGATACATCAGTTGTTTTAATCTGACCAGTAATTTCATCTGTAATATTTCCTTCACCCCATAAAACATATACAACGTTTGTATCAATAGAAAATTTATATTGTCCCTCTGAAAGTTTTTCAACACTAGAAAAATAATCGATTTTATCAACTATTGTTTTTAATGCATAATATGTATCTTCTTTACCAGATTTCATCATAATACCAGGATGAAATATCTTTTCAGCACCACTTGCAAAAGCAATTACAAAACTTGTTACCATTTTATCTGCCATTTCTTCTTCAGCAGATATATCCTTACCTAATGGGCCAAGTTCTACTTCAGTAATCCAAAATGGTTTGTCAATATCATGTTTCTTAAGAAATTGTTTATACTCAGGTCCATTAATTGCTAATGAGTCACTATTTATGCTATGGATATTTCCTATATCAAAATAGGAGTCACCACCAAGATCAAATACCTCATCCCAAAATTCAGTGTTATCCTCCATTACACCAGCCATACCTCCTTTGACAACCATTGCATTGCTGTCTGCGTTTTTTACACCTTGATATGTAGCATTTAAAATATCAAAATAATCTTGTGCAGGACCAATAAAAAATACCAACCAGTCACTTTGCATGGATGGCTCATTTGATACTTCCCAATATTTTATGGGAACTATAAGATCAGCCATATCATCAATTCCATCACCATCATAACGCTCTACAAGTTTACTAATAAAATTTTTATAAAGAGCTATATCACAAGGTTTCTGACGATAAGCACCAAGCTCATCAAATATCAAGCCACCGGAAGAAGTTATTTTTGAATGACAACTACTTTGATCCCATTCAGCAAAAGGCCAGATTGTTGCAATAATATTTACACCATATTTCTGAGAATTTCTAACCTCTTTGTCACAGCGGTCCCAATTAAAAACACCTTGACTTGTTTCAATTTCATTCCAAATAAAGGGACCAGGATGAGGACGCTGCCAAAATATTCCTAAATCAGTCATATCCTGAAAATCATCAGGATGCATGAATCCAAACCTTGAAGTTAGAGTATTAACATCGTATTCAATTGATATTGTATCATTATCTTTCTTTTGCTCAGTACAGCCATATAGAACACTTAGAATTAATAAAAAACTAAAAACTATAGATAAAAATCTAGTTTTCATATATCTTCCTCAAATCTCATAAATTAAATAATGCATATTAAAAAATAACAATAAAGTTATGAAATTTTTGAAATAAACAAAACATAAAATAGTTTTGTTATTAGAAGACGTGGAATATTTAAAAATTTTTATACTTTTAAACTAGGATAAATTATTTACAATAACTAGCTTTTTGTTAAACTCTTCACTTGACATTTCAATGAGGCTTATATGAATATCTATTTCTGAAAGTTGTTAAGCTATTAACCTATAATCATTCCAATAATTGATATAATAGCATTTCTGCCTATAAAAGATAATAATAATTTAGCCATAACAAAGAGTATATGATTTTACATATAATATTTCCTAAATTCTAATAATTAAAAAATAAAAAAAATAATTTTTACAAATTGCAAAAAAATTAGGTCAAAATATTAATTTTGTTCAATTTTATTATAATAGTTGTTAAATATTACATCAAATTATAGAAACTATTAGGTGTAAAAATGAGCGATCCTTATATTATTTTATTATTAGGTTTAGTTATTGGCGTTATACTAGGGCTTAACATTGGAATAGTTATAGGGAGAAAACAAAAACCATGGTCAGAATTAACAGATAAGGAAAAAAAACATAGGAAGATTTTGATCGGAGCAGGTGTAATTATTTTAGTTTTTGGAGCTCTTGCAGGTTTATGGCAATATCTTACATTTTAAGAGATATAAAATTATCAAGGAAGATCCTTGAATTTCTCTAAAGCCGTTTCACCCTCAATTCCCCAATGTGATTTAGGTATTTCATGAACAATTATTTCTACAGCACGAGCAGGAATTCCTAAATCTACAAAAACCTTAGTAATTTCTTTGATTACAGTTTTAGTTTTTTCTTCTCCAAAACCTTCCCAAACATTTACATGAATAATAGGCAATTTTCATCACTCCTAAAATTATTTCATTCATATCTGATGATGTGTATATAAATATTATATGATAAATTCCAAAATTAATTTTTAAAGGCTTTTGAGTATTTTATAAAATGAAAAAAAATAAGTTTATTGAACAAATAATAAATATTTTTAGTTTTTTTTTCAATTTTGTACAAATAATTTCATGAAAAATTTATTACACTTTTTAGAAATTATATACATTAAAAAGGAGGAAAAAAATGAGAAAGATTTTACCACTATTTATTGTGGCAATTTTGGTCCTTGGTGGACTTGGTGCAGTTGGTGACAAAGTTTTAAAAAAAGAAATAGAAATAAAGGAAGTAACTGGTGGATTTGGTCAAATAAGTATGCTTATAGAAAATACTGGAGAGGTATCTTTAGATAATATTGAATATCAAATATCTTTAACAGGTGGCTTTCTAAAAAGAATTAATTTAAAAGAAAATGGTATGATTAATTTTATTGATATTAAGGCATCTGAAATATCTGAAACAAGTAAAGCAATATTTGGCCTTGGAAAAATAAACATCAATATTAATGCTGATTACACAGAAACTTGGACAGGTACAGGATTTATAATAGGCTCATATATATTTGGAATTAAAGAATGCTGCTGTTGAATAATTGAGGTTTTAATAACCTCTATTATTATTCTTTAATTATTTTTATTTTATATCTAACTATTAAGATATTTTATTTGAACCGTTATTTTTTTTCTTTGATAAAATAATACTTACTATTACTATTGATAACAAAACAAAAATTAACTCAAATCCTGGCGATGGCTCTGCGATGTTTAAAACAGAGACATAGCTTTTATTGTTACCTCTATCATCTGTAATAGTTAAATTTACAGAATATTTACCAACAGATGAAAATTTATGTTTAGGGTTTTGTTCATTGCTTGACTTTCCATCACCAAAGTCCCAAGAATAAGATTCAATTGTTCCATAACTATAGTTTGATATATCAGTAAAACTAATCATGCTACCCGTAGTAGGTTTTTTTGGAGAGTATTTAAACTCTGCATGTGGTGCTTGACTTTTAAGAAGTAATACAAAATTAACTGTATTTTCACCAACCTCTAGTGTTTCACCTGTTTTTTTATAGTTATCATAATTATTTTTCAATCCTTCTACATCATATGTTCCTATTTCTATATCAGGTATAATATACTCACCGTTTGCTTCAGTTGTAACCGTTTTTAAAACAGTTCCGTTATCATACAATTTTATTATAGCATCACTTACAGGATCTCCATTGGTATCTTTTACAGTTCCAGTTATTTTTGCATATTCTATAACATAAATGTATTTTATTTCAAAATCAGTAGTTTCCCAGTCATCTGCAGTAATTTTTAATTTTACAGGATATAATCCTCCGTGGGTGTATTTATGAGTGGGATTTTGCAAAGTTGAAGTTGTACAATCACCAAAGTTCCAAGACCATGAAATCAGTTTTCCACCAACTATTTTTGATGTATCAGTAAATGTAATTGTATCAAGTGCTGCTGGATTTAATGGTGTATAACTAAATGATGCGTCTATATCCCTATAGACAACAACAAATCCAGTATCTGTATCAGTCTGGCCAAGGCTATCGGTGATTTTTAATTTAACAGTATATGAATCAGCCTTATTATAGGTAAAATTCGCTGTTTTACCCTCTGCATCCCATTTTCCATCATTATTAAAATCCCACTGAAATCTCTCTATCTCAAAACCTGTTGAAGCGCTTGACAGCCCTCCATCAAAATTAACAAGTTCACCAGCTTTAACATAATTATTACTGATACCAATTGCGGCTATTGGTGTATTATAATCATCCCAAATATCAAAATATAATGCTGCGTCATTCTGATCTATTGAAATACCGTCAAACTCACCTGAGGTTTTATAATAACCATCCTCTACCGTTGTTGAATCTCCATTTAATTCATCTGTCTTTAGATTATAACTTCCCTTATAGATATTATTATTAAATATTGTTTTTTTAAGAGTGTCAGGTAGACTTTCTGGATTTATAGGATCATCTAAGTCATCCCAAAAGAAATTAGAGCCACCATAAGCACCAGCACAAATATCTGCTATATCATCTGAACCAGGTGACCCATCTTCTTCGCACAAAATAATTGCAAAATTAATTGAGAGACTTGTAATCCCTGTAAAAATATGATTTCTATTTACCATCCAATCATCAACATTTTCTTTCATAGGAATGTTTTCTGGAGAAGTCCAATCATAACTTTTTCCTCCATCTTCTGAAATTCCTATATAATAATACCAGTCAGCTTCATCAGAGATGTTTTCTTCTATTTCATCTAATTTTTGAATTCTATGTATTTTAATTGTTATAGTTGCAGTTGAATCAGCTGATATGTTTGGAACAAATAAAATTGTAAATATCATGCTTATACAAATTCCTAATACTAAAATTCCTTTCTTCACCATCTTTCCTCACCAATTTTTAAACCTTTTAATATGTTATTTTAATTTAAATATTGCTCTAACCTTAGATATTATAAAAAATTAAAAAGTTGTTTTTATTTATAATCCAAATCGATTTAAAAATAATTTTTCTAGTATTGGAAACTTCTCAAATAGATAAAAAAATATTGTATTTTGTAATGCTTTACTTCTTGTTACTTTAAATGCTTTTGTTGATTCTGGTCCAGTTATACCAAAGATATTTTGAGTATATGCAGTAATAGTGAAGGCTCCATCATTAGCCCAGGTATGTGCGACTGGAACATTTGTACCTTGTGGTTCATATTCTGTTATATAAGAGTTCTCGTCACCCCAATCAATATGGTATCTAACATCATCTCCATTTGGATCAATTGAATTGAAATTGAAAGTATAGGATAAGCCCTTTTTACCACCATTTGGACCTGTTATAACTGGTGGAAGTGGAGGACAAATATGTTCAAGATAAATTTCATCATAATATATATCTATATTTACATCACGAATATCTTCCCAAACACCGATTATATTTCCTAGATATTCATCAAGATTTGCAGCACGATAATTAAGATTAATTTGGCTGTCACTGACAACATAAGCATCACTCCAAGTGGCTCCTCTATCATCAGATGTTCTCATATACAATGTTCCATCTTTAATATATGTAATAACAGCTGTTCCATCAGTAGCAATTTCTACTTCAGGATAAGATGCATCTGTTTCAACAAGAACTTCAGTTATTGATGATAAACCATTTGTTGAATAATATACAATTACATTATCATCATTCTGACATGCAATAATTACATTATTGTTGTCTGCTGAAACAGATGGGAATTTAAGGTTTGCTGTATCTTCAATTTTTAAGGTTTTTACCAAAGGATGTTTCCAAAATCCACTATTATTCTGCCAAACACCAAAGTTGTCTTTTCTAATAAGAATATCATAATTTCCAGTTCCGGTATCTCGGTCATAGACTGCATAATGCATATTAGTTGCAAGATCCATTGCTGATCCAACATTTTCACATCCAGCTGTATCTCCATAAAGCCAGTCGACAATCAAACCTGAGCTCGGATATATTATAAATGGACATCCATCTATATCGTTACTCCTATAACCATTATATCCAACACAAGTTATAGCCCCCCAATTCCATTCTCCAGGATCCCCATTGGGTCCTTCAAAAGTATAACAAGCAATACGGTTTTTTGAAAAGCTGAAGGAAGGTCCAAAATTCCATATCCAACCATCGCAAATTTCAGCTTGTATTAATACTATAGTTCCATCATTAGTTCCAAAAGTCCCATATGTTCCATAATCGTTTTGATCCATATCTGTAAATTCTGCATTATATAAAAATTCAACAATCGGATTCCAAGTAATTCCATCAGTTGAACCATATAGCATTGGATGCCAAACTACATCATCCTCTGTATATTCTGCCATTGCATAATATTCACCACCAGGCGATCCAGCTACTGATGGATGATATTCATCAAAATCACCACCAGTTATTACAATGCCAGCAAATGATAGCGGTTCTAAAGATTTATTATAAATCTTTTTAACTATAGGTTGACATTGGATAGATAAATATTGAATATTATTTTCATTTTTATTGAAATTTGTAGTCTGAATCGATAAAGTACTTGATACTGGTGTTAAGCTTATACCAAAAAGCAAGAATATTATCCCTAATATGAGGATCGTTTTTTTCATAATAATCCTCCCTCTACGATATATTAAATCAGATATATGGTATTTAAATCTTTAACACTATAAGATAGAAAATCTTTGAAGGAAAAAATGTATTATTGGGTAATTTTTTAAAAATCTCAAAAATATTGTACTATATATTGCTTTATCTCTTGGCATAGTAACAATAAGTTCACCCCAAAAACTATGTTTACCAAAAACATCAGTAGCCCTAGCTAATATTGTATATGTTCCCTTTTTAATCCATTTATGAGATGCATTTATAGTTTCACCAGATATAAACGGACCTGTAAGGTTTGTATATGTATCATCATCCCATAAAATAAGATAATAAGCAATATCATTTCCATCTGGATCAATTGAACTAAAAGTATAATCATAGGTTATTCCTACTTTGCCATTTATAGGGCCATTTATAATTGGCGGGTTTGGTTGCTGATTTCCAATAAAAACGGTATATGGATCAGACCATTCGCTCTCCAATTCATATGTATCTTTTGCTTTTGCTCTTATTTCATAAATACCTGAATCAAACCATTCATGATTTATTAAAACTGTTTCGCCAGACTTATATGGCCCTAACCAACCACTTATATTCCCATCATCCCAATCAACGATATATGATATATTATTTCCTTCAAAATCATCAGATACGAAAAAATATTCATATTCTATTCCAATCTCGCCAAACTGAGGGCCACTTATTTCTGGAATTGTCGGAGGCTGGTTTTCATAATTTTCTAAAACAACTTTTAGTAACAACAAATCATAATCACCAGCTCCATAAGAGTTAGTTAAACCTGTAATAATATATCCAGCATCTGATGTTTCATCAACTGAATAAGCCCAATCATCTATTCCCCCATCAAAAGTAAAATTCCATTCAATAAAGCCATCATTATCAGTTTTTATCAACCAAACATCAGATAATCCAGAACTGAACGAAGTTTTTGTTCCTGTTATAATATATCCTCCATCATTTGTTTTTTTAATGGAGTATCCTGTATCATCTGATGATGAATCACCATAAACTCTTTTCCACTGTTCATTTCCATTATTATCAGTCTTAACCAGCCATAAATCATAACCACCTGAACCATAAGAACGAGTATCACCAGTTAGAAGATATCCACCATCATCAGTTAATACGACTTCTGCGCCCCAGTCATTATTTTTTCCTCCAAATGTCTTATTCCACTGTTCATTTCCATATGCATCTGTTTTAATAAGCCAAGCATCCTGACCGCCTGATCCATAAGATTCAGTTGTTCCAATTATGATAAAACCATCATCAATGGTCTGATATGCAGAGTAACCTGTCTCCCATTCAGAAGTACCATAAGTCTTATTCCACTCTTCATTACCATTCATATCAGTCTTTATCATCCAAATATCATGATTTCCAGCACCATAAGAATCAACGTATCCTAATGCAACATATCCTCCATCTGAGGTATGCTGAATAGAAAAAGCAGCATCAGAAAGTATTCCTCCAAATATACTATTCCATTCTTCTATTCCATTATCATCTGTTTTAATCAACCAAACATCATGGCCCGGAAATCCATAGGAATCAACATAACCTCCGAGGATAAATCCGTCATCATTTGTTTGAATTACTGACCTAGCCCCATCCTTAGCAGAGCCTCCAAAAGTTTTGTTCCAACTTTCATTTCCATTAATATCAGTTTTGATAAGCCATGCATCAAAACCACCAGAGCCATAGGATACAGTCTCACCAGCAATTATTAAACCGCCATCTGATGTCTCTTGAACGCACCATCCCCAGTCAAGGGATATTCCTCCAAATGTTTTATTCCAAGCTTCTTTTGGGATGTATTCATTTAAGTGTAACGCTTTTTTTGATTCTTTTATATTAATACCTATACATAGTGTACTTGAAAAAACGGTTAAAAAAATCATAAAAAAAACAATTGTAGATTTAACCTTATTCATAATTTACCTCTTTTATTATCTTAGAATTAAAAATTAAGTTGAAAATATTATTCAATAAAAATTTGAACAAATTGATAAAAAAATTAAAAATAAATTTTATTTGTAATATTACATTAGTGCAATTAATATACTATCTTTAATATCAACAAAATAATCGGAGTGTATAAATTGAAAAATAAAATTGTATTAATAACAGGTGCAACTTCAGGTATTGGGAAAGAAGCAGCCTTAAGACTTGCAAAATTAGGTGCAAAAATCATATATACTAGCCGAGATAATCAAAAAGGAGAAAAAATAAGAAAAGAAATAGTTACTGTGACTAATAATGAAAATATCGAAATATTAAAATGCGATTTAGCCTCATTTGACTCGATTAGAAATTGTTGTAAAGAATTTAAATTAAAATATGACAGGTTGGATGTTTTAATAAATAACGCTGGCGTATGGGATTATAAAAAAAGGTTATCAAAAGATGGAATTGAAAATATTTTTGCAACAAATTATCTTGCCCCATTTTTAATGACAAATTTATTACTTGATATATTAAAAAAAAGTAAATCATCAAGAATTATTAATGTAACATCTGGTATGCACTATGGGACAATTAATTTTAATGATATCGAATTTAAACATAAATTTTCAGGAGCAAAAGCCTATAGACAATCCAAACTTGGTTTAATTTTATTCACAAGACTGTTAGCAAAAAAATTAGAAGGAACTGGTGTAACAGTCAATTGTGTTCAACCTGGTATGAGTAAAACTGATCTTGGTAGAGATGCAGGTAGTTTTTCTCGGATGATTTTTAAATTAATGGGAAAAGACCCTAAGATCGGTGCTGAAGCTTTAGTATATTTAGCAAACTCAACTGAATTAAAAAATATAACTGGAGAATATTTTGTAAGAAAAAAAATAAAAAGATCTTCAAAAGAGTCTTATGATATAGATTTAGCAAAGAAATTATGGGATATCAGTAAAAAATATGTAAAATTAGAATAAAAATTACTACTTATAATAATTCAATTAAAATTAAATCATCTAATTATTTAAAATTAATTATTACATAACTTATAAATTTTTTAAAAAAAGAAAAAAAGAGATTTAAAGGGTTAGTAAGGATAGAAACGAACTTGTATATGCCTATCAGATCCTTTTAAATCCCAGAAATAATATGATTGTTCCCATATCTCTTCAGGGACTTGCCAAAGCCATCCCAGGTATAATATACCTGTTTCATTAGATGTCTGATTCAAGTATGTGAGATTTAACATAAAAGCACTAGTTACATCAAGCCATTTAGGTTTACCTCTATGTGGCTTAATGTCAAATGAGTCTAGAAGCTCGTAATACCAAGAGCCTGTTTCGTTATCATATATCCACTCATCTGCGTATTCTATGGTAGAGCCATCCATTGGTTTACCAAGAGCAACAATATAAACTCTAAAATTACTTTGTTTTCTTGGCATTTGAAAGATACATTCTCCGTCCAATCCATTTCCATCAAGAACGCCGAAACTGCTACCAAGTTGCATTAATATTCTAGTGTCTCCATCTAGGGGAACAAAAATTGTATGTCTATCAGGGTTGTCATATGTACCATTTCCAATATTTTTTTTACCAAGTATGTTAAGTGTATAATGTTCTCCCTTAAAATCTGTACCTGGTTTAGGACCATCATTTGTTTTATCTGGTTTTGCCTGTAGTGTTACTATGAAAGGAGATGCAAGCATCACTAATACTATACTAACCACCAATAATTTTCCCTTCATCTTCATCACCATTTTATATTTCTTTTTTTTATCAAATATAATTTTTTTGTGTAAATATTTCATTTATAGTTTTATTACAAATTGTAAAAATTTCATTTTTTTATTTATATTTAAATAATAGTATTGAAAGAGTATATCATATTAAATAAAATAAAAAAAAAGAGATTATGGGTACATGTACCCATCATAATTATCATCTATAAATGGATCAACTGTAACACCGTTATCCTGTGCCCAATCTAACATTTTATTAACAGCATAAGTTCCATCCTGCTCAAAGTTATCATATATATTCCAGCCTTCAATCTGATAATATGTGTAAACTCCGTTTTCTAGCTCATCAGTCTCCCAGGAATATTCATTGTTACTTGCAAAAGCGCCGACTCGATTACTACTAATAAGACCTTGGAAATCACCAATCTCACAAGCATCAAAAGTGAAATAGATGTGGGGACTATCGGCATTCATAAATTTTTGTTCAAACCAACCATGGGTCATATAGTACAAATCTTGTGATATTATACAGGAACCATACCCAGAATATTTAGCCCCATGTCCGGAATATGTCAAAACAACATAGTCGTTTCCATCTTCAAGAGCTAATAAATTATTAATTTCAGTATCAATATTATTTGCTTTTGCTTGTTTATCTATCAATGTTTTAACAGTATATCCGTTAGTTTCAAGGAAGCTCTTCCATTCCATAGCATCATCATCACAATATCGTAAATCATTCATTATTCCCTTATAATCAGCAATACCTATAACCAATGCATATTTTTTGACCTCGCCATATCCGCCGCCGCTGTTATCAACTGTTACAGTGATAGTATCAGAGCCGGTCAATCCTCCAGAATCGGTTGTCTCTGCATAAATTGTATGTGAACTATCTGATTCCAAAGTGGTATCCCAATCATAACTATTTGAACTTATAATAAAAGTTCCATCAATATAGATATCAGCTATTAATTGTCCATCTTCTGCATCATTTGCATCTACTGTAACTATGACAGTTTCTGATACAATTGCACCATCTGAGGGATTTGTAATTGTTACAACTGGTGGAGAGTTACCACCGCCACCATTATCAACAATAACTATAACGGTATCGGTATGTCCTTTTGCAGCAGCCTCAATCGTATGAGATCCATCTGTATATTGGGTTGTATCCCAGTCATATGATAAACCTGATCCAACTACAATACCATCAATTTTGATCGTAGGATTTACATTAGAATCAATTGTAATTTTTACAGTATTACTTACTGTTCCACCATTACTTGGATTTGTAATTGTTACAAAAATTCCGGGTTTACCTTTTTGATTAGGAGCTTTTTCTATTCCATTTTTCGTGTAAATAGGAATTATATCACGATTTTCAATGTATTTTCGCGCTTCAATTGAGTAGTCATCTACCTCTATATTTCCAGTAATTCCTGGTAGCATGCTTATAATAATTATGCATGCTATGAATGCAATTATAACTTTTTTCAAATATTTCACCCTCTTTTTAATTTATTTATAAACCGTTATAAGATATTTTCTTTTAAATATTACTCAATAAAAAAAAGAAAATGAAGTTAAAGTAAATTTATTTTATAAAAAATGATTAAAAACCCAACTAAAAAATATGATTTTATATTACCATTTATTAAAATGAATTATTTCATCAATACTCTTTCTTTTTTTACTTTGTGTAACTACTTTTGCAATTTTCCCAATTATCTGTTTCTTTTCTGCTGGATAACCAAGTGGGGTTAAAGCAACAATCCTAATATTTTCTGGAATATTAAGGATTTTTTTAACTTTTTTTTCACTAAAGCCTCCAATCCAACAAGTACCGAGTCCTTTATCTGTTGCTGCTAGAACAATATGTTCAAGAGCAATAGATACATCTACAATAAAATAAGATATATCATTTCTAAAACCACTTTCTTTTGGATCACCACAAGCAACAATAATTATTGGAGCATTTTTTAACCAGCGATTAATAATGCTGGTTTTAGATAGATCCCTTATTATTTTTTCATCTTTTACCAATATAAACTGCCAGCACTGCTTATTTGTCCAGGATGGTGCAAGTCTTGCACAATCAAATATATAATTTATTTTTTCATCTTCAACTTTTTTACTTGAGTAATCTCTGATGCTCTCTCTGGATTTTATTACAGTTTTAAACTCCATTGTTGTTCACCATTATAAAAATTGGTATCTAAATTAAACATAAAACATGTTAGGTATAAAAACTGAAAATTTAAAAAATGAACATATATTTATTTTTATTACTATTAAATGCTCAATTAGAAATATTATTAATTTTTATTTGAAAATAGATTAATAAAAATTTGAATATGGAATCAATTATATTTTTTCCATTTGAACTCTACTTTTTTGTAATGAGGGGGCACCTTTTTTCCATCCTTTCTAACGTAACCCTCAACTGGCTTCCATTTTATCCCATATTCTCCAATCTTACTATGTCGATGTTTCATTTATATTTCCTCCAAATTTTTTTTATATTACGTTAACTCTTGATTTTTTCATATATAAAACTAATCAGTAAAAATGTCAAAATGTAAAAATTATAATAAGTTAAAAAATTGATTTTAAATAAAAGCTATTGCTATGTAAAAAGAAAAAAAGCCATATCTTAATAATTTATTTAGTTTTTTTATCTTTATTTTCGATATAATGCTTAGTGTAATAAAACATTGAAATAAAAACAAATATACATGTAATTATTATAATTGATGCTCCAAATGAACCTAGTATATAAAGATTATAATATTCAGCAAATCCTAATGCAATTAAACCTACAACCAAGACAATAACATTTTGATTCATATATGCAAATTCATATTTATTTTTCATATAATATAGCCCCCCTATCTTAAATTCATTTTTCAATACTGTATTAAATAAAGTTTATAAATATTATCCAGTGAATTAAATGCTTCTAATTAAATTAAAAAAATTATTAAGATTAGATGGAGTCTAGGAATATTTGAGGGAGGAAGTAAAGAACGAAAAAATAATTCACACTGAAATTTTCATTACAATCTTCCAGTTCTAGACTCCATTGTTCTTAAAAATGTTTATCATGTATATAATACTTGTGTCATTAAATTAAACATAATTTAAAATTTTTAATATTATTTTTTAATCAAAGTGCAATCAATTATATTTTTTATAAAAAAAATAATTATGATAATAGTTGTAATATAAAATTTATATACTTTCAATAAAAATGTTCAAATATGAAAACATATGTTGAAATATTTCATAGTGCAGATGGTGAAAAACCTTCAATAATATTTGAAATACTTACAGATATGGGTCTTAAACCCTCATATGGGCAACATGATTTTGAATATACCTGGAAGAAAGATGTAACATTTATAGAAATCATTCAATTTTTAGATAGACTGATATCAAAGCTAAAGGGAACTGGTGCAATTTTAAAATTTAGTACGATTAGCTGATTAATATCAAATTTGTAAAAAATCAAAAAAAAAATAAAAAAAAGAGAGATTTTTAGTATTATATTACAAATCTCTGTAATATCAGTCTTAGCAGTAAGAATATTTTTGGATGGGTCTGTAGGAAATTTAAAAATGGTCTATTTATTTCCCTTGATTTTTTAAATGCATGAACCCAGCACGTGTCCTCATCTTCTACATAAATTCCATGATCACATAGAGCGCCAACATGAGCCCAATTATAATCAGAGCTGCAGGCAGGTCCCTCGACATGGGCAATTACTGTAATTTCAATAGATGCGCCAGGGGCCAGGGGTCCAGGGAAAAACCAGTACATTCGCCACTCTTCATTTGTATCATTATACCAAACTTTTTTAGGTTTTGGATCTGCATCTGAATATTTTAGACTATCATGCATATGATCTGAAACGTTAATGTATGATAAAGGACAAGTACCAGTGTTAGTTACAACTATTTTAAATGTTGCATCTTCACATATTGCAATATCAAAGGCTTCACTCATAGTATCTGCATCAATCCAATCAGCATTTTTTTCATCCCATACTAATTTTTCAATATCGATACTTGGATCACATGGCTCTTCACCAGTTATTACAAATGCAAAATCAATATTTTCACCACTTATCGGATCAGTAATTGGTGTCCAATCGGCTTCTCCACCCCATACTGCAGCATCCATGAAATGATCTTGTGAGGTTTTCCAACCTACTGCATGCGGGGGATCAAAATATGGCATACTAATTACAAGCCAGTATATTTGACCTTCTTCTTGTATCCAGGGATCACTTATTTCAGGTATATTTACTTGCCAATATTGGAAATGATTATGTTCTATAAATTCACCATAAGGCCATAACCATCCTTGGTCACCATTCCAAGGTCCTGCAATTATGAATTGATCTATATCAAAGCTTCCCGCCCATAATAGTTCTGCTGGAGTTGAAGGTGGTCCTGGATTATTTGAATAGATATATACCTTTATCCATGGAATATCCATAACTGCATCATTAAACCATGATATCCAGAAATGAATATCTGTTACAGGTCCTGACTCTGAACATCTCCAATCATCAGCTAGCCACCAATCGTGAAAATCTACGTCCCATCCGTTTGGATCAGGCAGTTGCGGCCAATGCATTTTATGTCCATCATCAATATCCCAGTCAGCAACAGCGATAGTTCCAGCAAATAACAACAGCGTACAGATAAAAATACCTAATATTTTTCTTTTCATCTTTATTTTTACCTCCCAATATTTATTTTCTAAATTGTAACACAATATATAAATGTATTCTAAATATAAGTTGAAAAAAATGAAAAATATTACATTATCTACAAATTTTACCCTATTTTAAACAAATTTTTAATATTTAACTATTGAAAATTGCAATAATTATTAAGAGAAATAAATTTGCTTATGATGTTCAAATACAAAAAAATTCTATATCTAAACGCTTTATGAAAAATATTAATTAAATTTTTGTTAATAAAAATTGAATCAAACTATTTTATGTTGTAAGGACTCTGCGCTGGATTATTATCCTTATCAGATCTGGGAAAACCAATATTAATAATAAATGGATATTTTAATTTGGGAAATATTAATCCATCTGAAAAATCAATGATTGGTGGATAAATTGGACCCCATATTCCCTTTATTAGTTTTGGTTCTGTTAACGGTTTATTCCAATAATTTTCGTTCCATTCATTACCTCGACTTAGATAAAAATATGCATCTTTGGCAGATTCCCCACTATTATCAATAAAATTATTTTTTATTATTTGATTATTTAAAACCCCTTGCATATAAATTCCATATCCGCTATTTAAGGTAATTTCATTATGCTCAATTATATTATTACAAGTAATAACTATATATTTTTCAAAAAGACCTTCTATTTGTTTTGTTAAACATATCCCATTTCCATTTGATTTAATTATATTACCATTAATTATTGTCCTACAGGATCCATTGATGGCAATTCCAGATAAACTATTATTTATTATTATGTTATTTTCAACAATATTGCCCCATGAGTCAATAGGGATATAAACTCCAATAGTATTTTTATTATCCTCATTAGGTTTAATTGTAAAATTTTTAATACATGAAGCATTTGATTTTATTAGGACTATGAATTTTTCATCTGCTCCAATAATTGTTGTTGAGTTTTTATCCTCACCGATAACTTGTACTGTTTTATCAATTACAATATTTTCATTATAAGTTCCACTGTATACATATACAAATCCATTGATAAATGAGGCTTTTATTCCATCTGTTATTTTGTTAAAATGTGTAACTCCCCATCCAGATGTATTTTCGTTAAAATCATCATCAACATAAACATAAGATGGAGGTAACTTATTTCTGATTTCAAATGCAGGTGTTTCTGGATCACCTAGGAGATTTGTCTCAAAATAAACCCATCTATAATTTGGATCAATATGAACATCACCAGAAAAATGCTCTTTAGCGTATTGATTGATTTTTCCTAAATTTTGTGTTCCGTTTTGAAATAATTCAAAAAATAAATATTTAATAAACTCACCTGAATATTTTATTATATTTTCCTTCTTTACACATCCAACTTCTGAATTAAAGAAACATGCAGAAGGTCCACCTTCAGACCAAAGAAGGAGTTCTTCTCCTATACAATCTGAAAATACAAAATTTCCACTCATACATGATATTGAAATATGAAGTGGATAGAATTCATTTCTTAACTTCCCTATATCGGTATTTAAGAATTTACCTCGCCCTAGTATATTATAGTATAATTGATACCATGAGTTTGTAGGACCTAGAAAGTAACCATTTCCAATGTGAAGGACTAATAATTTATCAGGATCTTTAAAAGAAGAAGCCCATTTTTTATTATCAATTAGTTCATTTTTTTGATATAATCTTTTAATATTATAAGAGCTTGGAATATACTCTGCACATTTTTCAGATATTTTACTTGTATCAGGTATTCTAATTGGCAATAGATTAGACTGATGTAGTAAAACGCTATTTGGTTTTTCATTTGTCTCATATTCAATTACTTTTTTTACAAAAGTAGCAATGTCATATTTGCCATCAACAGGTGCTCGTCCAACAAATACTTCAGCAAATAAATCTGCTTCATCCTCCTCAATAGAATTACCACGTTCTCCAAACTTTTCATTAAAATTATCATTCCATGTTCCATCCAAAGCCCCATAATATAAATCAGAAGGTATCCATCCCTCAATTGATCTATCAAAAATAAAACCTGCATCCCAACCAGAGATATTTACATATAGTTTTCTGACTGGAATTGTTTGGACGTCACCACCAAGTAGGACATATTTTGTTCCCCATTCCAAATTTGCATATCTTATAAAGTTTCTAATTTTTGCTTCGGTATCATTAAAAAGATCGAAATTATTGGTGACTTCTTCTCCATCATCAATAAATGGATTGCCATATAAATTATTTGTTGCATCTCCATAGGTTCCATTTACCCAAAAAGATGAATCTGCTAAGATATCTTCAATTGTCACAATAGTTGCATTCATATATTGAGATTTATGAGCAATAAGTAATTGAAAATTACTTGTTAAAAAATCTTCTTTGGTAATAATTATATAGTGATATTTTGCATTAAATCCAATACTAGAAGAAATTAAATTGTTATTATCTACATTATCTAAATTATAAAATTCCAGTTCTTTTTTTAATAAATTTGCTGGTATATCTATTATAAAAAAGGATTCAAAGATCAAAAGTATTAGAACAAAATAAAAAAATTTTTTATGTTTTTTATTTATAATAATGACCTTCACCCATATATATTATGGGAATTATTATATTTATATTTAATCTAAAGAAAAAAAATATTAATTTTTTATCTCAATTAAATAGCTCTCTTTTATTAAGGACCACCCGGTAATCGGAACTAATGGGCGAACATATACTCTAAGATTTCTATTACTTGGATAAGTTGTATCATAAGTTTTTATAAATACAGACACCTCATATTTATTTGGATTAAGTTTTAATTCACTAGTTATTTTATTAAAATAATCCTGTGATATTTCTTTACTATATTCCCAACCTTCTAGTACAATAGTGATATTTTCATTAACAACTTTATCTATTGCAGGAGGGGTAACTCCTGGTTCAATAATAATGTTATTTTCAATTTCAAAAAAAGGTAAATAAAATTTTTCCCAATCATTTTGATCATTGTTTCCATGACTTCCATCAGAAAAATCAACAAGTTTTTTATCATAAATGTATAGATAATTCATAACACTTTTATAATTACCCCATTCCTCCTTATAATTTTTAAATTTTTTAATAAATTCTCTTATTGATCTTGCATCATATAAAAAGGTTAAATTGTCATTTCCTTGGATTGTATAAGGCGCTATTCCTAATGTATGACCAATTTCATGTAAAATTGTGGATGCCATTAATAAGCGCTGAGCCCTTTGAGAAAAGGCCCTTTGATAAATAAGTGTTGCTTTTGGACCATTGCCACATAACATTGTATCATATCTGTTGAACTCTGTATTACCACTCCACCCTTCCATTTTTCCTCCACTATTACATATAACCAAATATCTAAATATCCCCCTTCTTTCCTCTGGAAAATTATTTTTATAAAATTGTGTAATTATTCCTGAATCCCAGGTAATTTTATTTTTATAAGGTAGTAGCTCACCACCGCCATTAATTAAACCACTTGGCCAGCCATCATCTATATATAAATTAATATCATGTCTTAAAAACCGTTCAATTATTATTTGTTCTGATTCCTCAAATAAAATATGTTTCTTGTCAAATAATCCTCTTTTTTGCATACCATCCACCTCAATATAAATATCTTGAGTGAATGGATCTGCAAACCATTTTTCCATCTGATATTCTTCATCGTTTGTCAAACCATCAATATCTGGGTCAAGCATCTCATGATCATCCCAGATAAAGGGATCATAGCCCCATTTCCATTCCCAAGTAGTTGGAATTCCATCATTATCATAATCTTTTTCACTATCATCGCTCTTAGGATCTGTACCAAGAATGTTTACTTCAGTCCAATATGGAATTGCATCATGATCGAAATCTGTTTGATAAATATTAAACCATATTTCATAAAAATTACCAACATAATGACCATAACCATCATTATCCCAAGAATAATCATCTCCTTCCCATCGACCAGTTTTATAATCATAACATATATTTATTTTTTCTTTAAGGGTATTTTTAGAAAAGATTAGGTTTTTCTTTACTTTTTGAAAAATTGAAATTTGTATATCTGATTTTTCTTGTTCCTCTTCTGAATCCCTAATAATCCTAAAATTCTTACCGATAGTATCCCAAGTTTTAAAATTGTGTGAAATTTCTGGATTATTTGAATATTTTAAATTATCTATGATAATGTCAACAGTAAAGGAGGGGGTTTTTTTCCAACTAAAACCTGCTTTCATGATTAAATCTATTAATCCTCTATTTCGGATCCTATTAATTTCAAGGATTAAACCTTGGTTTTCTAATGGACTAATCCTATCATCTATAATATTTTTTTCAGAATCATCTTTGCTTGATTTAGAATTCTTTTTTTGACTTTCTAAACTTATTAAATAAGATAATGTTAAAAGGCTTGAAAATACCAATATTAGTATTATTACAAATGCTATTAGTTTTTTAATAATTACTGCCAACGGTTTACACCTTTTTAATTTTTATTATTATATAATATATATTTTATAATATATGTTTTTTGCTATATGCTAACATAGTATACATCTAAAGGAATTTTACTATACTTATAAGTAATAAAGATAATAATTTCTTAAATTCTTTAATATCTTAACTTTTATATAACACAATATCTATTATTATTAGTAAAAAGGGGAGGAAAATAATATTGAAAAAAATAATTGCACTGATACTAATTACACTTTTTCTTGGTTTTACTATTAATATCAGAGCAGATTTCAATAATGTAATTAATGAGAGAAACCTAGAAGATGAAAAATTTTTATGGAAACAAATAAATAATGATGGTTTTGGAGAAAAATATAATATTGCTCCTCGGGGAATTGAAATATTTAATAACAAAATAATTATTGGAATTATCAATTTTCAAAACAGCGATTCATTCAATCAGCCAGTAGAAAATGTTATAATTTATATTTTAAAAAACATGTATGGATCAAAAAATTTTAAAAGCAATGGATGCGAAATATGGAGTTATGACGGAAGTAATTGGATTCAAATAGTTGGAAAAAATGGAACAATAGATGCTGGATTTGGAAATAAAAATAATATCGATTGTTCAGTTTTAATTGAATATAAAAATTATTTATATGCCGGTCTCTGGAATCCTAATGAAGGATGCCAAATTTGGAGAACAAAAGAGTTAGATGGTAACTGGGAACAAGTAGTTGATAAAGGATTTGGAAATATTAACAATAAATGGATAACAGTTGCATGTGAATTTAATGATGAACTCTATATTGGAACAGGTAATATAAATGGATGTGAAATCTATAAGACAAACAATGGAATTAATTGGGAACCTGTTATAGGATCCTCTTCGAATATATCATCAGGTTTTTGGAGTGAATCTAACTTTTATACTTGGTCCATGTGTGTATATGATTCTCAAATTTATGTTGGAACAGCTAATAATTATGGTGGAGAATTATGGAGATCTGAGGATGGAGAATATTGGGAACCTATTATTGCATACAGAAACATACTTGAAGCGAAAAATCACGGAGCAGATTTTCCACGTGGATTTGGAAAGTTTTTTGTAGGCGGCTTTAGAAATTTACTAGTTTATAAAAATGATTTATATCTATTCAGTGCAATGTGGGGGGACATAAATTACAATATCAAAGCATTTGGAAAACAAATAAGCTTTTTATCAAGATTACCTGATTTTTTTCGGCCATTTACTACATTTCTATCATTAGGTGGTCAAATCTGGAAATACAACTCCTCTCATGATAAATGGACTAGAGAGATTGGAGGTTTTGGTAATGAGAAGAATAGAGCAGGATTTGGTGATAAAAAAAATCAATATATGTGGTCTGTTGCTGCGACAGCTGATCATCTTTATGTTGGCACTATGCATCCTGAACCTGTTGATCTTGAATTAAATCGCCAGAGTTTATTAAACTGGGATTTGACAATTAATACACCAAAAGGAATAGGAGAATTGTGGAGGTATGATGGTATTAATTGGGAACAGATAATATTAGACAATTTTGTTGATGAGTATAATATCGGAATACGCTCATTAAAAATATACAATAGTTCATTAATAGCCGGGACTATGAATATTAATACAGGTTGCGAAATCTGGAAAAAAGTTTTGAATTAACATTAGAATATTATGATTTTACTCTGTAAAATGTTTACTTGATAATTGAATGAATGTATGTAAAAACAATTTATATCATAAATTGAAAAAAATTGAAAGAGACCTTTAGATCTGTAACCTAAAACGATATACTACAGTAATTTATTATACCCATTCAATGGATGTATTGATTAAGGCTCAGGGCATAACAAAAACAATCGAAGGTAAACTCCTCTTTGAAAATGTAACATTTAATATTTATTCTGATAACTGTATTGGACTTCTTGGTCCAAATGGTTGCGGGAAAACCACACTATTTAAAATTCTCTTAGGATTGCAGCAGCCAAGCTTTGGTGAAATCTGGCGAAAAGACAACCTCCGTATTAGATATTTGGATCAAATACCAATAAGTTCTATTGACAAAACAGTCAATGATTTTTTTATCAGAACAGCACCATTAGATAATATCCAGCAAAAAATTAGGGAATATGAGAAGCAATTAGAAAATCCAGATATTTATAATTCAGAACGTTATAATGATATACTTGAGAGATTAACAAAATTAAAGATCTCAGCAAATCGAACCGATAGTTCTTTGCGTTGGGAAGCTGCAAGTCGTATTTTGAATGAAATCAAAATGAATGATCTTTCACCTACTAAAAAAACTAGTGATTTATCAGGAGGTGAAAGACAAAAAATCGCTTTAGCAAGTGTTCTTGCACTACCAAAAGAGTGTGATCTTTTACTTCTCGATGAACCAACAAACCATCTTGATATTGAAACAATAGAATGGTTAGAAAGTCAAATAGTTGATTTTCCACAAGCAGTAATGATTGTTTCTCATGATCGATATCTTTTGGATAGACTTATTGATAAAGTATTTGAAATAGATAATCAGCATCTTGAAAGATATAATGCTACATATGAAGAGTTTGAAGAACAAAAACGTCTAAGGACACATATTAAAATCCAAGCATATAAAAAATATAAATCAGAGCTTCAAAGACAAAAAAAGGTTATCGCAACAATGTCAAGGCGAAATAAATATGATTTACAGATAGCAAGTAAAATGAAACGATTGGCAAAAATGCAGCGTGTTGAAAACCCTGTTTTGAAATCATATCTACTAAGGTTTAGTTTTAAATCTATTTTTAAGTCTGGTAAAAATGTTGCAGAAGGCCATAATCTAGAAAAACAGTTTTCAAATAAAGTTATTCTTGATCATGCAAATTTTGAAATTCTTGCTGGTCAAAAGATTGGTCTTATTGGACCAAATGGTTGCGGCAAAACTACTTTATTAAAGATGCTAATAGGTGAAAAAGTACCTGATATGGGTAATTTGTATGTAAGCTCTGGTGTTAAATCTGGATATTTTGATCAAGGGCATCTCTCACTTAAAATGGATAACAATCTAATTGATGAGCTTCGCAGAGACAATAGTGAATTATCAGAAAACGATGCAAAAGCTTTACTTGGCCAGTTCAACTTTAGAGGTGATATTGTAAAAAATCAGGTTGGACAATTATCTGGTGGAGAAAGAGCACGGTTAGCTATTCTTCGATTGATTTTACAACCTTATAATTTTTTACTTCTTGACGAACCAACCAATCATATGGATATGGATTCAAAAAAGGCAGTTGAAGGTGCTTTAAATTCCTATTCAGGTACAGTGATAGCGGTTTCGCATGATAGGAGATTTCTTGATATGTTTGCAGACACGATTTTTTTGATGGATGAAGGAATTATTAAGATTTATACCGGAAATTATTCAAGTTTTTGCTTACAGAGACAAAGGGATCTGACTAATCTTTCAGATTCAAATCTTGCATATCTTTCAAGAACGGGTATAAAAAAATATGTAGTTCATAAGGCATTTACCATTTGGACAACAAAAACAAAACATAAAGTTGGTGAAGAGGTTTTTATTGGCGAGCATAATGAAAAACTTTATGAATGGGCGATAATAAACAGATTCTTAAGACCTGTTGAAAATATTGAAAGGAATAGTTGATTTTTTACAGTTGTTATATCTTTCTTTATCGTATTATGAATAATTTTAGAAATAACTGAAGTAACGGAAATATATTTGGATGAGATTGAAGAAAATTGTAAAATAAATTAGATAGTGCGCTGAATGCTTTGCTTCTTGGCATCTTTACAACAAGTTCTCCCCAGTTACTTTCATATCCAAAGATATCCATAGCTTTTGCTTTTATTGTGTATGTCCCCTGTGAGATCCAGGTATGACTCTTAGCTTGTGAAACGCCAGATTCAAAGGGTCCAGTGATAGTTTCAACCTGCCCATCTCCCCAGTCGATATTGTATTCAGCGATATCATCACCATCTGGGTCGATTGAAACAAAGGTATATTCATATTCTATTCCTGCTATTCCAGATGGTGGACCGTTTATTTTTGGTTTATCTGGTGCATTATTTTGACCAATTAGTACATGAATGGTATTTGTATCTGCCCAGTTATCTGATAAGTCAACTGCTGAGATTATGTAATGTAGAGCATTGCTTGTCAGATTAATTATAATGGTATATTCCCAAATACCATTATGAATATCTGTCATGCTTTCATTATAATGAATTCCCTCATCATACCAGTACTCAACATATACTCCTGATAATTCATCATTATCTGTTACAGTTACATTGAATGTAAAGGGAAAACCTGCAGCTGCTTCGGTTGGTGAATTATTAATAATTATTGGTGGATCATTATCATATAAAATTACATCTTTAACATCAGTACTTACCCAATTACCAGATTCATCATGTGCAGATATTATGTAATGCAATATTTCAATTGACTCATCAAGAATTATTGTTTTCCTCCATTCATCATCTTCATAGTTTTCCATACTTACATTTGTATGACTTCCAGATCCATACCAATATTCAACATATGCATTTTCAACATTACCTGCATCCGTGATTGTAGCTTCAAATGTAAAAGGATCAGTGGTAAAACCAAAGGTTGGTGTATTGTCAACTAATTCCGGGCTTATATAATCATATAGAGTAATATAATTTGAATTATCACCTGTATCATCATCATTATCTGTAACTGTCAGTATCACATTATATGTTCCATAACTAGTATAGGTATGATCAATAATCATTGATGATTGTTTTACTCCATCGCCAAAGTCGTATGTATAATCAACAATTGTACCATCTATATCATAGGATTCTGAGCCATCAAAAGATACTGTTAAGTCATCAATTGAATAAATAAAAAAAGAAACAGGGGGGTCATTTATTGAATTTATTGTAATATTTACATTTGCAATATTTGATGTGGCTCCATCATCATCATCTACTTTATATGTAAATGAATCTGTTCCAAAATAATTGGTATTTGGTGTATATTTTATTTCTCCAGATGTTGTGTTTATATTTGTAATTCCATTTACCGGTCCGCTTATGATAGTAATTGTTGTAGGATCAAGTGTTCCATCTATGTCATTGTCATTTGTGAGTATGTCGATCCATACAATGGTATCTTCATTTGTTGTAGATATATCGTCATTTGCTGTTGGTGGTAAGTTTTTCTCTTCTTCAATTCCAAGGTTTACAGAAGGACTTGGATCAATTGTAAAATATATTCTGGTATAGTCAATTCCTCTTTTTACGATATTTCCTGGTGTTATATAATCTGATACATATCTTATTGTATTATATGATGCTAAATTCTGGTAGAAATTATAATTTCCTTTCAATACATTATCTCTGTAAAAATCAAAACTCCCTGAGTTTAGATCAATATCTAGTTTTATATCTGCTCCTCCTGATACAACTTCGATTTCTGTGGGTGTTTGATCATCATCATATACACGCATCATTTCATGGGCTGATGTGTCAATTCCTATTGTTGTACTAGTTCCTTTTGCCCAAGATACAAATAAACCGACCCCTGTCCAAGGAGAGGTCTGAACCATATTGGAATTTCCTATTTGCATATATACTTCATAGTGATTTTCTATATTATCTCTATCCCATACAAATCCATATTCCCAGATAAATTTTTCACTTAATCCATTAATAGTATGGAGTGCTATACAATCCATTGAGCGGTCAGTTCCCCTAAGATCAAGAACATTTGTATTTACTAATGAATTAGAAGCAATTCGGGCATTTGAACCACCTACTTCCTGTTCTAACCATCCAAAGCCAACTGTATTTGAAGCAGGTCTATTAAATAAATCCTCGAAAAAATAAACATTACTGCCATTAGTAGGTGGATTTTCTGCAGAAGGATTACCATAGTAAACAAAGTAAGAATTATCAAAGCCACTAGCGGAAATATCAGATTGTAATTTAAATAAAATTTCAGTATCTTCGGAATTAAAACTACTTTTATTAATCCTGTCGAGTTCATTATATTCCTCGCTATCCCTCCAAACAACTCTTAGATCATCACCATTATCTAAAAATTTATCACCCGTTGTATCTATTATGAAATTAATCGTATAACCTTCTTGTAGAATTTCAGTATCGTTGTTATTTGTTATGTTAATATTTCTTCTATATTGCCAATCTGAGTTCCACCAAGGTTCATCAATATACAATGGATTTAGATAGGTTGGTTTAATAACTTTTTTTAGCTCCAATGAATTATTGATTTTTATTCCTGAAAATGAAGGTATAAATACCATTGCAATAAGAAGCATACAGATGAGAAAGCTTATAATCATCTTCTTTGAAATCAGCCTACTGTTAACTATATCTTTCATATTTTGACCTCGCCCGAAATATTGATTTTTTATGTAACATATAGTATAATTTGTTATATTTAAATATATCCCAGGAAAAAAAGCAATCTCTCAAAATTTTAACTTAATTTAAATTTAAAATATTAAAATAAAAAAGAGAAAAAAATTAAGACGTTTATTTAGAAAAAATCTTAAATTGTTCCAATGAGTCCTAATATACCAATTATTAGAACCAATAATCCAATTATTGTTTGGAATCCGCCTAGCCATTTCGCTAGTTTTTCAAGATGTTTTCCTAATGCAGGTATCGCAGGTAAGATACCAATTGCTAAAATTAACCCTGCAAATATTGTAACTAGTGCCCATGGAAAACTCCAATAGTAAATTCCTGCAATAATTACAATTATTCCAATTATTATTTGAAAACTACCTAAAAATTTTGCAAGTTTTGCTAGGTGTTTTCCCATAGCAGGTATTGCTTCTAATAATCCAATACATAGGATTAGACCTGCAACTATGTTTAATATTTCAATCATTTTTTATCTCCTCACATATGTAAATTTTATATTGAAAATATTTTTTAAGTATTTTATTTTTTCTAAAATCCTATAGAAAGTTATTTTTTAACAAATATTGTTAATAAAATTTTACTTTACACAAAAATTATATAATGAATAATAGGATATAGATTTGAAATAAAAAAGGAGGAATGATATGAAAAAATTTTTTATAATTGGTGTAATAATTGTATTAGTAATATCTTCAATTTTTAGTGGATGTGTAGAATCTGAAGCAAAAGGAACTTTACATCTTCAAATAACTGATAAACCAGGGGATTTAGATATCTTATATGCAAATGTAACTATATCAATGATACAGGTACATAAAGCAGAAACTAGCGGCGAAGAAGAGGAAGATGAAGAAGAGTATAATAATACTGATGAATATGACGATGGCTTCATAGCAGATGCAGATGGACCATATAAAGCTGAAATTAAAGAAGATATACAATTCTTAGGCAGTGCTGAAGGGGGGATTACACCATATAACTGGTCTTGGGATTTTGGTGATGGATATGTTTCTTTTGAACAAAATCCAATATATAATTATTCATCAGAGGGAAAATTTATTGTTAATCTAACAGTTACTGATGATAATGGAAACGGTACGATTGATTGGTATGTAACTACCGCAATTATTGGAGATGATGAAGATGATAATTCTGGGGAGGGCTGGTATACAATTGTAGAAGAATCACTTACATTTGATTTAATTGCTCTTCAAGATGTAAAAGAAGAACTAGGATTAAAAGATCTTACTGTAGGGAAATATACACAGATACGTTTAACTGTTGAAAATGCAACTATCACAATTAATAATGAGGGAGAAATCGAAGTGCATGATTTGAAAATACCATCAAATAAAGTTAAGTTGATAAAAGCCTTTTGGATATATGAGGGAGAAACAACAAATCTTACTTTAGATTTTGATGTTTATAAATCAGTGCACAAAACAGGTAAAGATAAATATATTATGAAACCAACTATAAAAGTGATTCAAGAATAATCACTTTTCCCCTTATTTTTTAATAAATTATATAATAATATTAAAAATTTTTAAACAGAGAAAAATTTAAAAAAAATAAAAGAAAAAAATTTATTTTTAAAGTTAGCACTCTAAATACATTAACGACCTAAATCCATTAAAATCTCAAGTATTCCTTGTGGAACCCATCCCTTATTTTCATACATCTTTGAAGCTAATTCCTGAAAATGAAGGTAATGTAGCTCTTCTTTATTTTCACCTGATTTATTTAGAGTTGATTGATCTGGCAGATCAAAGGGTTTTCCTGCTATAGCAAGAGTACATGGTATCAGTAACATGACTAACACTATTGATACTATTAGTTTCTTTTTCATATTCCTCTCACCCATATATATCTTTCAAACTAATTCTATTTAAAGTTATGTTGTAAAATTGTCAAAAAGATATTATATAATGTTATCCAAAAATACAATATTTTTATAAAAAAAAATTTAAAAAATAAAAAAAAGAAAAAAATGATATTTTTAGGTAATATATCTATTTTTTATGTATTTTTATTTGTCCACCACTGATCTCTGTTGAAGGATCACTATCGTCATCCTCATTAATCATATTATCATAAATCACTTCGTCATTATTGTCTTTATCCCATATTTTTATTCTAAATAGGTCAACATCAGTGCTTGGTGTTAATTCTTCATCAATAGCTGTTAATTTAAATCCATAGTTTCCTTCATTATTAATTGTTCCATTGCCTTTATACATAGCTTTTGCACCAGCAATTATAAGCCAATCATAACTACTAGAATGAAAGTTCATCCCGGCTGCATGGAACTGAAATTCGGTATTACCGGATGGTGTTGACTGACCTTTTTTATATTTAGAAATAAATCCAAATGTTGCTTTTCCAGTTAAAGTTGTATCGGGTGTATAAGCTCCTTCAGGTGAGATTATCCATCCACCACCTGTAACAAAACCACTATCAGGATTATAAACAACAATATATTGGAATATCACAACATCACTTCCACCATCATCATCAGTTACAGTAAGTTTGACAGTATAGACACCAGCTTCTCCATAGCTATGGGAACCAGTTATTTCATAATCACTTACTATACCATCAGCTACTGTTCCATCTCCCCAATCAATGGTTGCTTCATGGGTATCAAGTATTCCTGGATCTGTGAAATCACCTATTAATTCCACAGTTGCCCCAATTGATATAGGATCATTTGATAGACCCTCTAGTGAGGTAATTTCTGGTGGGATATTGTAAATATCTACAAGTGTTGTATCACTATCCATAACATCATGATCATCAATTACAAACACAGTTACTGTTCCATGGTAATCATCATACCATGTCCAAGATAGATATGGACTATCCAACCATTCTCGAAATTCTACAAATCCATCAGCATCAAGATCCCAGTTATATATTAGATTATCACCATCAGGATCAAATGAACCAGATGCATCAAGTGATAAAGAAGTTCCCTCATATCCTTCATAAGGTCCACCAGCATCTGCAACTGGTGGAGAATTTTCAGTTTCTTCTCCGCTGATTACTGGGAAAACACATACTCCAGCGATTAATAGAACTAGACAAATCACCAGCTTTTTCCTAATTAAATTTATAATTTTTTTCATCTATACCACTCACCACCGCGATTATATTTTTAGATGATTTTATTTAAAATTATCGTGTAAATATGTCAAAATAAAAAAATTGCTCTATACTCTATATATTGTTATTTATAATATTTGCGATTTTAATAATTTGAAAAGGTATCTTTTTTATTTAGCAAAATCATTTTGAAAAACTAGATTTTGTATATTTGATAAAAAATATAAATTATTAACAGCAAAAACATAATAGAGTATATATTATTTACAATGGTGCAATGATTGGAAGGGATTTTTCAAATTCATATTTTCATACTATTTATATTTCAAAAGAAGAGAGTAACTGTCCACTTATTTATGAAATAATTAGAATTGGTAAGAAATTTTCGAATTTAACTACAAAAAATAATATCAAAGAAATTATCATCAGTTTAAGATACGGCAAGAGGATTTTGATAAATGCAGAAGCAAAATCTTTTGGAGAGCTTAAAAAGGAAGATATTTTAGAAATTGTTGATTATGATCCCATTAAGAAAATATTGTTAATAATTGGACAAAAATCACCTATTATTGATACACCAGTTCATTGGCTTATACATCATGCTAGAGATGACATCAATGCTGTTATGCAAATCAAATATGACAGTTTAGATACAAAATTTGATAATATTATTCCATCAACAGAAAAAGAATCAAATCATGGAACAATTGAGCAGGCTAAAGAAATTCTTAAGCAATTTAGAGAAAGTAAAAGAGTATTAATTAAGAATCAAGGATTAATATTTGCTGGAAAAAGTATAAAAGAATTAGAAGAAGCTGTAGTAAATACATATGAGGAATAAATATGAAAATCAATGGAAAAGATCGCAGAGCATTATGGTTTGAAAATGGAGAATTAAAGCTTATTGATCAAAGAAAATTGCCATATAAACTTGAGATTTTTACAGCAAAAACTGTTGATGGTGTTTTATTTGCTATTAAGGAGATGGTAGTTCGAGGTGCACCAGCAATTGGTGCAGCAGCAGCATATGGAATGGTTATTGGTAAAAATAACTATGTAAAAACAGCAGAAATACTTAAGAAATCAAGACCCACAGCTAATGATTTATTCTATGCAATAGATTATATGATAAATAAAATCAAAAATGGTGAAAAACCACTTAATGCTGCAAATAATTATACAAAAGATATAATTGATAGATGCCGTAGAATAGGGGAAAATGGCGAGAAGTTAATAAAAAATGAAATGAAAATTCTCACCCACTGCAATGCAGGTGCTCTTGCAACAGTAGATTATGGAACAGCACTTGCACCTTTTTATATTGCACATAGGAAGGGAAAAAAATTTTTTGTATATGTTGATGAAACCCGTCCTCGTTGCCAAGGACTATTAACCGATTGGGAACTTGAACAAGAAGGAATTTCACATGCAGTTATTGTTGATAATGCAGCAGGGCATTTTATGAAAAACGGGGAAATTGATATGGTTATAACAGGTGCTGATAGAATTGCTCTAAATGGCGATACTGCAAATAAAATTGGTACATATGAAAAAGCAGTTCTTGCAAAAGAAAATGATATTCCCTTTTATATCGCAGCACCAATAAGTACCTTTGATAAGAAAATAAAAAGTGGTAAAGAAATTATTATCGAAGAACGAAGTAGAGAGGAACTTTCTATAATTAATAATAATAAAATTATGCCTGATTATACTAATGTTAAAAATCCTGCTTTTGATATAACACCTGCAAAATATATAACTGGTTTTATCACAGAAGAAGGAATAATAGAAAAACTGTAAAAAAATATTATATTACCAGTGCAAGTAGTTTGAATATTGCTACTAAAAGCGGACGTTGAGATAACAAAGGAAAAATATCATCAAAGGTAGCAGGTAATGATTCTGTATTATCAGATGGATCAGAATCTTGAAAATTTGATGAAGGAATTATTGATACATTGATATAATCAATTTCAGATAAATCAGATACCGCATGTATATAACCTTTTAAGGTCATTTCAAAGAGTGGTTGTTTTAATTCAATCTCAGCTCCTGTCGCTAGATATTTTATAAAACCTGGATATTTAGTAATATATGGTTGTAGACCTGAACGATTAACTATTACTTCAACAATGACATTTTCTGCAAAATCTTCTCCAGTATTTCTTACCTTAAATTTTATTGAATTATATGTTGAGAAATATGGATTTTTTGTTGCATTTAATTCTAGACTTCCAGGAATTATCATTAGGTTTAAACTTGGAACTCCACGAGAAATTGAATAAATGTCTAAATTTACAGCTCTATCATCTGTCCAAACAATATGTTGACCATCTGGCATATCAGCAAAACGATATCCTTCTGCAACAGAAAAGTCATTATCATTTATTTGAATAGGGTCAGACCAATTCACACCTAAATTACCTGATTGTGTCAAATAAAGGTTTTTATCCTCAATATATGCACAAAATATATCAGTACTATTTGCAGATATTAAGGGAAATTTTGGAACAAATTCTCCAGGTGGTGCTGTGAAATTTCCTGTTGGGTCTATTTCATTCCAACTCACTCCATCATTAGAAGAATGATAAATTAAGATATCATCTGTAATTCCATCTATATTAATTTCAGCTGCAACATAGATGTCATCATCTCTTACAAATATTTTAGGATGTTTATGAGATATATTTGAAGAAATATTTTTGTATAATACATCTAAATATGGGTTGCTACCTTGCATTTTATAAGTTCCTTTAAAAAATAACAGATTATTATTTGAATTATTTCTTTGTTCACATATCCCATAAAACTTTTTTAATTCATCATCAATTGCTAAAGACAAATTAGCACAATTTTCAATAGTATGATCCCATTGAAGCCATACTGTATTAGGATTATTTGTATCTTGATAAAACAACATCAAAGAATCTTTAGAAGAATAATCATCATTCTGATCTGAATAGTTAGTAGAGCCGATACAACCAATTATCCAAGGAACATTGGTTGTATCATGAAATACAATATCAGGGCTGGAAAAATCCCAAAAACTAGAATAGTCTGAAGGTTCATTACCTGGAATTTTTGAATAATTTAAAATAAAATAGGATATTTTTTGTAGATCTAAAACAGAAATATCTGGTATTTCTAAACCACCAATTAGTCCTGTAGCTGTCAAAGATGATAAAAAGACGCCATAAGCTTCTCTTCCAAATGGCTTAAGGCAGATTTGTGGTGAGTTAATAGGTATTTCATCGCCTTGAGTAGTTTCTTTTAACGTTAGTTTTTTACCAATCGTCCAATTTTGTCCATAATCGTTTGAGTTACTCAAGTAAATATATGTATTATTTTCGATTTTACCTTCGTAAGAAACTAAACATTCGCGTCCATTTGAAACCATTGAAGGATAGTATTCATGATAACCAGAATTTGCTATAATTATATTATCAAGATCTGCTAATGATTCAATAGTTAAAATCTCATCATCCTTACTATCAATCTTTAAAGATATAGTTTCAATTTTTTTAGAATCCAGTTTAATTGCAACAGAAGAAGATCTTATATTAAAGTCTGATACTTTTAAAAAATTTATATCATTTGCTGTATTTATAGAAGTACCAATTGATACAAATGCACTTGAAAATAGTAATAACACTGTAAAAATAATCAGAATCAGGTTTTTGAATTTTATATATTTCATTTGATACACCTGTTTATATTAAAAAATAATATTAAATAACCACATATAAAAAGTTTGTTATACAAAAATTACCAGATT
>WOR8_10000411_pt1 | contig 43794 bp, 27 predicted proteins | sample DeeMarSeWOR38_10_FD_19890 | JGI IMG/M metagenome (IMG submission 19890)
TCGTCGATCTGATGGATATAGTAGTCACTGTACATGCCACCACTGGCCCACAGGAATGCATGGAATCGCTGGATCTGGTAAAGCAACTCACTTATCCCGTCAGGCTTCGGCCCGGCAGTTGATGCGCGACCGGCCATACGGTAAGCATGCATAGCAATGATATTGCCAATCTCGCCGTCGTCGATGCGTTGTTTCAATTCCTGCCGACCCTTACAATGCCGGATCATAAGGCCTACGCCCACTTTGAGGTTCTTCTTGACGGATTCTTCGGCAAGTTCCAGCATCTTTCGGGTGGTCGGCCCGTCAACTGTGACCGGCTTTTCCATGAAAACATTCAGGCCCTTAGCAATGGCGTAGGTAAAATGTACCCAGCGGAATGCCGGCGGAGTAGCAAGAATTACCACATCGCCCCTGTCGAGACAATCCATTGCTTTCTTATAACCATCAAAACCAATGAATTGTCGTTCCTTCGGCACCTGCATTTGTTGCTCGTGCCCTTTTTGCAGATTCCTGTAGCTGCGATCAAGTTTGCGTTCAAAGACGTCGGTCATAGCAACCATTTTAATAGGGCCGTTCTTGACGGACATTGCATTCGAGGCCGCACCTGTACCCCTACCACCACAACCGACTAGGGCCACTTTGATTGTTCCGGTTCCTGCTGCATAGATTCGCGAAGCCAATCCCGCCGCCAGAGCAGAAGAAGCTGCTATCCGGCCGGTATTCTTCAGGAATTCACGTCGTGTTGTACCCGGATCTGTGCCGGATTCATTTGAAATTGTCATTTTTTCTCCTTTTAGTTTTGTTGTCAGTTTATGTCCTGTTTTACAAGAGCGAAATCTTCCATGAAATCGGCTGTCATTACTTTTTAATGCCTGCAGGCCGGATCTTACACAAACTCTGCCGTCCAGGTTAGCCATCATACCCGTATACCCCTGTCAGTTCAAGTTGTTTTTACCAGACTTGAAAGATGCTAAATGAAATGTGCGCGCAAAAAAAACCGCAGTTCCCGGCGGAACCGAAAACTGCGTTGAATAACTTATGTTTACGCTCTTTACATTTTATTATACGAAGTCTCTGTACTCGCGATCTTTGACGATTCCGGGTTCAGGGATCGGGTATCTGCCCTCTGAATTTGGCTTCAGAGGTGCTGGGGAATCCCATGTCAATTTGTCCAGCCCCGGCGCCATCTCGTGATCGCTGTTTAGGATTTGTTCGTAAGTGATTTCCTGGCCGGTGTGAGCGGACATACGGCCAAGGCTCGTCACGAGGCTGGCCCTGACGCCACGCTCGGTTTCGTTGTAGGGCTTGTCGTTGCGAATGGCGTCAACCAGGTCGTTCCATTCGTTTTGATACGGATTTCCTTCTCTTCTGCTGACTCTGGATTCCCAGACCATATCCGAACGTATTGGATCCTGGCCCTTAAAAATGGTAGAGGGCATTCCACAATCGCCGCTCTTCGAGCCGATAGCCGAACCCTTGCTGCCGTGGATGAAGCTGGAGAAATTCTCCTCGCAGCCCGGAATGCAACGTCCATTCATAATGAATTTGGTACCGTCGGCGAATGTAAATTCGGTCGAATAAGTATCGAAATTCTGGTCCACATAAGCGACGCCATCGGGGCTAGTTTTATAATGGCGACCGCCGAGAGAATGGGCCTTGACCGGCCAGTCGTTTTTCATCCAGCACTGGTGATCTATGATGTGGATATTGAAGTCGCTGTAGCAGCCACCGCTGGCCCAGATGAAGCTGTGGAAACGCTGCACTTGGTAAAGCAGGTCGCTGATACCAGGTGGTTTGGGCAGTGACGAGAAGAATCCTACCGGGCCGTGCATCCTGTAGCCGCGCTGCAGAATTATGTCGCCGATTTCGCCATCATGTATGCGCTTGGCCAGTTCCTCGAGAGCCCTGCTGTGGCGAGACATCAATCCCACTCCTACTTTCAGGTTCTTCGCAGAAGCTTCTTCGCCAAGCTTGAACATCCGACGGCTGGTCGGGCCATCCACGGTAACCGGCTTTTCCATAAAGACATTAAGGCCTTTCTTGACGGCGTATGTGAAATGAACCCAGCGAAAAGCCGGTGGCGTAGCGAAAATCGCGATATCGCCGGGGCTCAGACAATCCATCGCATTCTTGTAAGCATCGAAGCCGATGAATTTACGGTCTTCAGGCACATCCATCTGCTTATCGTAGTCTCTCTTCAAATTTTCATAACTGCTTTTTAAGCGATTTTCAAAGACATCCCCCATGGCGATGAGTTTGATCGGCCCCTGGTTGACAGACAGGGCATCCGCTACAGCGCCAGTGCCCCGACCACCGCAGCCGATTAAGGCCACCTTGATTGTATTGTTCTGTCCGGCGTAAATTCGCGGCGCCAAACCAGCGGCCAGGGCCGATGCTGCGGCGATCTTACCGGTACCCTTTAAAAATTCGCGACGCGATGTGCTTTTTTTACTAATTTCATTCATTGTGGGTCTTCTCCTAATGACTGGTCTCTAATAGACGGTTATTGAATCAAGATTACGTTTGTGCCGGACGTTATTTTTAGATCGAGGCACAAAACTCGTTCAAACTTAATAGCAACAATTATCCTCACGAACATGCATTTGACAAGCTTTTTTTATTCTGTGGAACAAACTAAAAAGATCACTCAAGGCCTTTTTCGGTTTGGCCGGCCTGCTCATAGATCTTTGCGATATCAACGAGCATGTCTTCGAGCCTGGAAAAATACTCCTCTTCGGATAATTTATCTTTCGAATCACGCAGTTTGACGACCTCAAGTTCCAACCGGTCACGTTCGGCCCGCAGTTGAGGAGGCATTTTATCTTCAGTCTCGCTCATGACAAGATGAAACTGATGGGCTCGGTAGCCATCAAGAGCTGCGCCATCTTCTGCTGTTTTAACCGGCCTAATACCGCGAAACCAGTCAGCACGTGTGCCCAGTCCATCCCCATTGTCGTCGAGCAGTGCACGTTCGGTGGCAAGCCGACCGGCGGCTAAGTAGAATTCATCGACACGGTCAGAAGCAGTTAGAAATGCTTCGAGCAACGAGGTTTGGCCATCTTTGTCAAGGTCGGCCTTCGGTTCAGCGATTGCCCCAGCTAAATATTCACCGAACCGCGTGTAATTCTGCTCATAGCCGCTTTTGGTCGCCGTAATTACGACACGCTGCGAACCCGACAGAATGCTAATGAAAGGAGCGCTGGACGAGGCTGTGTTAATTACGATAAAAGGCCTGATAACCGGCTTAACCCATTCGGATAGGTCTTCCGCTGAAAAATCAGGGCCTCGCAGATTGAATTTAGCCATCCTGCCATCGAAGGTTCCGTGCCCAATCAGGACCAGCCACAAAGCGGCATCGGTTTTCTGAGATTCACCCGCCAACGTCTCCCGCAGCTTAGTACGATCATCCGGCGTCTGAATTTCATCCATACCAATCGAAAGGAATCTCGCTCCTCCTTTTGAACAGGCCTGCTCCCAGAGTTGTGCCCATTTGACAAATTGCGCCCCATATTCGGGCGAACCTGCGGCCCCCACTACGACGATAACGGCTGGTCTATTGGAGCTTGGCTCACCAGGCTCAGATGACATACATGCGCTAACGTTAAAAGCAAGCAAACCAATAACCAGCATTTGCATAAATCGAAAATCAATCACGGCATCCCCTTCCAGCGGCGAAGGGCCCACTCGCCGACAAAGCATACAAGAACAAAAATAAAAACTGTCAGCATTATTCCACGCAAATCCCACAAAGGCCTGATCCATGTGTCCATAACCGGAGCGTTCATAACGGGCAGACTACTAGCGAACCTGTCCAGCTTATCAAGTTCGACAACCCGGCCTCCGGTTTGACGAGCGATACTTTCCAGCAAAGGACGGTTTGTTCTAATCGACTGAAACTCAAGGGCTTCCAGATCTACGGCCCATCCGGTTTCGGCATCGCCGAATTCAAGGCCGTCGGCATCGGTCACAACCGCACGGGCAAAATAGCTGCCGTCAAGCCGTGGGATATAGACAGCCTCGAATAAACCTGTTTCACTGAGCATCGGCTCGGCGGTTAACTTCACTGTCTGGTTATTCGGATCACGTACTTCTATGGTAATCGATACATCATTCACAGGCTCGAATTTCTTGTCGCGGACGCGAACACTAAACACAACCGGCTGGTTTGCCTGGTCACGCTTATGTGCCGCCTGGAATGAGATTCGATTGGGCACGTCAGCGACCAGCCAGCGAAGCGTCTGTCTCCAGAACTTATTCATATCTTCCCGCATCTCGGACTGTTTCATGCCCCAGCGCCAAATATCTCCGACCGTCAGCGCCGCGGAGCGCCCGCTGCCATATCTCTGCACTACCAGAGCCGGAAACGGCCAGTCGGAATCGTAGCCAACGGTAGCAACCACCCGAGCGCCGGGCTTGACCGCCCCGATGCGATTGAGCACACGGAAGGCAGGCATCAATGAGAGACGCTTCTGTTCATCCTGCTCATTGTCACGCAGTCGCGCCCAGGGCTGCAGCCAACCCTCACGAGTCAGGTTGATATGGAATTTAGTGCCGGCAACTGTCTCGGTTTGAGGCAGCCTGTCTAAGTAAACCGGCAGCATTTGTCCGATGGGCGTGCGGTTGAATTCGCCCTTTCGGAATGACTCTTTCCCGCCAAGCATAATGAAGCCGCCGCCCCTCTCGGCAACAAAACGACGAAGCAGTTCCATCTGGTCATGCGTGAAAAATCCCGCTTCGATATCGTCAAGGATGATAGCATGATATCCGAATAAATCTTCAGCTGTTTTGGGAAATCCATCACGAAGCTCCGTCTCATCACGTGTACCAAGACGTACAAGAACCGACTGGTCATACTGCTCTGCCTCTTCCTCATCCTTATTATCGAATCCGCGATACAAAGGATTGTTCATCTCGCCCCTTCGTCCCAGCCACTCGTACCTCGGTTCACGCATTGCAACACGAAGCAATCCCACAAGTTGTATCTGTTCGTCTTCGTTAATCGCACGCCGGAGAAATTTGTATTCCCAGTTCGGCCTACCGGTGACATATAAAATCCGGTACGGTCCCTTGCCACGGTCCACAACCAGTGTATGTCTGTTATTGGCATACGTTGCTTCCGATATTGATTCAGTTTGATCCGGTGAATCATCCTGTTCTTTTTCCTGAGCGGCGTTAAGATTATAAAACAGAATTCCGCTCCTGTCCGGACGAACATTAAAACGAAATGTATGTTTTTCATCGCTCCTGGATATCTTGCGTGTTTGTTGTTCAACAACTTTACCAGAAGCATCAACCAAATCCAGCATAACGGTCTTGCCGGCACACCCAGATGCTTCAACGTCGGCTTGTATCGTCACCGGGGCATCTTCGAAAGACGTCTGGCTGACAGAGACATTCATCAGGGAGATATCCTTTAGCAGCCGATCCGCTCCGACTACGACCGGATAAACCGGCGGAACTCCCGTCAGGTCATAAAATTGCCCCCCCATATCCGTCGCGTTACCATCGGTCATCAAAAGCACACCGGCCAACGGCTTGTCGCGATAGCGCTGGGCAATGGTTTGTAATGTTCCACCGATTGCAGAGGCTTTACCGTCAAAGAGAAGCTCCGAGAAATCAGTTGTACGACGAAGCTGCGAATCGAATATGTATTCGCGAAGCTGAAAATTGTCGGCCAGCATTCCAAGCCAACCGGACTTTTCGGGAGTAAATGCAGATTTAAGTATCTCGCCGCGGCTTTGTTTCATATCCTGGTCCAGAACGTTCATTCCGCTGCTGTTGTCGGCAATCACTAAAAAAAGATTTTCGCCGGATTTGACATGTCTACCACTCCATAACGGCTCGGTCAAACACAATAGCAGCACCAGCACACCCAGAAGCCTCAGACAAAATGCAATTCTGTGAACCGCGCTAATCTCCGGTGACCGACGGTACGACCAGAGAAGCAACACAACCACAGAAGCTATGACCGGCACACTCAGCCATACCCATGGACTGATGGGAACGATGATCGATCCGAACAACATTATTCATCGCCTCCCAGGTTTTCATAATACCTTCGTACCAATTCGGCATAACGCCCGGGTACCGGATCGCGGTCGATGGGAACCATTGCCTCGTCCGAGTTGAGCTTAGCCAATTCTTCGCCGATGCGTTTACGTAATTCCGCTAGCGGATTGGTTATGAATTGTTCGACAAGGTTCCATTGAGGCTCTTTGCCGTGACGGGTGAATTCAGCTCGTATTGCACGGGCGCGGTCCCGGACCCGCGCGACATCATTGCGAAGATCCGGCTCGCTTAGCATCTCTTCCACGTCACGGAGTCGATCAGACCATTGCGTGAACTCACGGCCGGTAAGCGGGCCATTGGGATCGAACTGATCCCATCGTCCACGTTGATTGCCGCCCCCGCCTGTCGGATCTGTTCGAGCACCTCCGGATTGGTCGTCGGACCGCCGGCCACCGGCAAGACGTTGTTGATTTTCCTGAATATCCGCAGTGCTGTTAGGATCACCTTGTTGCCTGCGACCAGTTCCGGATTGAGCATCTGCAAGCTGCCGCCGGCTAGCGATTGAACCGTCCTGACTGTTAGGGTCACCATCCTGCCGAGCTCGTTCAACGGCACGAACGGACTCTTCATTTACTTGTCTAATCAACTCATCAAGCTGCTCTCGCGCCAGGCGTAGCGACTCGGCTTCGTCACCAAGCACGCTTTCGGCCGCATCTTCGATACCTTTTCTGAGTTCTTCAATCCCCTTTCCAGCACGTTGTTCCACTTCCTGTGCCTGCGGTAAAAAGTTACGCCTAAGCAACTCGCTGGTAACCTCAAGAGCCCTGTCGAGATTGTCGCCACTTGTCCTACGAAGCGTATCATAGAGCTTTCGAGAAAGCAGCGGCTCCGAGCTTTCCGACTGCTCGCTCACATCTTTCATCTGTTCGAGCAGCTCTTCGACACTTTCTTTCTGCTGGTTCATCTGATCCGCTAGTTCACGATTCGCGGCGGAATCCGTTAGACTTTTGCGATCCGAATCAATCTGTTGCTGTATATCTTCGGCAATTTCCTTCTGACGCTGGTCGAGTTGCTGTGCCTGCTGGCGCATGTCGCGCATTTGTTCGGTAAACTGCCCCGAAGTATTTCGCCGGAATTCATCTCGCATCTGTTCGAGCTGCCGCTGCGCACGTGTTGCAGAAGTGACGGCCCTTGAGACCATTCCCTGCTCCAACTCTTCTGCGGACTGACGGATTCTAGACCGACTCTGATCGAGCTGGTTACTCGCATCAGCCATGCGCTGACGGTTCTCCGGACTGTTCATTCTCTGCTGAAGCTCGTCGACATCCCGCAGGGCTTGGAGCTGCTCTTCTCTTAGACGTTTAAGCTGGCGTTTAATTTCCTGCCTTTCCTGCTCAGTCCGGGCCTGACGAAGCGCCGCCTGAACATCTTTGAGCTTATTGCCCATATCATTTTGCCGCCGCGCCAAATCACGAAGCCGGTTCAGAACCTGAAGGTCCTCTCTCTGGGCCGCCTGCTCCTGAGACTGAGCCAGGCGTTCCGTTTCGTATCGATTCTCTCTTTGTGTAAGCTCCAACTGCTGCAATTGCCGTTCTGAGCGAGCCGAACGGGCGCTATTACTTGTACTGGAATTCCGGCTCTGTCCAACTTGATGCTCTCGCTGCCTCAATTTGAGCAATTCCTGGTAAGCCGACTGCTCTGCCGCCACTGCCGGCATCAGCTCTGTGGCCGATTCAGATTCCACAGCCTGGCCCAGATGCTCCAGCGACGTTTCCATGTGACGTGCCGCCGCTTGTAACGTTCTGGATGCAGCGGGGTCTTCGGCCTGTACCGAAGCGGATCGGGCCTGCTCCAGCACATCGGCCTGAGACTGGTGAACAATACCAAGGTCTTCTTTGCTTTCATCAATACTTCCAGATTGGTCTGTCCTGCGTTTGATATTCCAGGTTGCGCTGATTATCTGCTTCTGCAATTGTGCAAGCTGCTCGCCCTGCTGGCCGCCCTGCTGCTGACCTTGCTGGTTCTGCCCCTGCCTCTGGTTCGGGGACGACTCGCTTTCACGGAACACTTCCTCAAAGTGTCGTACTTCCGCGAAGTACATGTCACCGGAGGTTCTACGAATCTTTCCATCCGGGCCTATATCATCGGCCCAGAAGTAATATGTCAACAACTGATCCGGCTGAGCATTCAATTCCTCCATCTCCAGTATATGCCGAATCTGTTGATTGTCACTCGTTGACGGTGATGGTCCAAGGGTGATATCTCTGACCTGCGAGCCGGCAAGAATATAGCTTAGTCCGTAGCCGGTTAATCCATAGTCGTCCGAAACTTCTGCTTCCAGGCTCATCTCCTCTAAAGGTGAAGCCAGCACATCTCGATTGGGAAAAACTACTTTTAGCTCAGGCGGCAAATTCTTATGAACATCGATAACGAAACGCGGCGGAACCTCGTTCGTAAGCCCCCGGTCATCGGCCAGATGTAGTTCATAACGCTCGTTTTTCGTAGCCGTGATAGAAGTTGTATAAACGTTCGGATGCTCGCCGCTTACGGTCAGCTCCAGAGTCGATCCCTCCTTTGGGACAAGCTGTGCCTTTGCCACGGCTTTATTGAGAATGAACGTAAAAATTACCTGTGAGCCCTCCACGGCACTGACCTGACGCGTGTCTTTAATGACCTTCTCGGGAAGTTTCGTATATGAAGGAAAGATAATCTTGGCATCGGCCCTTCTCATAACCGGGCGCTCGTAAATGCTTATACTGTAATCGCGAGATCGCTGATCCGCGAACTCGATGTAATAGAGCAGATTACTATTGACCTGTTGAATAATGCCGCCGAACACCGGATCATCCAGGTTCCTGGTCAGCAGAATCTGCTCGAATTCCCTGCCGGATTCGCCGAACAGCAGAGTTGCCTTCGACGGCACGCGTTTACCGAATCGAGCCAAGATAACCACCGGAGATCCGGCTTCCACGCTGGTGTCTCCGGGAGTAACTGTGATTTCATAGCCTCTGCTGACAGCCGTGCTCAAGCCTGGTGCTTGCAGAAAAGGAACTGACGGGAACAGTTGTAAGAGCGTTGTAACGATTAATGAAAATGCAAGTGCACCGCCAAGTTCCGCCAATAAAAGCTTCGTTGTTGAAATGCTCTTCAGCCAATCATGTTTCGTAGCATGTCTTACAGCTTCGCCGATGACCCGATCCTGCAAATATCCGAATTGGCCGTCGGGTCGTATGGGCTGCTGCTCTATAGCTGCCAATAGCAACGCTTTCAGATCGGGATTTTGACGTTCGATATACCGAGCAACGGCTTTGTAGTCCGGCTGCATACGGCGTGACCTGTAAAAGGCATACAGCGTTGCCAGTACGGTTGAGATGCTCAGAGCCCAATTTGCAATCGACGATTTCCATCCAAAATACCGGTTCACAATTATCAAACCGATACCAAGAATAGCCGCAATACTCCAGCAGACCGACAAAAAGTAAACCAGGTGCAAACGCCGTCGGCGTTTAACAATTGGCTGGAGTCTTCTACGTAGAGCTTTTTCAATCATTTCTATTCTCCCTGCAGATTTGAAGGGGGGCGGGTCAACCACCCCGCCAACGCTATTTCAATGAACGAGACAGCAAGCAGTACAATTAATATCAATCGCCAAATCTGTTGCTCGGATTCCAGCTCCGTAAAGCTTCTAAGGCGGCTCATTTGTATGCTTCGAGAACCGATTGACGAGTCAGCAAGTTCAGCAGAAACACCTGAATGTTGTACATGTGAGACACCAAGCATTTCGAGATCTTCGATTGGCATAACTTCTGTCCGACATTCCTTAGCGGGTATGTTCAGTGCAAAAATATGATCCCCGGCAGGCGACTTAATAGTATAAATTCCGGGCAGGTCCGTTTGTGTAAAGCTTTCTTCACCGACCTCTACAGGGACCACCGTATTGTCGGGCTTGTTTATTTCCAGGTTTGGCGATTCCAATCCTGTAGAGGGTGATATTGGTATATTGTCGCCAACAAAATACTGTGGCTGCCGGTTTGCAAAGATTCCGCTGTATTCGAGGATTGAGTATAGCAGCGGCACGAATTTGGATGAAAGCGCAAGCTGGCTGTCCGACGGATGCCAGCCGGAGGTCAAAACCAGAAGCGATCCTTTCGCTACGTGCAGCTCAAATAATGTTGGATCGTTGCTATCGAACCAGATCAGAACCTCAGCGCCCGGTAAATCGTCGATATTGATTTTGCGATATTCCCAGAAGTGAATTTTCGTGAAGTCCCCGAAACGGGGTTCAGAAAACGCCGCCAAAAGCGGATGTTTGTATTCGATTCGGTTGAGCATGGCATACGTATCGACCTCAGCCTCCTGTGAATTGATGGTTTCAATCCCTGTAAGAGCTGCTACAGTTTTGATGGAATCCGATGACTTCATTACAAACAGTACGGTTCGGCCGGCTTCGAGATATCTGCGAACCGAATCAATTTGTCCCGGCGCAATCGTATCAGCGGCGATGATCAAGTGTGCGGTCGTAACATCTTCGTCCGTGAGGTTTTCCACTGAACGGGAAATGATTCCTGGATCGAGCATACCTGTGGGTCTGAAAGCATGCTGAACATAATATAACATGCCTTCCGAGTCGTCGGCTTTGTCACTACCCATGAAAAGGATATTGACCTTATGCGTTAAACTTGGCGCTATATAGAGAGCATTGTCAAAGTCATGATCATCACCCGTCAGTACCAACTTTCCCGGCGTTGAGCTGTCAGTTCGTTGCGGAGCCCTCACGACAACGCTGTGGCCTGCCGGAACGTACACTTCCGTTTTACGATCCGATGTTTCCTCCGAATCCTCGCCGGCCCAGCTCAGACTAAAACGCTCCACCGCTGCATCGGGCGAATTGGTAATACGAACGCTCGGCAGTTCATCGCCGGCTGTGCGGGCCAGATGATCCCGGCTCGCGATCAATTGCAATGCGGCATTTGTCGAACCTGCTGCGGTAATCAGCTTGACGTCCAATTCCAGAGCCTCAGGCCATTCGAAAGCCTGAAGGGCCTCAAGACTACTGCCCTTCTGAAGATCGCTGATAAGCACAATTTGGTGCGTTCCGAATTTTTGCTGTTCGTCGTTCACTTCATCTTCCTCGATGGCCTCCGCCGCAGAGACCAGAGCGCCTCCGAGATCGGTCGAGGCCCAGCCCGGCGACAAATCCGATAGTTGTTCAACAGCAACATCCGTGCGCCGACCGGATTCCATCGACTCCCATTGTTCGAATCCTATCAGTGTTTCCGTGCCCTGATCGAATCTTTTCACGCAGAGACGATCGGTTGGCTTTGCATCTTTCAACACAGATTCTGCTTCGCTGATTGCCTGAGCCCACATTCCGGTTCTCCGCATAGATGCACTGGTATCGATTAGAAGAACAATCCGTCTGGCGGGAGCAACCTGTTTGTCCCCATTTTCCCGCGGGAAGAAAGGACGTGAAAAAGCAAATGCAAGCAGGCATAATATGATGCACCGCAAAATCAATAGCAGTACGTTCTCCAGACGGCTGCGATTCTTAAATCGCGGCACCGTAGTACGCAAAAACATCAACGAGCTGAACGTTACCCGTTTACGAGTCTGCCGGCGAATCATATGCAGAATGATCGGCAGACTCACCGCAGCAATTCCAGCAAGAAACAGAGGGTAAAGAAAGCTCATATCGTCCTCCTGGTCTTCGGACGAGACCTGTGTCTGATTCTTTTACGGTGGCGCATCCTGTCCTGGAGAAAGTCCAGCAGGGCCAGATCGAATGGCCGATCCGTCGCAAACAGATGATAGTCGATACCGAGATTTCGGCATATCGTTTCGGTCCTGGCCAGATGTTTTTGCAACATCCGTCTATATGAAATTTGTGCGTCGGACGGATCGACATACATATTTCGCTGTGTTTCCATGTCCTGGAAAAGTGCCGGTGATTCAAAATCAAAATTCAATTCAGCCGGATCCAGTATATGGAAGACCACAAGATCATGGCCGCCGGTGCAAAGATAACCCAGTTCCGGTTCAAGCCGGTCTATCGATGTCAGTAGATCGGAAATCAAAATAATCAGACCTTTTTTGGTCAGCATTTCTCCGATATGCTGCAGCGGCGGTCCCAGCTTCGTAGAATTGCCTTCAGGAGCAGCCTCCAAAGCAACCATTAAACGACGCAGATAACCGGGCCGGTTGCGGGGAAACATATACTGTCTGATCTGGTCGTCGAATGTTGCCAGACCGACCGCATCACCTTGTGTATACAGGAAATATGCCAGCGTCGCGGCTAACGTACCGGCGTATTGCGATTTTGAATAGCTGCCGGAACCGTAACCCATCGACCGGCTGTGGTCAATCAACAAATGGCAGCGCAGGTTTGTTTCGTCTTCGAATTTTTTAATATAATATCGGTCGCTGCGGGCATACAGGCGCCAGTCAATATAGCGGGGATCGTCTCCGAGAGAGTATTGGCGGTATTCGGTAAATTCGACCGAGAAGCCGTGATAGGGGCTTCGATGAATCCCTTTCCAAAATCCCTCGACGATGACCTTGGCACGCAGTTCCATCGACTTTATCTTCATCAGTGAGATCGGGTCGATTAAACCTTCTGCTCTATTGGTTGTAACCTTAGAGCTGGATTGTGCCGCTTTGTCCGTCATTATTTATGAGTTTCCTTAACCGATTTCAGCAGTCGGTCAACGAGGTTTCCGATAACCACACCCTCAGCCTCGGCGCGGTAATTAATCAGCACACGATGCCGAAGCACCGGAAGGGCCAGCGCCCTTATATCTTCAAAGCTAACGTGTGACTTACCGTACAGCAACGCTCTGGCCTTGGCGCCCAGCACCATATATTGCGATGCTCGCAACCCGGCTCCCCAGGTGACCCACTCGTTAATAAAGTCCAGCGAGTTATGTGGCCCCGGGCGTGATGCGGTGGCAATCCTCACGGCGTATCGAACCACGTCCTCGGCAATCGGCACCTTCCGTACGACATCGTGAAATCGCAGCAGGTCTTCGCCAGTGAATACCTGCTCTATCGGTTCAGGCTCTGTAGCCGTCGTCTGGCGAACGACCGCTACCTCATCATCTTCCGGCAAATAGTCGATCCAGACGTTGAACATAAACCGGTCGAGCTGAGCTTCCGGCAGCGGATAGGTGCCTTCCATTTCTATCGGATTCTGTGTCGCAAAAACAAAAAAGGGTTCGCCGAGGGCATGGCATATCCCGGCGGCTGTGACATGGTGTTCCTGCATCGCTTCGAGCAGGGCCGCCTGTGTTTTGGGTGGCGTGCGATTAATCTCATCGGCAAGAATCATGTTCGCAAAGATAGGCCCTCTAACGAACACCATTTTTCGCTCTCCGTCACTTTGCTGAAGAATTTCCGTTCCCGTAATGTCCGCCGGCATAAGATCCGGTGTAAACTGGATACGCTGAAATTCCAGATGAAAAAGTTGCGCCAGCGACTTGACCAGCAGAGTTTTCGCAAGGCCCGGCGCGCCGGTGATCAGGCAATGTCCTCCGGAAAGTACGGCAATCAGAAGATGGTCAATCACTTCCTGCTGGCCGATGATAACCTTTGAAAGCTCGGCGCCTATACGCTGCCGAGCACCGCTGATTTGCTGGACTGCCAATCGTTCGAATTCGTAAGCTTTCGTACTCAAAATATTTTCCTTTTCCTAATGTGTCATAGCGTAAAACACGATATTTATTCCAAGCGGATATGCTTTTTTCTCCGAGAATTCATGAAAATACCACTCGTTCTCACCTTCTCGCTCCCATCCGTCACCAAGATCGGTATTGTGGCAGATAAACGCCATCATTCTGCCTTTACTATCATATATTGCTTTGTAATGCACCTGACGGGCATCGCTTCGTTCCCAAGTTATACCGTAAGGACGACCGTCCAGGGCCTGTTGAATGTTAGGAATCTGTGGTCTTTCCTTCAGGTCAAATACTGCGTGGAATATCGGGTGGCTCAGCGGGACCTCGACCGGTTCTCTATCGGGAAACACACGCTTGATCTGGTAGTAGAAATTGTCCCACTCACGCTCCCCCCAGAAATCATCTACCATCAAAAATCCACCGTTCAACAGGTAGCGACGGAGACAATCTATCTCCTCTTCTGTGAAGACTAAGTCGCCAGGCTCAACAATATAAATAAAGGGGTAGTCAAAAAGTTCTGGATCAGTTAATTCGAGTACTACTCCTTCGGGATGGACCTGCATTGAAGTCAATTGTTGAAGACGAAAAGAAAAGTTCCAATCACTGTCGGGGTGGTCCGTTGCCCATCTTCCACCGCGGTAGCCGCGACCATAGCCACCATAGCCACCGTATCCGGACGAATACCGGATTCTCACGAATGTGAAAATATCATGAGAGAATTCTCTGTCGATCGTCCAGTTGGGCACTTCCCGCCGGAAGGCATCCCGTGAACCACGTCTGGAATATCCGCGACTAGGATATCTCCGTGCCAAGACCGCTCCAGCACCAATAAACATCGCTATCAGCAGAATTATAAACATATACCTTGATTTTTTCATGGTGCTTCCTCCTGAATCACAGATGTTGCTGGCGCGGATGTTCCATTTATGATCTTCAGCAATAAACGGTGTGCCTGGCGGAATCGCGGCGCTTCGGCCAGCGCCAGAAGAACATGCCTTTTCGCTTTAGCGGGATCTTTCGCTAAAAGCAGCCGTCCCAGTCGATAATTGACATCGGCCGGATCGGAAGGATCCAACAGGAGCAGACGCTGGTACGATTCAATCGCCTGCTCATCCCGGCCGAACTCTTCGTTTGCCCGGCCCAGTTGCCAATGCAGTTGCGCCAGCATGGGATAGACCGCCATGGATTTTTCGCCGTACCTGAGCACGTTTTGCCAGTCCTCCTGCTCGGTAGCAATTTCAAGCAGCCGTGTGTAGGTGTAGGAAGCATCGGAAGAAATCATCGCCAGTTTGCTGAGCACGTTTCGCTCCTGTTCGGTTTCGCCGAGCCGTCTGTGAACTTCAGCCAGTAATCGATACGCGTTATCGTCGCCGGCATATTGCGGGTATAAGGCAATAAGTTTCTCCAGCGGTTCCTTCGCCTCGTTCCACTTGCTGCTTGCCAACAAAGCCTTGGCATACAAAGTCAAAGCCCAAAAATTGTTCGGATGTTCTTGGAGCCATTCAAGTAGCATCACGTAATCGGACGGATCGAATTGACTTTTTTCCGGCTTCTCGAAATCGACCTGGGGGGCCAAACCCTCGGCACACTTTCGGGCAAATGTTTCGAACTGCTTCTCGATATCCTTTATCGGTGCAGCGTGTTTTGATATCGCATCGTTGATTTGTTTACCTTCTGCCAAGTCGGAAAGTATTGCCTTAAGCGACTCAAGACCATATTTATCGACAATAAACTCGACCACAAGTGCCGATTCGTAATAAGCAAACTGCAGGTGGTTCGGGGTAGGCGGACTTAAAAACGCTGCGCTAAGCTCGCTTATCGGCGTAAGTTTATCTCCAAGAATCATCCCGCGATATTCCGGATCCATCCGCTGGCCCCACGTTGGATCCCGCTGTAATTCTTCATATACAGACATCCCTTCGCTCAGCCAGCGGGGCATCTTGTTGTGTGTCAGGTTGAGCGTCACAACATGGCAGAACTCGTGCCACAGCAGCGCTTTGAAGTTAGTGGATCTCTGGGCTTTGGGACTATTGGCTGTGATTACATTGCCGAAGCACACACCGAGGAAGCCTTCTCCACCAGGCATCCCGAACGTCCGGACGGCAAAATCCTGCTGGCTCGGAAAAAGTTCTACAACGACCGGTTTGTCCAATTGTGCCCCGTATTTTTCGCACAATTTTGCCCTGGCCTCTTGCAGAAGGTCGATTACCATATCACCATAGATATCCGCTTCGTGTTTATCCATTCGGACAACGAAACCTTCGGCGCGGATTGTTATGAATTCAGATATGTGGTCGTGCAGATTGCTCAGATTGTAAGCCTCTATATTATAAGCATCTGCTTTGTGCACTTCGTCTGCCAGCGTCCAGCCCTCTTTTTCATTGCCGAGACGCAAAAGGTCTTGGGCTAATTGAATTTTAGCCGGCAGATAATTCGGGTCGTTCTTTAATGCCTGTCGTTGAAAAGCCGCCCCTTCGGCAAAGCGATATTTCTGTGACAATTTCCTGCCGATAAGATAATCCACCCGCGGATTGGTCGGCCAGAATTTCAGTGCCTTTTTGCGATGGCTCTTGAGGGCCTCCAAGTCGTTGGCCTGATGAGCCAGCACACCACGGTACGCCCAGGCCTCCGGATGCCACGGATTGACGACAATTGCCTTATCGAGCAGCTCACCCGCTCCGGTATAATTTTCACAATCAACCTGATGCTCGGCCAGCAGCAGCAATGACGGCACGTGATTGGGATTAACATAAAGAGCGGCACCCAGAGATTGAATCATCTGATTTCTATCGTTTTGATAAAACGCCCTGGCCAGTCCGAAGTGAGCATCCGGGTCTTTGCCGAATCGCTTCAGGGCATCCCGATATTGATTTGCGGCCAGATCGTAATCCTGCTTTGCCAGCGCCAAATCACCCGCTGCCAGATAGGCGTCGAGACAGTTCGGATCGTTCTTAATAGCGCGGGTGAACAGCTCATCCAGAACAATCCTCGGCTCTTCCCCAAGCAGCAGCAGCGAATTACCTAAAGCAACCAAATCTAACGGGCTCATAAACCTCAAATCACGACTCGTGCCCACACGAACGAGTCTGTTGATTGCTTCGTTGGCCCGCTCGGGCTGGTTATTGTGAAGATAAACCGCATGGGCAAGCTCCAGCAAACGCATACTCACTGGATAATGCAGCAATACGATATTCATATCATCTGCTGCTTTGTCATATTGACCGAGCGCAATCTGCGATTTAATCATCAAAACCCTCCACTCGGCGGCATAAGCTCCGTTTTCGATTGCTTGACGCGTCGACTCAAGACATTCTTTGTATTTGCCGGTTTTAAATTGTTCCTGAGATATGCCAATTTCTGCGGCTGATACGGACCGGCCGGGATAAGTTATAAATATGATTGAGGCTGCAAGTAAAACTATACGGACGGTTCGCGAACTGCCCACATTACTGAGCGGTGTGTATTTGAATAGGGAAACCATAATTCATTTATATCGTCTATCATAACCGACGGAAAACCAAGGTATAACTTTAGACGTCTGAAGTTCTGGAAATATTTCAACATTCCATTGATAATCGGAACATCTTTTGGTTAAATTAGTTATTTTAATTGCCATGACCACCCGTTAACTTACTCAAAAACATTAAGATTGTCATTGTCCATACCAATTCTCAAGACTGGCATTTATATTCTAACCCAAACATACGGCCGAGTCAACCTGATGTGCGTTGCAACGCCTCATTTTAGGATAAGGTTTTAGTTTTACAAGATGATTAGAGTAAGTTGTAAAAAACCGTAAAAACAAATAATATCACATTATTACGGGCATTTCTTGCGACTATGAAAGGAATGAAAATATTATGCGTCAGTATCTGTTGTATCGTACTTTTCCATCTTTAAGCTCATGGCGCGGAAGCGGCTCTCTGTTTTCCGCCGGGTACCCAATAGAGATGATTGACTCGATTTTTACGTGACTTGGAACGTTAAGTAAAGCCCGAATGTAGTCTTCCGAAGTTATTTTGTCGTCATACATTCGTTTTCTTATTTGTATCCAGCAGCTTCCCAAATCCATTGACTGAGCAACCATCTGAACAAGAATCGAGGCGATAGAACAATCTTCAATCCAGACATCGCTCTTTTTGCCGTCGGCACAGATTACGATGCCGAGCGCCGCATGTTCTAAAAATCGTGCTCCATGAGGTTTGCAGCAAGCAAGCTTCTTCAGAAGTTCCCTGTCGTCGATAAAGATAAATTCCCAGGGGTCGATATTTCGGGAGGAGGGTGACCTTAGGACGGCCTCCCTCAAAATCTCGATCTTCTCTAACTCAATGGATTTGTCTGTGTATTTTCTTATGCTCCTTCGGTTTCTTAACAATTTAATCATATCTATCATTTCCCTTTTGATTAAGCCGGATAATAATATATCTTAGCCAAAAACTATTCCCCGGCCATTTTATTTTCTGAAATCCTCCTTACGCAAACCGTGTTTTTTCATTTTGTCAAAAAGAGAGCGGGACTGCATACCCGCCATTTTCGCAGTTTGTCCAATATGGCCATTGTTGGATTCTAAAAGCTGCCCGAGGTATTCTCGCTCCAAACGGTCGAGGAATATCCGGCGTGTTTTTCGCCAAGGCAGTTCCAGAAGAGACTTCGCACCATCCCCAGTAAACCTCAGCCCATCAGGCATGACATGAGATTTTTGAAAAGAAGCTGATATTGTACTGCTAATAGATTCCGGCAGGTCAGACAGGGTGATTTCATCACCTGTGCATAAGAGCATAGCACGTTCGATAACATTAATCAGCTCACGAACATTACCCGGCCACGAGTACATCGACAAAGCTTCCATTGCCTCCGGAGTAATCGTCCGCCCCCCGCCTATACGAGGGCGCAGAAACGCAATGTGACTTTTCACAAGAGTGGGAATATCCTCACGTCGTTCGCGTAAAGGCGGAACGGTCAGGCTTACAACACTCAGACGATAGTAAAGGTCCTTGCGGAATCGGCCAAGCCTGATCTCCTCATCAAGATTGCGATTCGTCGAGGCCATCAATCGCAAATCGATCTTGATTGATTTTTCGGCGCCTACAGGCTGAATTTCATATTCCTGGAGAACCCGAAGCAGCTTAACCTGCAGATGAACGGGCATCTCACTGATCTCGTCAAGGAAGATAGTTCCTCGATGAGCCAGCTCAAAACAACCTCTACGGGACCTTGTGGCACCGGTAAAAGAACCCTCTTTATGACCAAAAAGTTCGCTCTCCAACAGGGATTCAGGCAAGGCACCACAGTTTACAGCGATGAAAGGCCCGGCTGAACGGGTACTCTCGGCATGCATAGCACGCGCCAGTCGCTCTTTTCCTGCCCCGGTCTCACCCTGAATCAACAGCGGAGCATCGCTGCTGACTACCCGATATACAACATGCATGAACGCCTGCATTGAGGTGCTGTCGGAAACAAAATCACTGAGGCGCGACGGAGTGGTCGCTCTGCGCTGTGCGAAATCCTCGACTTTTTTCATGCGAATACGGTCGAGAATCATCGCAAGTGTTTCGCAAAGCATTTGAGGCGGCAGCGTCGAATTCAACATCGCTTCACATCCGGCGGCCAACAGGTGGGCACGACCCTCCGGATCCTCTTTCTCCGATAAAACAATGACGGCGGGAGAATCGGGTAACTGATGCAGGTGTGCGATACTCTTAACTTCCGGCTCGGGCAGCAAGGCTCGGTCAATGACAATACAGTCAACATTGACATGAGCAAACCGTTCCCAAAAAAGCTTCCGGACGTTTATAGTTTCAACCATTGCATCAGGCAGCGATTTGCTGATTTGTCGCCTAAGACTGACATTTCGCACGGCTAACAGTACACGAATTAACATCGGAATCAAAAACTCCTAAAAGTAAAAACAAGAGGTATAAACTCCTTATATTTCGGAGTTATTACAACTGAAGTATTATCATGTTTTTTTGTCCCTTCTGTCAAAGAAAAAAGCGTAATCCATTCAGAATTAATAGTTTATGTCAGAAGCAATTATGAACACAACGACTGGCACGGTCATTGCTCCTATTAGTAGATGAAAGTGTTCGGTATCGTGTCGGACATAATTGAAAAGGTAAAAAACCTGGATGAGAAAGGCATAAAAAATGGAAAGCAAAAAGAATAGGCAGGGAAAGGATCGGAAAATGAAAAATCAGGTTAAAATTGATCCTCGTCAAAAATCTCAAGCTGCCAATCCCAAGCCAAATCAAACTAACGCAACTGATGAACGGCCTAGCTATTAATTGATACAAGTAGGATCAATAGATAATGAGGCCGGTATTATCGGATTACACATTGTGCTCATAGGCTTAGAGGGTTTTGGAGAGGGTTTGGAGAACACCGGTTGAGCAGGCTGCGGCTGGATTTCCGCGAGCTGGCCGCAGCTTTTTATGAATTTGCGACGCCAGAAAGGAGTTTATCATGAATAGGTTACAGCGATTTGCCAATATGCATCCTAATGACGGTGAACAGGAAGAATGGTATTGGGATCGAAATTTATTAGAGGAAGATATAACATGTCACGCAAAAAAAACAGGCCGCCATGTATCAAAATCAAAGGCGAAGGCAAGAAAAATTCAAAACAGAACAACCAGAAACATGCATCAAAATGACTTCGTAGAGGATTGATTGGCCCAACTCTCAATATAGAACAAGCTGGAGTAAATGCATGTTTGAGATAGCATTTGAAAGAAGCTGGGTAGTCAGGAAAATACGGGCTCTGTTTAAGGCTCGTCCGGTTCAATTGAATCCGGGTAAATGGATTTGTGTTATTCGTAAGGGGAAGCTGGCCGTTGTCAGACGTTCCTCTGTCGGATCTGAAGATTATGAAATAATGGAATGTTTCCTGAGTCCCGGCCAAACGCCCTCATGGTTCATGACGAATTGGGCTGTCAGAAAGCACTGGTTTAAGTTGAAACCTATTGCCCAGGACAATCAGCATTATTCTGATGGTAAAGGTCAATAGTACCCAACCGGACAAGTCAGATTAGCGACTTGATATCATAAGGTTTTGGGGATAGTCATTAGTAAAATTGACCTGAAATGCAAGATTCTTTATGTATTTATGAATGTGGATGAAGAAACGGTATATTACACATAAGCGAGGAAGTAAATGAGACCTCTTAAGGGAAATAGAAAATTAAGAACTTACGCCAAGCATGGAAAGAGTCTAAGAAGGGCAGTTAACTGGAGTCATAGAAAGGGCTAAACATATCTGAAAGCAAATCTTTATTTGACCTTAAGTTTATCCAAATCTATGGCTTTCTCATTGATTCTCTAGCGTGTCATAAAAACTTTTCCAATATCCGACCTAAAGGGCTGTCAAGCCCCGAGCCCGTTATGAACCCCTATAAAACTTTATTTTTAAAGGTTATTTGCCTGAAGAATTAACGCAGACTTAGGAACCTCATCGCGCCATCTGGAGATTTGATTAATACTACTCAAATCGTTAGACATCAGCAAAATGTCATTCGTCTGTGATCCGCACAGGTCAAGAAACAACTCCGTGCCCTTAGGCAGCCGACAATTCCGGATAAAAATATTACGCGAATCCCTACAACTAATCATTCCCTCGGCCCCGGCAACAAATGGGGCATGAATAGAATCAATGACAGCATCATTTACATCATCAAACACTATTGCATGGCGATAATCCGGAGTCGAGGTTTCAAGCCGGAGATTGTGAAATCTTAATCCCCTGACGTGGCGGCAAAAGAATCCATACGCTGGAAGGGTGCCGAACATAGTGCTCTCGGGGTAACTCGCCGGCTTTTCGGGGATATCCAGCAAAGCATCATCTTTCGTGCCGCCACCTTCAAAGCTTAATTGAATATTGCCGAGCGTGACGTTTTCGATTGCATGGCCCGGCAAACCGGTAATCGAACAACCGACTTGGGAACATTCGGCAGCGATGATATTACTGACGATTACATTTGAGAATTTTCCCACACCGGGTTTTGATTGGTCTTCTTCATAAATGCGGGCACGTTTGCCAAGCCGCATGAAAATCGGAACTGTGACTCCTCTTATGGTCAGGTTGGATATTACCACGCGATCGAGAGTACCGCCATCTACGATTTCAAGGGCGACACCCGCCAATCCTCTCTGGCGTCCGTAAATAACTTTGGAGTAACGGGGAGAACATATTGTGCAGTTGGTCACAGTAATATTTTGAAATCCACCGCCCGATTCGGTACCCATTTTAATCGAATTACAGTGGCTGCTCACAATACAATCGGATATAGTGACATTCTCGCACGGGGTAAGGGAAAGACTCTTCAGCACGATTGCATCATCGTCCGAATCGATCGTACAGCCGGTGATAACCACGTCCCGGCAGCTGTCGATGTTCAGGCCATCGTTATTATAGCTAACATGGTTAAAGACCGCGATGTCGCGAATGGTTAGGCGTTCGCAGCGGCGATAATGCTGCATCCAACTTCCGGCATTGCGCATGCGAACACCTTCGATGAGAACATCAGTGCAGCTCTCCAGATAGACGTTCTTGGGTCGCGAGCCATCTTTGTATTTGAAATTAATTCCCTGGCCATCGATAGTGCCCCGGCCACGGATTGCTATCTTTTCTAGATTCTTGCCCGCGATAATGCCCCAATAGCTGAACGTTTCACTTTCTTTGCCGGAAAGTTTACGAGCACGGCCATAGTCCTTTTTCTCTTTGCTGCCGAGTAGTAAACAACCGGAATCGAGCCATAAAGTAACGTGATTTTCCAAATATACTGTACCTGTCAACCACATCCCGGCAGGAAAATAAACGGTACCTCCGCCATTGCCGGCACATTCATCGATGGCATTCTGAATTGCCTGCGTGTTGAGAGTTTTGCCGTCAGGTTTTGCGCCAAAGTCGAGTATGTTATACCGCTTTCCGATAGATCCAATTGCAAACTGGTGGTTAAGAAATAACAGCATACAAGCTATGAAAAATGAATTCTTACACATGAAAAACACCTTTCGTATAACCAGATTCATATCACAGATTACAGCAGGTTTTCGAATTCGCTCAGACGCACGGGCTTGCCGGTTTCTGCAGAACGGTCGGCTGCAAAACATACGGCCTGGGTTCTTGCCGCATCATCGAGGTCCGGAAAAGGTCTTTTGTCGTCGATAATGCAATCGAGAAAATGAGATACTTCGCCCTGAAAAGGATGGTGCGCAACATCGCCGCTATCCGGCAGAATCGTTGGAATCTTCATAAAATCGTTTTGGCCGGGAAATAACTTCGGGGCAAAAATTTCATTGTTGCGGAGCGTGCCTTCCGTGCCGTAGATTCCGATATTGAACCTGTAAGGCATCTTAGCATCGAAGGTCGTTGTGCTTCGTCCGATCTTTCCATTCTCGAATTTCACATTGATTGAAATTGTGCCGGGGTATTCAGCAGGATTATCCGTACTCGTCTGATAGGCACAAACTTCCTCTACCGGGCTGCGTACGAACCATCGCAAGGCATCTACTGCATGACACCCCGCTGTCAGAAGTGCCGTTCCGCTTTTTTCAAGACTGCCGTACCATTTCAGCGCCCAGATACGATGCAGATAATCGACTTCCACCATGAAGATATTGCCGAACACGCCCTGCTCGATGAGCTGGTCGATAGTCATCAACAAAGGATTCCAGTGCAGCACGAAACTGACTACCGTTTTGACCTTGTTCTTCTTGACCGCCTGGCGCTGTTTGAGTACATCTTCCGGCGTCAGTGCAACAGGTTTTTCAATGATGATATGCTTGTGGGCCTCAGCGGCAGCAACTACATATTGAGTGTGTGCGTTGTGAGGTGTGCATACCGTGACGATGTCTACATCATCTCGCTCAAGCATTTTTGCCGCATCTGTTTCAATCGCACATTGCAAATTGTAATGGTCCCGATATCGTTCGGCGTTGCTCCGATTCCGACTAACCAGTACTCGCACCTCAGAACGTTCATCGTTCTCGAAAGCCTTTACATATTCTTCGGCAACCCAGCCGCAACCAATAATTGCTGCACCAAGCTTTTTCATATTACATCTCCTTCGATTTTGTCAGGATAAAATTGATTAAGAATAAAAAGTCGCATATCTTTCCATTGCGTCAGCAATAGCCTTTATATTTTCAAGAGGAACACCCGGATAAAGACCAAAAATCATCATAAGACCTCCTTCGGGGCTTCCAAGCATCTTAACTTCATGGCCAATCAGTTCTTCGATTTGCTTCGGACTGCCGAAGCGGGTTATTTTCTGACGGTCAATATCGAGATCGATGCAGAGCCGGCCTTTGAGATTCGCGGCTATCCATTCTATACCATTTACCAGGTCCTGAAGGTTAAGAGCATCGACGCCGCTGATAGCAAGCTCATCGGCCAAAGCACGAATATCCCCGTCGGAGTGCATATGTACAAGGCAACTGATTTCATGGGCTGGCGCCATCAGATGTTCATAGATAGGTTTGATATACGTTCTAAATTGTTCCGGCGAGAGCATCGGTCCGAGTTGCATACCCAAATCTTCCGGATATCGCATCATCGTTACGCCGCAATCAAGATAGTGCTGCACGATTGACAAACTGAAAGATTCGACAATCTTAATCAATTGCCACAATCTCTTTTCCCCATCCGCCATATCGAGCAAGAGCTTTTCATATCCCCGCAGATAGCTAAGCCTCATAAAAGCGTGACCGTGCTCGAGACTGCCGACGCCATACTTGCCTTGCCTTTTTGTCTTTAGGATTTTTTCTTTAATTTCTGCCCAGTCGATTGCTGCCATACCGTTCGTCTTAGCAGGATTAGGCGGCGTATAACTTTCCAAAGCATCCCAATCGGCCAGCGGATGCTGTGTCACCGCGCCCGTTATACCATCGTCAGTCGTTTCCCAAACGCAGCGCCATTGATCTGTATAAGGTTCGTCTGCCCGTTCCCAGGGGGCCGGCTCAGAGACAGCTATATTTTGCGAATTGAAGTCGGGAAACAGAAGCGGATGTTCAGCCATGAGTTCAAGCAACAGGTCTTTTGGATAGTGATGCCAGCAGGCAGGATTTATCCAGAATATCACCGGTATATGCTCAGGCCTCTCGAAACGAATCGCCCGCACCGTGTTTTCAGTTATGGCATCAGTAAAATCCATAGTTTCAGCCGATTTCGATGACCTTGCCCGCCCTGGCCGATTCATAGCATGCGGTCAAAATCTTCTGACTTCGCAGGCCAAGCTCGCCGCTAATGACAGGCTCATGGTCATCGAGAACCGCCCGGCCAAATTCTTCAATCTCAGCCTGATAAGTATTGACCGGTTCCGGCTTGATTGCTATCCCTTCGGTTGCAGCTCTGGTCTGTCTGGCATCGTAATCCTTGCCGTGCTGTTCGAGAAATGCATTCATCCGCCCGGCCGGCCCCTGGCCGATCGTCCCTTCAGCCAATATCGAGCCGTTCGAACCATATAGTTCAAGCACGTTTTTGCTGCTGTTGTCGGGTATACAGAAAAATGTATCAACGGTCGCCAACGCACCATTTTCAAAGAACAGCATGACTGTCGCACTGTCTTCTGATTTATAGTCGTGGACGCTGTTATTTATAAAGCAACTGACGCGTTCAATTTTCCCGAAGAACATTTCCAGCAGGTCAATACAATGTCCTCCCATATCGATCAGCGAGCCACCGCCGCCGGTAGCCGGATTCTGACGCCAGGCACCGTCGATAGGCGGATACCAGCACGAAAGCTGCGCACGAGCATAGACCGGCTCACCGAGCCTGCCTTCTTTAATTAACTTCAGGGCCTCCTGGTGCTGAGCAACAAAACGCATCATAAAAGCGCAGCCAAGTTTAACACTGCTTCGCCGGCACAGCTTTATCATACCTTCGGCCTCAGCAACAGTCATTCCGAGAGGCTTCTCACAAAGAACATGCTTGCCGGCTTCGGCGCATGCTCTGACCTGCTCGGCGTGAACGCCGGCTGGCGTAGCTACATAAACGGCATCAACGTCGGTGCCAAGCAGCTCGTCAATGCTCGCCGTCTCTTCGGCGCCAAATTCTTTCGCAACCTCAGCATTTGCTTGCGTATCGATATCGAAAACTACGGACAACCGAGCATTCCCGGCCCTGGCAATTCCCTCGGGAATCGTTCTTCTTCTGGCGATTCCTCCCGAGCCGATTACGCCCCATTTGATTTTCTCAGGCATAGCAGCACTCCTTTCCACTTTTTATTTCGAATAGGCCTTTATGACCTTCGCCAGTGCTTCACCTATCTGCCGACAATCTTCCTCGGTATAGGTCGGAAATGCAAAACAGGTAAACGTGTGACTCTGATGCCAGACGGCGTTCGGCACTTCGACTTTTCCATAATCGACACTTTCGGGCTCGGTATATTCCCTGGACTTAAAAGGAAAGCCGCTCTTACCGAACGAATTGTGCTGCACAAATGCCTTTTCGGTATGACATTGCGGCCAGAAAACCTTCCAGCATGGGGCTCCCTCGGCACCGCAGGCTTCGACAAATTTACTTATATCGCAGGTCATATTCTCAATATCCAGCGAAAACGCCATCACGTACCAGCCGTTCTTACGCTCTTCGGTATCGATCGGCGAATAGACGACCTGCGGCAGCTCTTTTATCGAATCGATTATGATTTTCGCATTGCGTCTTCGCATGGGAAGATTCCACGTATCAATCCGCTCGAGTTCCGCCAAGCCTATCGCCGACTGCATCTCGGTCATGCGATAGTTCCAGCCAACCATGTTATGAATGTATGGCAGCCTCTGCTCCAGCTCCAGCAGACTCAGCCGCTGCTTGACATCGTAGCCATGGTCACGGAAACTTCGCGCCTGCCACGCCAGATCTTCGTCGTCGGTGGTCACCATTCCTCCTTCGCCGCCGGTGGTGAAAGTCTTGTTCTGACAGAAGCTGCACGCAGCGACATTGCCGAGGGTACCGGTTTTTTTGCCTTTATATTCACCGCCAAAGGCCTCGGCATTGTCCTCGATAACGAAGAGGTTGTGTTTTCTCGCGAACTCAAGCACACCGTCCATATCGCAAACGTTGCCGTAAAGATGCACGGCCATAATCGCTTTGGTTCGCTCGTTGACGAGCTTCTCGGCCGATTCGACACTTATACAATGATCGTCGATATTAACATCGGCAAACCGCGGCACGGCCCCGGCCTGAACCACCGAAAAGCTGCTGGCGATAAAAGTATAGCTCGGAACAATCACTTCGTCACCAGGGCCGATTCCAAGAGCACTCAGCGCGATGTGAAGGGCCGCGGTTCCACTCGACGCGCCGATGGCGTATTTACTGCCCTGCCAGTCGGCAAACTTTTGCTCGAATTCCATGCCCTTCGGCCCGGTCCAGTAATTGACCTTGCCGGATTTGAGCACCTCCTGCACAGCAGCGATTGCCTTTTCATCAAACTGAGGCCATCCGGCCAATTTATTTGTCACCGCTTTGGGACCTCCATCGATAGCTAATACTCCCGCCATTATAATAACCTTTCAAAATAATTACTCTTTTGCCGGAATTATACGTACTGTTTTGATGTCCCAGGGCTTAAAGTTTAATCTATTGGATGTGGGCAATTTCCCACCGGCCAGTTCGACTTCGGTCATTTGTGCCTGAGACATTGTATAATCCAATGAAATCCGGCAATCACTTCCTCGGTATTCGTACATGCGAACATAAAGCTCGTCATTAAGACCATAAAGGGCCGAAACTATGACATCTGACGACGATATAGTTAATGGTTGAATCGTGTGGCCGAACTTGCCATCACCCGCTGGCGCAAAGATGCCAACCGGAGGATAATTATATTCAATAGCTCGCTTATGCAGATCGGCGTGCTTCCATTCACCTGTATATGGGTAGAGTGCAATCTCATAAACGTAATCCCCGGTAAGCATCCGGGTTCCCCATATATAATACATTGCATAAGCAAATGGAACTGAAAAGCCACCGTCCTGCTCCCGCACTGCCCCCATTGTACCATGATTGAAAACGCCAAGCCCATTTTCGCCATCCGTCACGGCCGTCCAGTACAGCCCGTTGACATATCGATCCCGCGTTTCGCTGATAGCGAAAGGAAGGTCTCTTACTCCGACGGCACTGCCACCCACATCAGGAAACATTTTGAATCGCAGCTTGTGCTCATGGACGAATCCCGAAACCGAATCTCTTTTATTATCACTGAGCTGACCGATTTTCTGGCCGGCAAAGGTAAAACGTGCCCGGCAGTCTATTCGGGGGCTGTCGGCATAGAATTTCATCTCCAACGTATAAGGAATACTCCCAACCATGCCACTCTGACGTGCCAAAGCCCAAGGTGCTCCGCCCCTGACACTTTCCAAAGACCAAAGCCCGCCGGACACAACGTTTTTGCCGTCAATCCTTCCGGTAAAGAAAGCACTTGTCTTTTCCGGCACAAGCAGCTCTTTCGAAGTCCGTCCGTCCGTCATCGAGGATATGCCACCCTTTGGATCAAAGTGAACTTCAATAAACGGCGTAGTTATGGCCAGGTTCTGCGAATCCACGTTCAATTTCTTATCCTCAATGGAAGATTTATTTTCTCCCGGAATAATCTTGTATGAATAGACACTCAAGCCCGGTATATCTGCACATAACGCCAGTTTAATATCTCTAAGACTGCCATCGGAATGCAGGTCTGCGGCGAGAATTGTCGAGGGGATGATTTTGTCGCCATGCAGGATATGAAGATTCTTTGCAAAACCGCGAGGCAGTGAAATGGATACCTCAAACCATTCTTTTCGCTGCCAGGAAACCGGATTAAAGACCACAACCTGCGGATTGTCTCCGGCAGACATTTGAGAAGCAATACGCTGCAATGAGTTTTTTAGCACTTTCTCTGAAATACTGATAGATTCGGGCAGAAACCGTCGGGCATCGTCGAGTATGCCACATATCTGGATGTCATGGTGCTGGGCCACAAGCAGATTTTTCCAGGCATTCTCAAGCTCGGCTTGATGGTTCGAGCCGTCGGTCAGCAGAGCTATTGCCGCCGCTCGTTCGGCCGTCAAGACGGCCACTTCCGCTCGACGGGAAAGGTTCCATATTTCATTGCCGCAATAACCCCAGGGCATACGCACAACATAATCATTGGGCTTTGTCTCAAGCTCTTGGCGTGGAGCGGGAAAAGTTGGAAATATATCTTCGAGCAAAATCCATTTATATCCGGGTTTGCCTTCATATTCTTTAACCAGTTCTTCCCGCCGTAACCCTGCATCATCGGCACGCGTTGCCAGCAAAGGATTGATGTGTGAAAATTCTTTGCGAAAGTCGGCAGGTGATTTCGGAGCATTTGAGCCGGGATAGCGGGTAAGTATCCAGTTATCTACCGTTGTTCGGCCAAACTGAGCCCCCTGTCCTTTGTAAGTAGGTACAGTCGGAATGCGAGAACCATCGAGGCCTATCCACCAGCCGATTGCCGCATCGAAAGTCGGATTATAACCATACATCATATAGTGAGTTCGCATTATCGCGCCTTCAAATCCGAAGCCTTTGAGTATCTGCGGAATCTGGCTGTGCATCGCGTGTTCACTCATTAGATAGACATTGGGGGCACAGCCGAAATGCCTGCGAACCGCCGCCAGGGCATAGCCTAACTGGCGAATGTTAGATTCTTCATTTATGAACACCGAAAGTGGCTGGCCGTATGTACAAGTTCCTATCCCGAATCGTCCGGTATACTTTTTAAGATATATTTGTATCTCCTGAAGAACCTCCGGATTGATCCGGGCGAGATGGTCATAAGTATAAGCTTCGTTGTCCAGACCTATCTTGAAGGATGGATAGCGATCCAGCCACTCGACGGCGCTTCGCAGGTACTTAACGAAATGGTCGCTGCCCCACAGAACAAGCCCGCCATGGTCGTAAGTCAGAAGATACAGAGGCGAAGAATCCGAAGATTCGTCAAAAGACTTCTCGCCATCTCCGGCATATGTCTCGACAGAAAACAGGCATGAAAGAAGAATCGCCGTGGCAGAAACAACAGCAATAAAAGTTCTATTATTCATCATATCTTCCCAAAATCCTTTCGAAGCAAATAGTAACACTTCGCTCAGATTCCTGCAAACAAGTTTCCGCTGACATACATTATCGAACATAAGGTGTAATTGACATCATTCTATCCAAAATGTATATTCTACAAAAGTTAGGAAAATGACTATGATTAAGAAATCTATAATTGTCTTATTTCTTTCTATTGTCCTTTCGGGAAACCAAATCTGCAGCGCAAAGGGAATTTTCTTCAGAGAATACTGGGCTGAATTTGATGCAGAGATAAGCAATTCCAAAGGAAGGATGTTGCGGGTAAACGACGCCGAGCTGAGCCTTCACGAAGTCTTCGGCAAAAGGCAGGAGGCGCTGGCTAACGGCTTTACGCTGATTAACGTGCCGGAGGACTTGTTCTCACTACAGGCAGCGGAACTGTATCTCGAAGTATGGGGCGGACATCCCGGCACCGCCAACAAACGCGTTAACGTCAATGGAAAACAAATTTATCCGCTCGGCAACGACGGAACCGAAGAGGAAAACTGCGTTTACTCTTATCCTGTGATACCACTTAAAGTACAGCACCTTGTAAGCGGCCAAAACGCATTTCAGTTCGCATGTGACCGGGTCAGCACCTTCTGGGGACATTTCATTATAGACGAGGCCGCCGTTCGCTGTTATCTTAAGTCCGATCATCCGGACCTGAAAAATAACAATCTGCAGGATTTCAAGGCTCGTGTACAACTACAGCCATCAGGCTCAACACTGACCGACCGAGTGCATATGACTTTATCTTATCCGAAGCATCATGAAAAATCTATAATCTCAGTCGAATATTTCGGCCGGTATGAGAACTTCGACGATAACGGCAACAAACTCGATAACGACTGGCACGGCTACACCCATGACAGAAAGTACGTCAACCATATAGGGCAAGCGGCATCTCCGCCCTACTCGCTGAGCTGGGACACGAGCATGATACCCAGCCAGACCGGACCAATGGCACTAAAAGCACTGGTGCATTTGAAGGGAGGCTTTAACTACTTTACGGAAGTGCTGGAAGGGCTTGTATTTCCCGCCGACAGAAACAAGGTCGAACTTTATAAATGCGCCGTACTCCCGAAGCCATTCTGGTCCCGTGCATCGAAGCCGGCAACAGCAACAATCAACCTGCCCAGTAATCCCTCCGAAGCGTTATCCGCCAGGCTAATGGTCAGAATCTGGGATGGCGGCGAAGGCAATGTGACCGAGCCCTTCAAGATTAACGGTCATTCGTATTCGATAACCTCTGGCAAAGCGAATCACGACCTCGTATTTACAAACTTAGAGGTGGATGTTAAACATCTCAAGCTCGGCGAAAATACGTTTACGTTACTTAGTGACACCGAGCATCATGGCATTGAAGTTTTGCTGCCGGGCCCATGCCTGTTGCTGCGATACGGCAAATCCATGCAACTGCCTATCGACTAAATTCTTCCAAAAAGAGTCAATATCTCAAATTCTATTCGCTTTGAGCAGAAGATTCTGTTATTATATGAGTATGGTGATAAAACAATTGAAAATAAAATTTGAAACTAAAAAATCATTTCTAATTTATTTCATTTGGACATTCCTGATTCTCCTGTTGTTTACAGGACAATCCGTCGGTTCTCAATCCTCTGAGACAATACGTGATCTATATAATAAGGCTTTGGCTGATCTGGATATGGTAAAACCAACCGCAATGCGACAGGCCATTTCCGATTTGATGAAAACTTTTGGTCCCGATTATCCCCGTGGGCAGGATTATCTTAATACTCTGGATAACTACGAGCAACATCTGCCAGCAATAAAAGATGCTCTAAAACAAAAAGACAGCAAGGCTTTAAGAGCCGCCGAAGAAATCATAACTTTCCAACGTCAGGCTCTACTGTCCAATCCGCTGCTGAAATTCGACAGACTCCTTTTGATTAAACGCAAACCGATAGGCGATCCCCGCATGGCCGAAGAGCCAGACAGGGGCATCGGTAAATTTATCGGGATGCCACAACAAAGCTCCTGGCAGCTTCAAACCATGACCAACACGGACGGATGGGACAACAAAATCAGTATTCTTTCGCCTATGAGACCGGATGGAAAACTGACTACGCTTTACAGCCCTCCTGAAGGCTGGCTTATCAGCGAGATGGACCTGGATTTTGACGCCAGTAAATTGATGTTCTCCATGCCCGATCGGCGCAGGCTCTGGCAGGTCTTCGAAATCGGAACAGACGGCACAAACTTTAGACAACTGTCGCCGGGCAAGGAGCCGGATGTGCATAACTTCGACTCGTGTTATCTGCCGGATGAACGGATAATTTTCATCTCGTCGGCACCATTTCAGGGCGTGCCGTGCAACGCCTCGGTAAACGTCGGCATGAGTTACATCATGGACGCCGACGGCGGCAACGTTCGCCAGCTCTGCTTCGAGCAGGACCATAATTTCAATCCTACGGTCATGAACGACGGGCGGGTTCTTTATCTGCGTTGGGAATACACGGACATCCCACACGTCTGGGCGAGATTTTTGTTCACAATGAACCCGGACGGTACAAGCCAGAGGGAATTTTACGGCAGCGGCAGCTACTGGCCAAACGCGATTTTCTATGCTCGACCGATCCCCGACAATCCGACCAAGATCGTCGGCATCGTAACTGGCCATCACGTCGGGCGGGTCGGAGAGATGGTTGTTTTCGACCCGTCACTGGCAAGAAAATCTGCCGAAGGTGTTATCCAGCGAATCGGCAGCTCATCCAGCAAAGTCCAACCTCTGATTCAGGACAAGCTCGCGATGGAATGCTGGCCTAAATTTCTTCACCCGTGGCCCTTGAGTGAGAAGTATTTTCTGGCCGCATGCAAGCCGAGGCCGCACGACCTCTGGGGCATTTATCTTGTGGACACTTTCGACAATATCGTCCTGCTGAAGGAAGTCAATGATTACGCTCTGCTCGAGCCTATTCCTCTTCGCAAAACAAAACGGCCTCCCGTCATTGTCGACCGCGTCGATTTGTCCAGAGACGATGCACTGGTCTTCCTCGAAGATATTTACAAAGGCGATGGGCTGAAAAATGTTCCGCGAGGAGCAGTCAGGAAGCTTCGCCTGTTCACGTATCACTTCGCTTATCATAAAGTCGCGGGTATAAATCATCGAGTCGGAGCAGACGGGCCGTGGGAACCAAAGCGAATCCTTGGAACCGTACCGGTGGAAGCCGACGGTTCGGCTGTTTTCCGCGTACCGGCAAACACTCCTATCTCTATCCAGCCGCTCGACAAAGATGGCAAGGCTTTGCAGTTGATGCGAAGCTGGATGACTGCTATGCCCGGCGAGATTGTCTCCTGCGTCGGCTGTCACGAGACTCAGAGCACAGGCCCGCCCAATCAGCGGACCATTGCCGCCCGAAAAGAACCAGCCGGGATAGAACCCTGGCTCGGGCCAGCCAGAGGTTTCAGCTTCAAACGCGAAGTTCAACCCGTGCTGGATAAGTATTGTGTATCTTGCCATAACGGCGGCGAACGAAAAGATGGCCCGGAAATTCCCGATCTTCGCGCCGATCAGGATAAATTCTATGCATATAAAAACGGCATCCCGAAAGCCAACATCATCTCCGGCGTCTCGCGAGAGCGGCTTGTCAAAGCCTACGGCGGCGTTTTCGAGCCGTCTTATATAACCCTGCGAAGTTTCGTCCGTGTCGGCGGACTCGAAAGCGATTTACGAATGCTCGCCCCGGGCGAATTTTCCGCTGACACGACCGAGCTTGTTCAGATGCTCACCAAAGGCCATCACGGTGTTAAACTCGACTCGGAAGCATGGCAGAGAATTATGACCTGGATAGACTTGAACGCACCGTGTCACGGAACCTGGGCGGAGGTCGTCGGTAAAGAAAAAACGCTAAACGACCACAGGCGGCGTCTCGAGCTTCGCCGACTTTACGGCGGGCCTCTCTATGATCCGGAAGTTTATCCGGCTATGGAAACAAAAAATATCGTGCCTGTTGTACCGAAACCAACGCCTAGACGACAAATCAAAACTCTCAGCCTCACCGACTGGCCATTCGATATAACCAAAGCCGGGTTGCTTCAATCACGTGCCGGCACAGCTAATAAAACCATTGACCTCAGTGACGGTATCAAACTGGATATGGTTCTCATCCCGGCTGGATGTTTCATTATGGGTTACGCCGATGGCTGCCGGGACGAGCAGCCGCCCGCGAGCGTAGAGATTGACAGGCCCTTCTGGATGAGCCGGTTCGAAGTTACTAATGCTCTTTATGAGGAGTTCGATCCGTCGCACGACAGCAAGTACGAGCATAAGGGAAGCTGGATGTTCAACGAATGGGATTTAGGCTGGAACCTGAACGAGCCAAACCAGCCTGTCTGCCGTGTCTCGTGGGACGAAGCGATGGCGTTCTGCCGCTGGCTGTCTCTGCGAATCAGCCAGGATGTCTCGCTGCCAACCGAAGCGCAATGGGAATGGGCCTGCCGTGCGGGTTCGGATACGCCCTTGTCTTACGGCGATCTGGACACAGATTTTTCGAAGTTCGCCAATTGTGCAGATATTACAATTCGTGAACTCGTGAACGACGTCAGAGATCAGTACCCACCGGACCTTGTGCCGAGGGATGCTCGATTTAACGATCGAAGACTTGTTACAGCCAATGTAGGCAGTTACAAGCCGAACGCATGGGGCCTGCACGACATGCACGGCAACGTTTGGGAATGGACGCGTTCGAAATACCTGCCATATCCGTATGAAGCGAACGATGGGAGAAATAACGTAAAGGATATCGGCGACAGAGTAATTCGCGGCGGTTCGTGGTACGACCGACCAAAACGCTGCCGGTCCGCCTTTCGTTTGAGCTATCCTACCTGGCGAAAAGTTTATAATGTTGGCTTCCGCATTGTAATCGAATCGGACATCCCTCCCGAGCGGTTTGCAAAATCAGCAAGATGACAAATCTTCAACCTCGGCGATTGTTTTGGGGATTTTCTTACCTAATACTCTGCAGTCACTATCTGTCACAAGAACGTCGTCTTCGATTCTTATTCCGCCAAAGTCACGATACTCATCGAGCAGTTCATAGTTTATATATTGTGCGTTTTTCTGCTCCGCTTTCCAACGGTCGTTCAATTCAGGAATGAAATAAATTCCCGGCTCAACGGTTATAACATAACCCGGTTCGAGTGTTTTTGCTAGTCTCAAAGATTTGAAACCAAATTCAGGATTGCGTTTGATTATATCAGTGTAACCAACATATTCTTCACCGAGTGCTTCCATATCATGAACATCGAGGCCCAGCATGTGTCCCAAGCCGCACTGGAAGAACAAAGTGTGTGCTCCGGCCTTGACGGCCTGTTCGATATCACCTTTCATTAATCCGAGGTCCTTTAAGCCGGATGCGAGTTCTCTGCAACCAAGAAGGTGAATATCCCTGAATTCAACGCCTGGCTTAACTGCTTCAATTGCTTTTTCATGTGCATTCAGAACAATTTGATAAATTTCCTTTTGTCTCTGGGAGAATCTCCCGCTTACAGGTATGGTCCTGGTAATGTCACTTGCATAGTGAAGGGAGGATTCGGCGCCGGAATCATTGACAGCTATATCTCCAGCTTGCATTTGATTATCGTAATTATGATTGTGAAGTGTTTCGCCGTGGATTGAAAAAATAGTCGGAAAGGAAAGGTTCGAGCCGTGCGATAAAACGACCGCCTCCATTGCTGATGCTACCTGTCTTTCATATACGCCAGGCTTGGTCATCTTCATTGCGAGCGTTTGCATCTCGTACGAAATATCCAACGCCGCCTCGATTTGTTCGATTTCCTGCTGGCTCTTTATCGACCGCTGGGCAACGACCGCTTTTATCAAAGCCTCTGAGACGTGAGCAACAATTGTTTCCGGCGGGATGTCGAGCAGTTGTTGTATCTTCAGAATATTCTCCGCTCGATACTGGGGAAGAAAGTGGATTTTTCGATCCTGCTTTACCGCCTTATTTAAGACAACCGGCAATTTATCAAGTCCGGCAGTCTCAGAAATACCGGTTTTGCTGCATTTTTCTTTCAGTGTCGACTGCGGCCCGGTCCAGACTATATCGTCAACGGTCAAGTCATTACCGAACATGCATTCAGTTCCCTGGTCAACGTCGATGAGGGCAGCCAGGCCCGGACAATCGAGACCGAAGAAATAGATAAAGGAACTATCCTGCCGGAACGGATATTGGTTGTCCACAAAGTTCATCGGGCTCTCTTCGTTACCCAGCAAAAGAATCATGCCGGCACCGAGTTCGGCCCGCAATCGCTTTCTTCTTTCGATATATACATCCTCAGAGAACATCAATCAATCACCTCCTGTTGGTTGCCGCCTTTGAGTAAACAGGCTGACGACGACAAGGCAGATGACAGAAAGCGTTATAGCCGGAAGCACAGCGTCGAGTTGGGCCACCTGTGAGGGGAGACGGTCCTTGATTACTTCTCCCCACAAAAGAGTGGTAACAGTGCCGGTGGCGATTGAGCAAATAGCTCCGGTTTTTGTCGCCTTTTTCCAGAACAAAGCAGCCACCAATACAGGAGTAATAGCTGAGCCATAGATCGTATACGCATAGAGCGCTTTCTTGAAAAAACCGGTTGTCTCGGCAAATGCATGAGTCACCAAATATGCAATAACGCCGAAGCCGAGTACGAGGATTCTGCTGATAAATACTACCTTCTTTTGGCTGGCTTTAGGATTAATATAGGCAGAATAAACATCGTTTATAAATGTGGTGGCAGGCACAAGAAGAAACGAATCCGCAGTCGAGACAATAATCCCGACAACAGTAATCATAAACAATAGTCCAAGGGCAAAAGGCATATGATGATGTGCCGCGTAGATCAGGATGTATTTACCGTTCGCCGGATCAGGGGTCATGCTGCCCGCAATCCATGCCGAGCCGATGATTAACAGTTCTATTATTAGGGCCGCAAAGACCAGGGCGATGACCGCCTGTTTAGCCCCCCTGGCGTTGCGGCTGGCAAAAATACGTTGATACTGATTAGCATCACCCATAACAAGAAGAAACGTGGGCAGAAGATAATTGATGATCTGAACCGGGGAATAGACGCCCCAGAACTGCATGTGTGACGTTCTGTTTTCCATGGCCTCGTATGCGGCCCGCATACCGGTAAAGCCCCCTGCTTTGATTAATAGAACCGGAAAAGCAATCAGCAGCGAAACGGTAATGATTGTGCCTGTGACAATGTCCATACTGGCAAGGCTTTTGAGGCCAGCCAGCATAGTATAAACGACAATGAAAGAAGCTGCGATAATTGTCGCGGTACCCTTGTTAACAGTATATCCGCTGATGACTTCGATTACGGCACCTCCGGCGTTGAACTGATAGCTGACAATAACCATATAAGCCATTATAAGGGCGATTACGGCCAAAAACCGAGCGACTGGGCCGAATCTCGAACCGATTATTTCTGGAACACTCGAAGCCTCGATATTACGTGCCTTTGTGGCTATAAACGACAACAGAATCATGCCGGTGAAGGTACCGAAAGGAATTATCAGAGCAGCAGCACCGGTACGATAGGCCTCTTCGGCATTGCCGACTATCGATCCTGTTCCGATCCAGACGGCGAGCATGGTCAATACCATAATCCACGGAGAAAGGGTACGACCAGCTATGGCAAAATCCTGCTGGGTCTTGACTTGCCGGGATTTGTAGATACCAATGCCGGCCAGGATAAACAAGTAGATGAAGATCACAATTAGGTAAATCATATCTTGCTCCACGGCATAAGTCTTTGAGGCTATTTCACAAACTGCTCAACAAAGTATTTGGGTGTTAACGGCTCGCCGGTCGCGCGTTCGATCATCTCATTCCAGTGATACAAAGCACCGGGACCAAGGACTTTTTCCCGCAGATAACTGCCGAGAATTTTTTCGCCTACATAGCTTACATCGCGATCGGATTTGAGCTTCAAAACTCTGTGAATAATGTGGTGGTGCAGTTGTGAAGCCAGCAGTTCACCCAGCATGTAGTTATGATAATAACAGGGTGCTGAGGTGAAATGCAGCTTGGAAGCCCAGCCGGCATCGGCAGGCCCAGGAGGCATTTTAACAAACTGATACTTTTCAACAAGTTGCCACCACAGATTGTTCAAATCCTGGTCGGGATCAGCGTAAAGCTGTTTTTCAAAGTTGTACATTACCAGCGCCCAGCGGGCAAAAAGAATCTGCTGAAATCGCAGGTATTTGTCGCTGACTTCTTCAATCTCGGTCCTTTGTTCATCAGACAATCCGAGCATCTCCTGCATCCAGGCGGGATTGCGACTGAGCCGGCCGAAAAACATGGCAATCGCTTCGGTGGTAAAACTGTGGGCAGGCTCCCTCAGCAACCAAGGCTCATTGCGATCATGATATTTGCTGTAAATCGCATGGCCCAACTCGTGCAATATGGTCTCCATCCAGCGTTCGGTGTTTTGAAGATTGCACAAAATACGAACATCTCCCCGTCGGTCTATATCATGACTGAAGGCGTGCGGGTATTTACCTTCACGGTCGTACAAATCACTCCTTGCGAGGATGTCATCAACCGGCAGGCCGACACCGGCATAGAATTTTTCCGCCAAATCTTTGACATCTCTGTCTTTATAATAAAAGTCCAAATCCTGCTCATAAACCAGTGGCGTCCGCTGAAAGAACGGATCATGATAATGCCACGGCTTCAAATCCTCGACGGCAATGTTGTTACTTTCCGCCAGTATGATATCCAGCTCTTTTTTTAATTGGACGAAAGGTTTGGTCGTCAATTCATAAAGCTCGTCGAAAATTTGATCGAGTTCTTTTACGCTCTGCTCATTCGTGATTATGTTAAGAGTATGATAATTATCAAAGCCAATTTCTTGTGCCGCTTCGTTGCGCAGCTTGACTAGCTTTAAAAGGTCCTCAACAATCTCATTTCCAACTTGTTTGCTGGCCTTCCACGCCAGCTCCCTTTTACGGCAGTCTTTCTCCGTCGTCAGGATGATATAGATGTCACTCATAGTGACTTTTTTATCATCAATCATCCCGCGGAAACTGCTGAATTTCTCCTGTATTTTACTGTCCAGACCAACTATTTCTCCAAGCAGTTCCGGCTCCACATGGTTCCGCAGATAAGCGTAGTATAATTTGTCCATCTGTCGAATCAGCCTGGGACTTTTTATCCGGCCGGATTCTTTTATGTCTTTGATAAAGGCAAAATCCTGAGGATCACTATATATTCTGCTGATCTGAAGTTGTAAATCGCTGAATTTGGCATAATCTTCCGTTTTACCTGTTGTAGAAGCATCCCAATAAGTAAGATTAGCCTTTGTCGTCAACGGTTCAACTCTTGAGACATGGGCTTCGATGAATTGCTCCAATATACTCTGTTTCGTTTCAGGTCCGCAGCTAGCAAGAAAAACAACAGCTACAACCACAGCAAGCAAAGCCAAAGTTCTCTCCATAATAAATCTCCATTCTAACTTTTAGCTAAGAGCGCTCAACAAAATGAAAATCTTACCATAAGTTATCATGCTGAGGAAAGCGTATGGGATTGTGATTTATAAAAGAGATTCTTCATTTTGCTGTGCTCCGTTCAGAATGACATTCATCTCATTTTTTATAGCTTTTAAATACTCTATATTGCCTGCTGCTCGGTACGGGCTATAATTTCATTCTGCAGGTCTCGCCCCACATCCACGAAGTAATCGCTGTAACCGGCGACCCTTACAATCAGGTCGCGATGACGTTCGGGCTCCTGTTGGGCCGTCCTCAGCATCTCGGCGTCGATGACATTGAACTGGATATGATGGCCGTCGAGCTTGAAATAAGACCTGATCAGGTGAAGCAGCTTATCGATACCTTCTCCGGCGAGCACCTGCGGATTGAATTTCATATTCAAAAGTGTTCCGCCGGTGCGAGCGTGGTCGATTCTTGCCGCCGACTTGACAACGGCGGTCGGCCCTTTCGTATCGGCGCCCTGCGTCGGGGAAATACCTTCTGAGACCGTCTCGCCACTTTTCCTGCCGTTGGGCAGAGCGCCGGTAACAGCGCCAAAATAAATATGTACCGTTGTGGGAAGCAGATTCACACGATACCTGCCGCCTTTTGTATTGGGTCGGCCATTGAGCAGATCGTAGTAAACGTTAAACACTTCTTCGGCAATGCGGTCCGCATAGTCATCGTCGTTGCCGTATTTGGGAGTATGATAAAGCAATTTTTGCCGCAGATGTTCATATCCATCGAAGTCGGCCTGCATTGCTTTTAGCAGCTCATCCATCGAGATATTCTGCTCATCGAAAACATGATATTTAACCGCGGCCAGTGAATCAGTTAATGTGCCGATGCCAACGCCCTGGATATAGGTCGGATTATACCTTGCCCCACCGTTGTGGTAATCAAGCCCGCGTGCGATGCAGTCGTCCATAACTACTGACATAAAGGGAGCGGGCATGTAATTGGCGTAGAGCCTTTCGATGATATTGTTAGCTTTAATTTTCAGGTCAATAAAATACCCAAGCTGCTGCCTGTAGGCGTCCATTAGCTGATTGTAAGAAGAGAATTTGCGGGCGTCACCGGTTTGAGGCCCTAACTGCTGGCCCGAATTCGGATCGACGCCATCATTGCAGGCCAGTTCGAAAATCTTGGGCCAGTTAATGTAGCCGGTCAAGGTGCTGCTTTCCTTGCCGAACGAGCTGACCGTCACACAGCCGCTGGGGCCGCCAGTACGGGCGTCCGTTATGCTCTTGCCGTCCTGAATCATTTCCTTTATGATGACATCGGTGTTGAAGACCGAAGGCTGCCCGAATCCGGTGCGGATTACCTCGCAGGCACGCTTCAGGAACCGGTCAGGATTTCTCATGCTAATTTGAATGCAGGAACTCGGCTGGGTCAGGCGCATCTCTTCTACCACGTCCAGCATCAAATATGAAACATCGTTGACCGCGTCACTACCATCGGCCGGATTTACTCCGCCGATATTAATCAATGAAAAATCGGTATAAGTCCCGCTTTGTTCCTCGGTAACTCCGACTTTCGGCGGAGCAGGCTGGTTATTGAACTTGATCCAGAAACACTGCAGCAGCTCTTTGGTCTGTTCATGCGTCAACGATCCATCATCTAATCCCTTTTGATAGAAAGGCAGCAAATGCTGATCGAGCCTTCCTGGATTAAAGGAATCCCAAGTATTCAATTCTGTAATCACGGACAAGTGCACGAACCAGTACGCCTGCAATGCCTCGTAGAAATTGCGCGGCGCATTAGCCGGCACGTGTGAACAGACTTCGGCGATCCGCTGCAATTCGCTTCGGCGAACAGAATCATTTTCCTGCTGTGCAAGCTGTTTCGCTTTTTCCGCATGACGTCGGGCGAAAGTAATGACGGCATCGCAACAGATATCCATAGCCTGATATTCCTGGTCCTTTTCATAAGCACACGGGTCTTTGAAATAGTCGAGATTCTTGCAATTCTCAGCAATTTGACGCTTAAAATCCAGCATGCCTTTATGGTAAATCTTATCGTCAAGGATGGCGTGGCCGGGAGCGCGTTGCTCCATAAATTCGGTGAACACTCCAGCATTAAAAGCCTGGTGCCACTTTTCTTCAATTGAGTCGAAAAGTTTTTCCCGCATGGTTTTTCCGGTCCAGAAGGGAATGATTTTCTCGTCGTAGATTTTTCTAACCTCCTTTGATACCACAAAGGAAGTCTTTTCCCGGCTGCTGAGTACTCGCAGGTCCTCCATGGAATGACAGCACAGCTCGGGGTAAGTCGGCGTCGCTTTCGGTGCCGGTCCGCGCTCGCCTACGATCAATTCCCCATCTTTTATACAGATAGTCTTGTTCTCCATAAGGTGCTTAAAAGATAATGCACGGCAGACTACAACAGATTTTCGCTGGGGAATATCACTCTGGTAGAAATCGGTCAGCAATTCGGCTCGTTCAGTTGAAATATAAGGCCGGGTCTCAACACTTTCTTTTCGCAGCTTTTCCACTCTTTTATTCATTTTCTAACCACCAATGTTAACTTCGAATACGTATTTACTAAGACTCTCTGCTATTGAATTCATTTGCTCGGCGTCGGGAGTATCAACCTGTATGGATTGAATCTCATCCGTAAGTCGAGACGATTTTTCTACTCCCCCACGGTTAAAGGGCAGGATGTCTATCCTGCCAACTCCCTGCAGTGATGCTGCAAATTCGCCGGTTGCTTCAATATTTGCTGAATCATCATTGAAACCGGGAATGATCGGAACCCTGATTATGATTTTTCTGCCTGCCTGCGAGATGAGCCTGATATTGTCAAGAATCAAATTATTTCCTACGCCGGTAAAACGCTCGTGCATTTCATTGTTCGTATGTTTGAGGTCGCAAAGAAACAGGTCGGCTATCTCAGCAATCGATTCGACAATCTCCGGCTCAGCGTAACAGCTCGTATCCACCGCCGTGTGTATATGCTGCTTCCGGCATTGATTCAGCAAGGCTAAAAGAAAGTCAGGTTGCATGATCGGTTCGCCTCCGGAGAACGTGACTCCACCGCCTGACTGATCGTAGAATATGACATCTCTTTCGACTTCGGCCATGACCTCGCCAACAGTCATCTGCTCTCCAATTATCTGTCTGGCTCCGACCAGACAGACATCAATACATTGGCCACAGAGTCTGCATATCTCTGTATCTGTAATAGGATGGTCTCCATCAAGCGAAATCGCCTCACTTGGACATGCATCTACACATTGACCGCATCTGAGACAGCGGCCCCTGCGAAAACCGAGTTCAGCCTGGTCTTTCCAACTTTCCGGATTATGACACCACTGACACTGCAACGGACAGCCTTTGAAAAACACCGTTGTTCGGATTCCCGGCCCATCATGTATGGCGTACTTTTTGATATCAAATATAAGTCCCTTTGTCTCTAATTCAGTATGTGCGCTTTTGTGCATATTTAAAGTATATACAGATTCACATAAATATCTTTACTATGCATCAGGATACCAAATCCTGCTGTAAAAAGCAATTACATTAATTGCTGTCTAATAAATCCCCGGTTAATTAGAGGAGATGGCGCCAAAAGAAAACCCCCGGAGGTAAACCGGGGGTTATGTAATTACTTTATAGAATCGAAGAAAATTTATGCCGGGCGGAGCTTTCTGAAGTTCTGGTAGCATAATTTGACACCCTCAAGCGGGGGATAAATATCTTTTTCTTCCTCGATTATGTACCATTTGGTGTCGCCGATGGTCTCGCAGAGAGTGAGCAGTTCTTCCCAGGGGATGTCGCCTTCGCCCAAGATAGCGTTCTTATTTGTAGCAGAGTATTCCTTTAAATGAACGGTTATGGCCCTGCCCGGATAACGTTTCAAATAGGGGATTGCATTCCCACCGCCGTGCATTGCGTTGCCCGTATCGAACTGCATGATAACGTCCTTGCGCGTGTTGCTGAAGAAGATGTCCCACGGTATCTGGCCGTCGACTGCTTCGAATTCGTGCGTATGATTGTGGTAACCGACCTGCATTTTGTGCGGCTCGACTTTTTCTGCCAGCTCATTGAACATGTCGGCGGCCTTTTTCCAGCCCTCAACTGAGCTGTATTTTTTCGGATCAAGCCAGGGAACTATCAGGTATTTATTGCCGATGATTTTATTGAACTCAATGGTCTTGGGCAGATTATCACCGAGCAGTGTATCGAGCTGGGCATGAGTGCCGCAGCATTTCAGGCCGTTGTCATCGAGCAGCTTGCGTATGTCCTTTGCGCTGTAATCGTAATAACCGGCGAATTCGACACCGTCGTATCCAATGTCCGCAACGGTTTTGATTGTGCCCGGAAGGTCCTTCTGACAATCGGCCCTGACAGAATATAGTTGCAAGCCCAGCGGGATTTTCTTCGATTTTCCAAGCAATTGGCCGTCACATCCGGAGCCAACTGCGCAGGCTGCTGCGGCTGAAGCTGCGGTAGTCTTTAGAAACGTGCGGCGGGAGAGATTTGGGCTATTGTCTTTTGTATCCATAATCCATTACCTCATTTATTGTTTTAAAGCATATTCCGGAACAACAATCACACGCTATGGTTCCTTGTCAGCATGAT
>WOR8_10000412_pt1 | contig 43773 bp, 37 predicted proteins | sample DeeMarSeWOR38_10_FD_19890 | JGI IMG/M metagenome (IMG submission 19890)
TCGGATGGGTTAAGTTCAATTGTCCACTTCCTCTTTCGGAAGCGGTTGCTGTTCCTCTGTCTATTCTTCCCCAATCACCCAAAAGTTTTAAAAAGGTTTGTGGTTCATAGAATATTCGCGTTTCAATATTTTTTTCGGATTCATTTACATTTATAGAAGATAAATTCCACTTGTAATTATATTCAGGCTGTAGTTGTCGGTCAAGCGGAGAAAAATCCTCTTTTTGAGTCACCAATCTAGCGGTTAAAAATAAGTTTCCTAAATTCCTTCCTAGAAATCTCAATTTGGGATCTTGCAAGGTGGTAGTAAGTTGAAAAGCATTACTGATATTATTTTGATCATCAATTCCTGAGTAAACATTCCTGTCATAATTGCTAATTGCTAACTCACCATTTACCGTGATGGTTTTTGTCAAATTAACACCAAGTCCAAAGTCGAAAAAATTTTTTTCGCTTGCCAGTGGCACCAATTTAATTGGAAGATATTCTCCCCTGTCTTCCCCCGCGAATTCATATACACCTAATCTTACCCTCTGATAGGTTCCGTTTCCAATACCAATCCCCGTGAAAGTAACAATGTAATCGCCTTCACCTGTTCCAACATATTTATAAACAGAATCATACACCGTACCACTCACCAAAGTATCCAACACAAGTGAATAGTTGCCGCTTCCCTCACCAACAAAGGTTGCGCCAGAAACGCCTGCAGCAAGTGGATCGTCGCCAGCCTTCTTCAAGGCCTCCTTTTCTTCATCCGTTAATGGTGCACTGTCTTCAAGCAGATTTTGGGTATCGTCCCATTCCCTGTAATAGCGAAAGTCATACTGGATACTATTGGCAATTTTTTCTCCACGTGAAGAGCCACCTATAAAGTTCTTTCCATATCTTTGAAAAGACGGATAAAATTCAAAATCTATTTCAATTCTGTTTTCGGAGGTGACCAAACGCTTGTTTGTAAAGGTAATTTGCGCCAAACTGTAATCGATAATATAATCGTTATTTTCACCCCTAATTTGTAATGCCCCGTCAATATACACTCTCTCAGTACCAGCTAGGACAATTATTTCCTTTTCACCGTTACGACCTGTAAGCTGATATGGCCCTTGACGACCCTCTTGTCCCAGAAATTGATTTGTATGAAAGGTGCCTCGCGATGCACCATATGTAAATTGTTGATAAGTATTTTTATACGGATTCTCGATTGTAATCCCCTGAAGCTTCCTTTGTAAATTGCCATACCGTGAGCCGAGATATTTAAGATTAAAATCTCCAATTGTACCACCGATGAAAGGACTTTTTAATTTAACATATACTTGATCGACTTCATTTAACGTCTGGGTATTTCCTTCAGGTTGGATAGGAGTACTTTCATCTGTGAGGGCGGCAACAATTTCAACATCCGGTGTAATATAACCTGATAATTGAAGGTTTAATCCGGAATTAAGAGAAAGGTCCTGATTGCTTCCTAGTTCAATTCCCCTGCTAATGCTGCCACTCTTCTGCAGATTGCTTTGATAGCTATCAAGATCCTCCAGGAATTTATCGGAGACTTCGCTGAAGCGAGTTTCTCTAATTTGATCGGTAGAATCGGAAACCGAAATCTCTTGTATTTCCCGATGATGATAATTCCTTAATACCGGAAAAGGATAATTACGGTACAAAATTGTTAATGAATCAGATGTCGTGAAGGATTGGAGAAGCTTAAGTTCTCCTTCATCATAATTAATTGAATAATGTATTTGATTCATTAATTTAAATGAACCAAGGTAGATTCTTTCACTTCCTGGCAAAATAAATTTGTGGGGTAAGTAAATTTTTGCTGTTGTATCTTGAATCTGGATTATGGTGGTGTCATACGGTAAATCCAAAAAAACTTTTGGCTGGATGGTATCCTGCGCTAGACCAATGGTGATAATACTTAATTGGAGTATAAATGCGATTCGAAAAATTAGGAGAAATTTAAATGAAATCACCCGAAATCCATAATAAGAATTCTAATCTATGGTATAATTTTTTCGGTATTATTCTCCTAGTTTGTGTAACTGGAAATACAAATTAATATCGGTACTAAATCGATATAAATTAAAATACTTAACTATCTGATATATATCCCTAAAAGTTTCATCCACCAGATAACCCTTCTATTCAATATTTTCCAATCATCAGCCAATCATTGAAAGTAGTTTTACATTTAGGAATTATTTTATCTCAAAATTGTGCAACTCTCAGGTGTTAAGATATAAATGTGTTTTGATTTATCGTCAATTCTGTAAGCGATGGCTACATCGACGGCATTTTTTAGATAGGGATCGAGCAATATTTTTTTTATAAATTTTAAGCTTTTTGAAAATATGAACAACTGATTTGAATCCTCATCGATTACATATAGTTGATTATCTGCGGACCAATAAATTCCGGCAGGTTTTATCATTTCCGGGTGTTTAATTTGTGTAAGATAATTTCCTAAATAATCAAAGACGACAATTGCTTCCTGTCCTGGATCCGACACATATAATTTTTGGCTTCCTTGTAAACAAATTTGATGAGGTGCTAATAGCTGACCGTAGTTCTCATCCAGACCACCAAATACTTCACTTAAATTTGAAAATCTGGTAAATTTAATGATTCTATTGGTTACACCCTCAAGTACAAATAAGTCGTATTGAGATGAAACGGATACGCTTTTAATCTGTTCAAATAAAAATGGGGGTTCTAATTCAATAGCTAGACTGTTTAGAAAATTCAAATTCCTGTCAAATCTAACTACCCGGTTGTTATTAAAATCAGCCACAAAAACATCGACGGTGGCGAATGCAGAAACATCCCGGGGGTCGTCAAATTTTTCAGTTCCATCTCCAAATCCTCCTATTTCGGAAATGAAATAACCATTCGGTGAGAATTTTGCAAGTCGATGTTTTGCGCGATCCACTATAAAAATATTTCCGGCATTATCTAAATCAATGGCGGTGGCATCGATAAATTTTCCGGCATTAGATTCCCCACCATCAAACATACGGATTTTTTGAATATTAGTGGAATCTGATGGATTAGCTGCAAAGGCAAAATGGAGCAGCAATGATGAAAATCCAATGAATACATTAAATAAAAAACATAGTTTTTGCATCCAGTATAACCACCAATCTTATGTAAAATTTTATTTAAAATTCAACCTGTGATTTCTTCTTTGTTTTTTTCAAAATACTCCCTCATTTTGTTTTCAAAACTTATGAATCCCCTTTTCAGCATTTGACTAATCTGCTGTACAAATGCATCTAAATTTCTTTCTGGAACGATTTCCCTGCTATATAGGAGATTAGCAACTACTATCTTATTATTGTGATTGTTGATCAATTCTAATTCCATATATAAAAAAGCTTCGAGCTCTTCAGTCACATTTAGAATTAGAAATTGATAGATATGAATGCGAATAAAATAATCTGCGTCCGTTTCCCAATTTATTGTAGGTCTTCCACCAAATATTTTTGTCTTTTCTATATAACTCTTGAGAAGATTTCCGATCATTGTGGATGGCTTTTCTGCCCAAAGGTGTTTCGAAAAAAATTCCAATTCTTTTGATGCGGTTCGCACAATAATTTTTTTGGTGGCAAAAGCAGGATCGATTTGAACAGGCAATATTGCATAGGTTGCATTGGTAAGTGGAATGTGTGAATTCTCCGGGCCAACATCATCAAGGGAAAAACTTAACTCATAAAAATCATATTGCACCGGAACAGGCTTGCCACGACACTGGAGCAATAATGATACTAAAACTAACAGTAAGAGGTAGAATAGGCGTCTAATTATGTTCATACAATGAAAATTCTCTTTTCAGACTAAGAATCCGAAACTAACAAGATTCAAGAATCGTGTCTAGTTTTTAAATACTCTAATCGATACTTTTTTAGTTCATTATCTAAACTTTTGGAATTGCCAACATACTTATCCAAATCTTGCCAAAATATCTTGCTATGATTTTTGATGTATGTGTGCACCAATTCGTGGAATAATACGTAATCGATTAATTTAGGTGGTAATTTTAGCAAATTTATATTCAGATTAATATTATTTTTTGAGGAACAACTTCCCCACCTTGTTTTCTGGTTTCGAATAGTAACTCGACTATACCGGAAATCATGTTTTTTGGCTAAAAATTGTAATCGATTGATCAAGATTTTTCGCGCTTTTTTATAATCGGAAATTGTAGTGGTGTTTTCATCCGCAAATTTTTTTAATTCTTCCAGTACTTTCACCTTTTTCGAAATCCAGTTTTTCTTCAAAACGACATAATTTTTTGCGGATATGATTGATATTCCTTTGGGAATTGTCACACAAATGCCATTATGTGGCTGCACGCTTATTCGAATACGCCGAGCTTTCTGGCTTTTTAAATAAAAAACATTGCCAATTCCCTCAATAAAAATCTTATCGGAATTTGTCATGGCCAATCATAAAAATAATTGGTGGTAAAGTCCATCATTTAATTAATAGCTTTTTACTGTGTGTGTAAATCGATAATTTGGGCGTTATTTTTAATGGAAAGCTTAATTTAAGCCTTTTTATGGAAATATTACAAGAGATAACGTGAAAATAATAAAGTTGGGTGAATTATAAAACTATGAGAAGAATTTTAGGCGGAGTTTTAAAAACGGATTTGAAAATTCTCACTTTCCGATTTTTTTATTCACCAGCAAAAAGCACTGCTAAAATCAGATAGACTTACAGGGATAAAGATGATATTAAGGCGTGTCAATCTCGGTTATTAACATACAGCTGAACTTATTCGATTTCCCAAGAAAATGTTCCAATGTAAGGACTTGAGAGCGAAATAGTATCTTTTCTAAATAATGGACCAACTCCGGAAGGAGTACCTGTAAAAATTAAATCACCCGGTTTTAAATGCCAAATTTTGGCCAATTCGATAATCAACTTTGGAATAGAATATATCATGTTTTTTGAGTTGCCTTTTTGCTTTAAATTATTATTAACATGGCAACTGAACTCTATGTTTTCCAAATCGAATGGATCGGAATACCCATGAAAATTTCCAACCGGTGCACTCTTTTCAAATGCCTTCGCTTTCTCCCAGGGTAGACTTTTCTGTTTTAGATGGGCTTGTACATCTCTTAAAGTTAAATCCAGGCCTAAACTAACGCCTGCGATAAACGTTCTTGCTTCTTCGGAATTAGTTGGTTTCCCTTCTCTACCAAGTAGAATTACAATTTCTGCCTCATGGTGCAATTCTCTTCCATGAGAAGGAAATAGTATTTTTTCACCTGTTGTTAAAAGGCTACCGGCGGGTTTCAAAAAAACAACCGGAGACGCTGGAATTTCGTTATTTAATTCTTCAGCGTGTTTGATATAATTTCGCCCAATGCAAAAAACTCGATTTGCATAGTATGTTTCTGATTCAACTATAAATTCCATCTGATTTATTATTTTCCAGGTGATTTCAGTCGAATTTGGTCATGATATTCAGTTAATACCTAAAATTTCTCTTGCCTTTTTTACATCTCCCGGGGCTACAATAAGGAAAACACCTTCGGAAGGTTGAAGTGCTGGAACCATTCCGCCGGCATCATCAGAGGAAATTACGGTTCGTATACCCTCTGATTCTAATTGCCCACGTGCTATTTCTGCGTCAACTTCATTCATAAAAACTTTAATTACAACCATATCCTCTGACATATGATGTTCCTTCAAAAAGTTAATGGCATTAAAAATTAATTAATTTCATCTAATTGGGCTGTAAAATGTCTCAATACCGGCGCTTCATAGGTAATTCGTAATCCCTTTACTTCATTCCTCAGTTTATATAGTTCAGCTAATGCTTCTCCAACATAGGTCATATGCATTGTTGTATAAACCCTTCTGGGGATGGCCAATCGAACAAGTTCTAATTTTGGAAAAATATCTTCCCCTGTTTTTTCATCCTTTTTGCCAAACATTAGCGATCCAATTTCAACTGCACGGATTCCAAATTTTTTATAAAGTTGAACAACAAGGGATTGTCCTGGGAATTGGTAATTTGGGATATGAGGCAAAAACTTTTGCGCATCAATATAAACTGCATGTCCACCAACTGGTCTAATGATGGAAATATTTTCTTTTTCAAGTAATTCTGCAAGATATTTCACCTGACTTGTTCGATATTCCAGATAATTTTCATCTAACACTTCTTCTAATCCAACAGCCATGGCTTCGAGATCCCTTCCAGCAAGCCCACCATAAGTTGGGAAACCCTCAATTAGGATAAGTAGGTTGGTTATTTTTCGAGAGAGTTCATCGGCGTTTAATGCCAAAAATCCTCCCATATTCACCAATCCATCTTTTTTGGCACTCATGGTGCATCCATCAGCGTAAGAAAACATTTCATTTGCTATTTCGAATATTGACTTATTTTTGAATTCTTCTTCTCGTTTTTTAATAAAATAACAATTTTCGGCAAACCGGCAGGCATCAAAAAGTAAGGGAATATTATGCTTATCGAGAATTTGCCTGACATCCCGGATGTTTTGCATGGAGACAGGTTGACCACCACCGGAATTGTTTGTAATAGTTAAAAAACATGCGGGTATTCTATTTGCACCGTATTTTTGGACGACATCTAATAGTTTATTAGTATCCATATTTCCTTTGAAGGGATGATATGTTTCGGGTTCGTATGCCTCATCGATTACCAAATCGAGAGCAATACCCTTATGGTATTCAATGTTTGCCCGGGTCGTATCAAAATGGCTGTTATTCGGAATGACACTTCCTTCCTCAACTATGGTAGAGAATAAAAGATTCTCGGCGACTCGGCCCTGATGGGTGGGAATAACATTTTTGTAATTTGTAATGCGTTTAACAACATCTTTAAAACGGTAGTAACTCTTACTTCCGGCATATGCTTCATCACCTTCCATTAGAGCAGCCCACTGATGGTCGCTCATAGCGCTGGTACCACTATCGGTTAGTAAATCAATATAAATCTTTTCTGATGGTATGGAAAAAATATTATTCCCCACCTCTTTCATTAGCTTTACTCTCTCCTCCATAGTTGTTTTCTTAAGAGACTCAATCACCTTGATTTTAAAGGGTTCCGCAGGAAATTTCATCATTGCTTCCTCGAATCTCAGTTTGAACTTAGGTCAAAATTGAAATATAAGTTTTTCATCTCCAATATAAGCTATTTAATTAAGCGTTTGCCATAAATTTAGCAAACTCTCTTTTTTTATAAAATTACCAATTCTCATTAAAAGACAACGTTGAATTTTGATTAAATAAATGAACCAGAAATATTGGAAATGAATTAAAATTATTAGAAGTTCCTTGTAATCAGATTTCGAAAGACAGAAATATAAAAGGTCTTGTCTAAAAACAAACAAATGACTTAAATTAAAATTGAGAAAACCGGAGCCACCCATAATTATTTTATTCGAGGAGCTACTTATCCTTCAAAAGAATTGACAAATCGAAGGGAGCCTATTATGGCATTGGAAAACTTGCCTGAAAAAATCATAACTATAAATACAAACAGGCCAATTTGGCATAGGTTCTTTACTGTGTATCCTCTTGTGTTAATAGGTTCAAAGGAAAAAAACGGAGAATATAATTTTGCTCCGAAACATCTGGCAATTCCAATAAGCTGGGACAATTATTATGGATTTATCTGTACGCCACGTCACACAACATACAAAAATATTCAACGAGAAGGTTTTTTCACCGTTAGTTACCCAAGACCATCCCAAATTTTGATTACCAGTTTGGCTGCCGGGAGCCGTACCGAAGATGATATTAAACCTAGTCTTAGAGAAATACCGACTTTTAAAGCATCGAGAATTGATGGTGTCTTTGTGAAAGACGCATATCTTTATTTGGAATGTGAACTGGATAGAATAATCGATGGATTCGGTGAAAATAGTATGATTACAGGTAAAATAGTGACTGCACATATCCATGATGATTCTCGTCGGATCATGGAAAGGGATGATCACGATTTGATTAAAAATTCCCCTTTGCTAGTGTATTTGAATGAGGGACGATTTGCAAAAATTTCAGAGACATATTCATTTCCTTTTCCGGTGAATTTTAAGAAATAGTAAGATGAACCACACAAATACGGAAATTGTACATGGAGTACTAAATTTTCTCAATGAACTGAGAGAGGGAATGGAGTATTTCCTGAGATGGTTGGTTATCAGTGAATCACCATCTTCTGAGCCGGAATCGCAAGAAAAAATAATTAATATTCTCTCGGATTCCTTAGAACGGGTCAACTATAAAGTTCAGAGAGTTGGGCGTCAGGAAAAATTCGGAGGACATTTACTATCTATTCCAAAACGTCGGGCCAAGAACCACCCGTCTCAATTACTCTTAGGACATTGTGATACGGTTTGGCCGAAGGGAACTCTGAAAGAGATGCCTGAAGTTATCGAGAACGGTAAAATGAGAGGTCCAGGCGTATACGATATGAAAGGTGGGCTGGTTCAGTTGGTCTATGCCTTAAAAGCAATTCATGAGTTAAAACTGGAGCCTCCGTTAACACCGGTTGTCTTTATTAATTCTGATGAAGAGACTGGCAGTTTGAATTCTACTAGGTATATTAAATGTTTGGCCCAGTGTGCCAGCAGGGCATTTGTAATGGAACCCTCACTGGGACTCAAAGGAAAACTAAAAACGGCTAGAAAGGGTGCCAGCAGGTATACAGTTGTAGTCAAAGGTAAAGCTGCCCATGCAGGATTAAATCCAGAAGGAGGAGCCAGTGCAATCTTAGAACTAGCCCATATTATTCAGCAACTTTTTGCACTTAATGATTCGGTAAAAGGGATTACGGTAAATGTTGGTATGATTGATGGTGGCTTAAGACCAAACGTTATCGCACCGGAAAGTAAGGCTATGGTCGATGTGAGGGTTATGACCTATCAGGATGCTATGGAAATTGATGACAAAATAAAAAGTCTTTCTGCTCATACACCTGGGACAAAAATTGAGGTTTTGGGTGGAATCGGACGCCCCCCCCTCGAACGAACCGAAGGTAACAGAAAATTATGGGAATTGGCAAAGGAGTTGGGAAATGTATTAGGAATAGAATTGGAGGAAGGGATTGCCGGGGGATCTTCTGACGGAAATACAACCAGCCAATATATTCCCACTTTGGATGGATTGGGCGCGGTTGGGGATGGTGCTCATGCGACTCACGAGCATATAATTCTTGATAAGATGATTGAACGGGCTGCCTTGTTGACTCTTCTGATCATGTCACCGCAGGTGGTTTAATAGTTCACTATTGACCCTGAGTGCCAGAAAATCTAAACATATGGAGGGAAAAATGGCTCAAAAAACAGATGGGACAACAAAGTACTTTTTTTCTTCCATGACCAGGATTTCTTATTTGCATGAGGCAAATTTCAGCGTAAAAATGCTTCCCAAGAAAGAATGGCAACGGGGAGATTATGTGGTCGGTGAGGTACTTGAACCATTAGGCCCGCTTTCCCGAATAGAATTACATACCGGAAGATTAATAGATGTTTCCGAGGGAGATTTAATTATTGGTGTTTTCGGAAAACGTTACGCCACGCTGGAAGTGGTGGGCAGCTGGGAACACATCGGAGAAGATGGTGAAATGGAAGCATTATCCGCAGGAGGTATTTTCGGTAAGTGTACCTCAAAGGCACATATGCTCCCGTCACTTTTAAGTTTACTTTATCGGGGGCATGTTATTCTTCGTGATTCAAAGGTTAAGATGCAGGATTTTGTAAAAAGAGTGCCGGAACACCCCTTTCACACGCCTGTAGTATTACTTGTGGGTTCATCGATGTCGGCTGGAAAAACTACCGCAGCAAGGATTTTAGTAAGACAATTAAAAATGGCTGGTCTTCGGGTAATCGGAGCCAAACTGGCCGGTACTGGCAGATATCGAGATATTTTGAAAATGCAGGATGCTGGTGCAGACCATATCTTTGATTTTGTCAATGTGGGTCTACCAACCACTCTTTGTTCTCCCGGTGAATATCGCAAAGCGATTCGACAACTACTTTCCCGCATGAGCGCTGTTCATGCCGATGTGGCTGTAATTGAGATTGGTGCCTCCCCGCTTGAACCCTATAATGGATCCATTGCAGTTGAGGAAATAAAAGATAACATTGTCTACACTGTTTTATGTGCGTTCGACCCATATGCAGTGGTTGGAATCAGGGCTGCATATGGATTAAATATCGATCTGGTGTCTGGTATTGCCACTAACACCGAGGCAGGAGTTGAATTGGTAAAAAAATTGACCGGGTTACCGGCGATGAATCTTTTGGATAAAGATTCCCCCATTGAAGTACTGCAAATCTTAATGAAAAAATTAAATACATGAGAATTCTTGTAATAATTGAACTGAGTGAAATTTGGCAAAAAAGTACATTTTACTTATTCTCTTTATCTCACACCTGTTATTTTCTTTATCATTATTTGCACAAAAATCCTGGACATTTGAGATTCTAATGGGCGATGCCTACGTTTTAAGGACCCCTCTTATTATCCAGCAAACCAGTTTCGAGGATTTAAATTTCAATGCAAAATATCATACCCACTCCTTCGAGATGCCCATTTATTATTCGATTAAACTAGCGAAGTGGAATAATCAAATTGCCTGGGAAATCGAACTATTACACCTGAAACTATATCTGGCGAACCGACCGCCTGAAGTTACTTCTTTTAGCATTACTCATGGATACAATCTGTTATTTGTGAACAGACTATGGGGAATGAATTTTTTGAATTTACGAGCGGGAGGAGGTGTCATCATTGGGCATCCAGAGAACAGCGTTCGAGGGAAAAAGCTCAATGAGAAAAAAGGAATGTTCAATTCCGGATATTACCTGTCAGGAATTGCAATTCAATTTGGCCCCGAAAAAACATTTGCAATTTTCAAAGGTCTTAATTTTAAACTGGAGGGAAAACTCTGGGGTGCTTATGCCAGAGTACCCGTTGTGGATGGGCGCGCCAATGTTCCACATATTTCTATTCATGGATTGTTTGGTTTTAGATATAAATTTTGACACTCCCTGATCCTTTGCAGTATCTCATCATTCCCGGTCTTAGATAATCTTTTATAATTTCATTGTTATCAAAAGTATGAAATTTTATTTTCATAAATGTTATCAATTAATCCGAATAAGAAAGGTGGGTTGCATCTTTTCCGCTCAAATGGAAGTCAAATAGCCTGAATCATGAGAATTTTGATTAAAATTGTAATTGGATACTTTCTGCTGACCGAAATTTTGTTTGGACAGGATGTTAAATGGAACTTTGAAGATCCTTACCGTGATGATCTGCTTTATGTACACCCCTTAATTAATTATGATTATAATCCGCTCTGGCAAAATGAATGGGAACAAAGTCGAATTCGTAACAACGGGCTCAGAATAAACGTTGGCAGTGTTACCACCTATGATTTATCGGGTGAAGGCAAATTGTTTATCAATCAAGATTTGAGCAATGGTTGGGGATTTTTAAGCTATGGTAACTGGATTGCAGCGCGGCATCTGAACAATGAAGAAAAATATCTATTCCTGGGGCTGCAGAGACATATCTACAAACCTATCTCCATCTTTCTGACTTTTCACCCCGCCTATGACAAGGAATTCATAGATGCGCATCTTGGAATCACACTCTCAAATAAAAAAAATGATCAATATGTGAGAATAGGTTTATTGTTTGAAGATTTTTTATATGATGAAAAGAATAGCCTGGATGGGATATCCGAACAGTATCCTTATGGGCTGCAATGGATCCTAAGATTTGGAAATAAGAAATGGTGGATATTTTCAGAGGGAAGATTATCAACCGGATTTGAAAGAATTTTTCCGGACAAGGAGTTATCCCCTTCTCTCGATTATCATCAGCAGCAGATTAACCGAGTCACCACGAAACTTTATCATTCATTTTCTCAAAAATGGCTGATGGAGCTCCGATTTTCACACTATCAGTTCGAAGAGATAAAACGCTTCATTTCAAATAATGATGATTATGCCTATAAAAATGAAATTAGTGATTTCTCCTTTCAGTTCCTCTATTCGATGAATAAAAGTCATCGATTCAGGGCACTCACACATTTCTTAAATCAAGATGCAAACTCAACCGGATACAGTGAACACAGTTACGAACGGAATGACATCATGCCGGCACTTTTTTACGAATTTTTGATTTCAAGACATGTCGTAGAGCTGGGGATCATGGGTTCCAGATATGATTGGCAATACAAAGGGACGGTTGAAAATCCGGATTATTCTGAGAAAAAGTTTGTTGAGAAGCTAAAACTTGGCTGGAGTTATAAATTTAATGAGAAAGCTAAGTTTCAATTTTCTGTTAGCCATGTATTTAGTGTATTCGGTTTTGGCGGTGGGAACTTCCAATATATGATGTTTTTCTGATTTTTCTGGCGTTTTTTGGCCAAATATTATACAAGGACCACTAAGCAATTTTTGATGACCGTGGAATAGTCCTCGAGGCAATGCGATTGTATCCAGCGAAAATGGACGAAATGCATTCATTAGATCGGTCTGTGTTGTTACAAAACCCGTTCAATAGAACATTATAATTTTCAAGAATTAAATCCCCATCGGGACTACTAATGGACCGATTGTCAATATGCCACTCTCTTATTCCTATCGCTTTTTCTAATGTGACTTTGTGACCTGTATAATCATCATGAATAATATTGGGATCATCACTATAGGGAAATTCAAAAAAGGAATCAAAAGTTAAGAATTGAGCTGTGTCCATGTGACAACGCTTAATTCTAATATTCAGGTGGTCATAGAAACTGGTTTTAAAATAAATACCCGTCCAATTTCAACAAAACCATCTTGGTGCTGAATGAATTCAAATGTACTGATTGAATCAACAACCCAACTTGTATCAAGGTTACTGTTAATGGAATTGCCCTCAATAACCATGCCATTCACTAGTTGTTCAATTACATATATGGAAGAATCGGATTGTTCTAGATTATCGGTGATTTTCCATACAATTTTTCCTTTCCACCAAATATCATCATTTGCAAATGGTTTATAATCATAATCATATTCCCACCAACTTCCTACTGAAAGAGGAAAATAATCGGTTTGATTTGCAGCTGGTACATTGGGGGTATTAGGAGTATTAGTTGAGTCATCTCTACAAGAGAAGAGTAACATCAAAATCATTATGATAAAGATGGCATTCTTCATCTCATTCACCAAATTGCATAACATCAACTTTTCTACTGTTCTATTTTTGAAATCAATGTACACAAAACGTCGTGCGTTGTCCATCGTATTTTAAAAAGAACATCTCCACTTCTTCAATCTTTATGAAAGATAACAAAGATTAAAGAGTAGTTGGATAGATGAGTAAAAGAAGATGGTTCAGGGTTTAAGATCGTTCATTGAAAGAAAAGGTGGCCCATTATCCCAGGAGGTCTTTGTTTATCACTCAAAAACCTTTCTAAATTATTGATCAATCTTTCTCGGCTTCATATTAGATCGAGGTATGGCGCTTTCTCTCTGAAGCTGTTAAGATTTAGAGGAGGTGTTGTACCAATGTAATTGCTCGATCAATCGCTGACAGTTCTGAGCCGGAATCTGTCCAACAGGTCGTGGATACTAATATGTGCCGCAGGAATTAATACAAGGGTAATGGGAGTGGAAATGGAAAGCCCGCCAATAACTGCCCGTTCTCAAGACAATACTGAAATTAAAAAACATTCGGAGTTTTCCATCCAGTAAACAAGATACCGGAAAAACAGTAGATTCATTTAATTAATAACGCTTTCTGAGTTTTGATTGTATGGCCAAATTTTATTGCAGCAAAATATATTCCACTTGTTAGATTATTTGCACTCCAATCCTGCTTGTGAATTCCTGCAGAAGTTCTTTCAGAAATCAATATCACCGATTCTTTTCCAAGACTATCGTAAATATTCAAGGTTACAAAACCAGATTTTGAAATATGGAATTTAGTTTTAGTGGTTGAATAAAAGGGATTTGGGTAATTTGGCTCCAAAATAAAATCATTTGGGGTAAACGGTACCGTGACCGAAATTGGACCAGATAATGTTTTGACCCCTGAAAAGTCAACCTCGTCAATTTATCCGTTTAATAACCATAACGGTACTGTCATCTTTCCATTTATTTTTATCACCAAATTTATAAAGTGACTTAAAAATTTCGTCAACAATTTGCTGGCTAGTATTAGTTCTATGTTCAATCGCTAGTTTCTTCAGATTGTCAAGCCCAAATATTTCACCATTTTGATTTTGACTTTCAACAATACCATCACTGTACAACACTAATAGGTCATTAGGTACCATACGTGTATACATTTGATGCAGCTTTATTTCTGCTAAAAAACCAATCGTTATACCGGTTGCTTGCAGCTCTTTAATTTGATTATTATGCACTAAAAGAGGTGCAGGGTGACCTGCATTTACATATACAAGATCACCATCATTTTGAATTTCACAATAAAACAGCGAAGCGTAGCGGGTAGAATAATTACTGCGATGAACGACCCTGTTCAATTTTTTTATAATATGCACCAATTTCATCTCTTTCTCCAGCCCCATGCGCAATCCTGTTACTACATCTCTTACTAATAACGCAGCGGGCAATCCATGGCCGCAGGCATCTCCTATACAAACACCGAAAGATTCCTCGTCAAATATATGAAAATCATATAAATCTCCAACAATCAAATCCGCCGCTCTTGAGCGGAAAGCAATATCAAAGCCATGGATTTGAGGTGGCTTTTCCGGCAATAGACTATGCTGAATAGTTGCTGCCTGTTTTAGATCATCTTTAATACCCTCAGAAAATAACCGATGATCAAGTGCTTGCCGAACTGAGTTGAAACAGAATTCTACTTCTTCGCGGACCCATCCGCTTTTCAGATCATAAACAAAAATCCAATTTTCTTCTTTAGCTTCAATTCTAAAAGCTGCCGGAATTGCATACTCCCATCCCTTACTAACGGCCGGATCAATACTCAGTATTGGATTATCGTATATGTAAGTTCCGTAATCTTGAACATGAACAATTGCCTCAGATTTAGCAGGTATTATTTCCGGATATGCGCCATTATCCGTCATTTCCGGATAAATTAACACATATTCTTCGACCTGGGCCTCGTAAATTCGACCATTGGCAATTCTAATAGACTCGCCAAAGGTCTCCTCTAATGCTAAGAGTATTGTATACAGGTAATTAGTTCCCGCTTTTTCCCTTGAAATTTTGTCTAAGAGATTGTCTAATTTTTTATAAAATGATTTTGGTTCTATCAAAATTATACTTCCTGTTTTTAGGTTTCTATGATAAATCTTAGTAAATTTTAAATAATAAATCTATAAATATTAAAATATAGCAATGCTACTTGTAGTCTTATTATAAGCTAAGGGAATTGATTGAAGTGGAATTAGATAATATTTTTTAGATGTGCAGGTCACAAATCATACAAAAATGGTAAGCGTAAATAGCAAATGTAATAGATATCGGAAACATCACGAGCCTTCGAATGAAAAATAGTGTGTGTTCTGAAGAATACTTTTAGTTTAATGCCGTCTTAATCTTGGCGTGCTAAACTCTGGCGAAAAAATCTTGAGCCTCTAATATGAAGCATCAGAATTCTTGAAAGAAATATTCTTGATTGTACCGATTATATTATACCCGACAATTTTTCGCGTATGCATATGCTTACCGCCACTTTCTGTTACCGTTTCGTCTTGTTTTTTGCGAATCGGTATAAATCGAAATTAGTCAGAATCACAAAAAAAAGCTTCACAAATATTTGTAAATCAATCCAAAAATCCGCGTAAAGCCCTGCTACGTGAAGCGTGGCGTAATCGTCGAAGTGCTCCTTCCTTGATTTGCCGTATCCGTTCCCGGGTCAAATTAAAGCGCTCGCCAATTTCCTCTAACGTCAGGGGATGCTCATACCCAAGCCCAAAATACAATCGTACTACCTCGGCTTCACGTTTTGTCAAAGTTGCCAGTGTATGATCTATCTCAATTTTTAACGAATTGCCTATCAAACCGGAATCGGGAGATGGTTGATGATCATTTTCAATGACATCGAGTAAACAATTGGTTTCGCTACTCCTAAAAGGGGTATGCACAGATAAGTGCCGCCCGGAAATATTAAGGTTGTCCGAAACTTCATATTCCTTCATATCCAATTTTTCCGCAATTTCACTGGGAGTTGGTTCGCGTTCGTAATCCTGTTCCAGAGAAGTATAGGCTTTTCCAATTTTAGTAAGTGCGCTAACACGGTTAAGTGGAAGTCGTACAATTCGAGTTTGATCGGATAAAGCCTGCATAATGCCTTGACGAATCCACCAAACAGCATAAGAAATAAATTTAAATCCCCGGGTTTCGTCGAAACGTTTTGCCGCTCTAATCAGGCCTAAATTTCCTTCATTAATTAAATCGCCTAAAGAAAGACCCTTGTTTTGATACCCTTTGGCTATGCTCACCACAAAACGAAGATTCGCTCTTGTCAATTTTTCTAGTGCCTGCTCATCTCCCTGCTTGATCAGCCGTGCCAATTCAACTTCTTCCTCTGGAGTTAGTAAGGGAACTTCTCCAATTTCTTGAAGATACAGATCTATAGACTGATTCGCACGGTTTTCAGAATGTCTAATCATTCTATTCAAATCTCCTTAATTGTGTCAAATAATTCTTCTTAATCGTACAATAGAAATATCCAATGGCACATAATACTTTGCAACGGCACGTCTAGCTGTAAATATACATTTTTCAATTAGCGTTTTTTGATGTGTGTGCTTCAGCCCCGTCTATTCGCGAATAAATAACCAGAGAGGAATTATGAAACTAGCCTTTTCGTCTTCATATCCTGTTTAGGCTTTACTAATGATTATTGGAACCCTACAGTCTGATTTTCTTAATTTATCTGAATTGTTTATGCGGGTTCTTCCGCATACAATAGTTTAATTGTGGCCGTTTTTTTTAGTTCGATCAAATAACCCATATTTGGGCAGTTTTATTGGATTTAGCCTGTTCATAGTTGATGCCGAACAAGGTATTATTTGATCTTCCCCTTTTAGAAAGATTCAATTTTTGTAACTTTTCGTCTTGTTAGGCACACATATGAAAATTTACCAGCGCCTGCCGCTTCCACCAGTTCTCCGGTTATTGGATTTAGGGCGTGCTTCGTTTACAATAATGTTTGTTCCTTTTAAATTACTGCCATTTAGTTCCTGAATGGCTGCCTGGGCTTCCGATTTAGCTTCAATCTCAACAAAAGCAAATCCTTTTGATACACCACTGAATTTGTCCTTAATGACATTGACAGACTTAACGTTTCCAAATGCCTCAAAGGCTTCGCGTAAGTCTTCCTCTTTCGCTTGCTGTGATAGATTACCGACATAAATATTCATTTTGTCATCCTTTCTTTGCTATTTAGATTTTAACAAAAAAACGACACCTGTGGGCACCGCCTTTATTGTTCTAATTATGTTTTGGTTTACTCAGTTTATTGGCTTTTTTAGGCTTCTCCCAAAAAGAGTAGTTTATTGCGTTAAGGCACACTGCGCTTTTTAATCTGCCATAAATTTGAATCACTACAATACTACGACATCTTCTGCCATGGGGCCTTTTTTGCCTTCTCCCGTTGTGAATTCAACTTCCTGGCCCTCTTCCAAAGAGCGATATCCGCTGTTATCACGAATAGAACTGAAATGAACAAAGAGATCCTGACCCTTATCGTTTGAAATAAAACCATAGCCCTTATTGGTATTAAACCACTTCACAAATCCATTTACTCGATTTGACATTACTATTACTCCTAATAAATAAAAAAATATAGAATTATTAATTAATTGACTTTTGGGTTATTCTAGACTGGTGAGAGTATAATCCTAAGCAGGCTGGAATTCCTAAAATGACCGCCGAAGTTAAGCTATTATGTTACCCATGTCAAGGAATAAGAATAAAAGTCAGTATTTTAATTTGATATCATATTCATGGCATAAAGTACTATGCTGCTGTTCACTTTCAAATCGCTAAATGACTTTGTAACTTAGAAGCATATGAGTCTTGAGGACATGCTTTACCTTATTTGCCTGGCTGTTCAATCGCTAACAGGGCTTAACCGGAATCTATCCAATAGGTCGTGAATGCTAATATAGGCCGCAGGAATTAAGACAAGGGTAATGAGGGTAGAAATGGAAAGCCCGCCGATAACTGCCCGCGCCAAAGCTGCCTGTATCTCCCCCCCTGCCCCGGTCCCGAACGAAAGCGGCAGCATGCCTAATACGGTTGTGCAAGTGGTCATCAGGATAGGCCGCAGGCGCAATCGTCCCGATTGCAGAACCGCTTCGGTAATGCTCAGGTTCTTATCCCGGCGCATGAGATTAATATAATCAACCAAGACAATCGCATTATTGACTACAATTCCAATCAGCATCACAATGCCCATTAAGCTCTGCACATTTAGAGAAGTTCCGGTAATCAGAAGGGTAGGAACCACTCCGATGAATGCCAAAGGAACGGTTACCATAACAATAACCGGATCGAGGAAGCGTTCGAACTGCGCAGCCATGACCATGTATATCAGTATTATGGCCATGATAATGGAAAGAGTAAAATCGCGCTGGGCTTTCTGTTGTTCTTCATACTCGCCGCTGAACAAGATGGAAAAATCGCTTGGTAGGGGAAAATTCCGAAGATTGGTTTGGAGTTCATCAATGACATTTCCCAATGCAGCTCCGCTCCGCAGGTTGGCTGTAATGTAGGTTACACGCTGTCCGTCAACCCGTTCGATGGCAGTGGGACCGCGGCGGCGCTGAGTGTGTACCACTGAGGACACCGGCAAAATCTGTCCGGCGCCGGTTCGAACCGACACGTTTCCCAAATCCAAGGTGCTCAGACGATCTTCCGGCTGCAGACGGACTACAATGGGAAATTCCTCGCCTCCTTCTCGGTAAACGCCTGCCTGGCTTCCGCCCACGTTGGTCTGAATAACCTGAGCCACCTGACTCACAGATAGACCCAGATCGGCGATTTTCTCCCGGTCGATGATGAGATTCTGCTCCGGTCGTCCTTCCCTGCGACTTACACGGACGTCCTCAATCTCCGGTACACGTTCCATAACCCGCTTGATTTCCTGCGCTAACTGATCCGCTAAATCCAGATCATACCCTCGTAATTCCAATTGGACCGCTTGTCCGGAACCTGAACCAAACAAACGTCGTAGCATCCAGAGACCGGATTGTGCTTCTACACGAAGTTCGGCACCTGGTATTTTTCCCTCAACGCTGCGCCGGATCTGGTCTGCAATAACGAAACTGTCCATTGTGCGCTTGTCGGCCCCCCAAAGTGAAAGTTCCACCTCAGCATCGCCGGGACGAATCTCAATAGTCATATGCCGTACCTGATCCATTGGAGTAGCTTTCTTTACCATTCGCTCCAGTTCGTAAAGATATTCGTTCACTACAGCAATATTGGTTCCCTGTGCCATTTCAAGTTCAACATCAATCTCATCGGCATCAGTCTGCGGAGCCAGTTCCACCGGAAGCATTGGCCAGAGAAATATGGTGATCACAAGCAGCATGCCGGTTACAGCGAAGACGATTTTACGGTGCCGGACAGCACTTTCCAGCCAGCGCGAATAGAATTCTTCCAGACGATGAAACCATGTTCCAAGTCGGGTTAAAAATTTCGAGTGAGAAGTACCGTCACCTGCTTTGATGGTCAGGAAACGGCTTCCCAGCATGGGAACGAGCGATAGTGCCACAAGCAGTGAGCATGCCAGAGCAAACACCACCACCAGTGCCAGCTCCTTAAAGAGCATACCGGATACAGTCTGCATAAATACTACAGGCAGGAAAATGACACAGGTGGTGAGAGTGGAGGCAATAATGGCTCCGGATACCTCCTTTGTACCGGTCAGGGCACTTTCCTCCAGATTACGGCCATTTTCGCGGAGCCTTACCATGTTTTCCAGCACAACAATGGCGTTATCGACGATCAGTCCGATACCAAGTGCCAGCCCCCCGAAACTCATTTGATTCAAAGTGAGATCATTGAAATAAAGCAAGCCGAATGTGGCAATGATGGATATGGGAATCGATATGGCTATGATAAAGGTTGTGGAGCCGTTTCTCAAGAATAGATATAAAATAAATATTGCCAGCAAACCGCCCCAAATAGCTGATTTCTGGACATTATTGATCGAATTTTTAATAAACTCACTCTGGTCGATCACCATGAGAAGTTCCAGATCATCACGTTCCCGGTTGATTTGTTCCATTACTTCTCGAGCTTCCCGTGCCACGGCCACGGTATTGGCACCGGATTGCTTGCGCACCCCAATTCGAACCATTGGCTGCCCGTCTATCTGTACCAAACGATTAATATCTTCATATCCATCAACAACTTCAGCCACATCCTGAACACGAATCGGTTTGCCATCGATGACGGTAATAATAGTACTGGCAATTTGCTCCAGCGATTGGTATTCTCCACGTGTACGCACATACATATCGCTGAGTCCCTCGCGCATATCACCCCCCGGAAGGGTGATATTTTCCCGCAGCAGCGCCTGTTGAACATCGCTTGCTGAGAGCTGACTGGAAGCAAGTCGATCCCGCTTAAGCCGTACCTGGATTTCCCGGTACACACCACCCCATATATCAACCGAACCAGCACCGGGAAGCTGTTCAAATCGATGTGAAATTTCCCGCTCCAAAATCCGGGTCAGTCTTTCCATACCTATAGCTGATTTTGCCCCTAATATGACCACAGGGAAATTGTCGGGATCAAATTTCCACAATCTGGGAGACTCCACCTCAGGCGGAAAATCATCCCGGATTCTATCCAGTGCTGCCCGCACATCGTTAGCCGCTTCGTCAATATTTGTTCCCTGGGAGAATTCAAGGGTGACGCGGCTTCTTCCCTCCTCAGAATCCGACCGTATCTCTTCGATATTAGGAACAACAGCTACGGCGTTTTCCACTCGATCGGTTATTATTTTCTCAATCTCTTCCGGACCGACATTGGGGTAATTCGTTCTGATTGTCAATTGAGGGTATTCGATCTGCGGGAGCAAATCGATGGGGAGAAATCGGAATCCCATGATGCCCAAAACAATTATGATGAGAAATACCATAGTTGTGGCAATGGGACGATGAACTGCAATTCTCGTGATATTCATGTGATATGAAACTTAATGTGAAATTTTGATTTCGGCTCTTCCTGGCTTAGCAGGACTTTAATATTGACTGTTCAAACTGCCACGGTATTATTTGAAACTTCTTGATAGACAAATTCAGGATACCCCAAATCAATTTCTAATTCTGATGTGTCTTTTTTGATGGTCCTTTACCAGGTTAAGTGCCTCTCTCCACTTGAAACCGTATCGACTCCAATCGCCCGCTGGCGCTCGATCAAATCCTGCATTAAATCCTCTCTCTGTAAGTTCTGGAGCTGTTCAACCCATTCCCATTTTACCGGGCGAACTCTAGCTGTTCCTGATTCCCCGCCTAAAAGATTTTGTCCTAGCGTAACTACCCAATCCCCTTTGTCAATCCCGCCAATTCCCGCCTCCATTCTTCCTTTGGCTATAACCTCTACCGGTACAAATTCGAATGTGATGGGATCAGTGAGAATAATGGATTGATCCGCACTCAGCCGACCCACTGGTTCCCTATCCAGAATCGTCTTGCTTACATAAACACCGGTGCCTCCTCTTGTAGGGTGCTCATACAAGGAACTTAACGGCACAAGAGTGGCCTGTTCGCTCTCGCCGTAAAAAATATCTACAGTTACAAACATACCCGGCTTTAGACGTCCATCGGGATTTGCCAAATCGATTTCTGCTTCCGTGCTGTGGGTCACTGGATGAAGGAATGGCGAGATTCGCGATAGAGGGGCTGAAACCGGACCGGAAATCAGGTTTGAAGCAAAAATTTCACTTCTTTGCCCCTCTTCTATATAATTGAGCATTCTGTCTGTCAGTATGACCTCTACACGTATATTTTCCAATTGCCCCAGGGTAAATAGTCGCGTATTCGAGGTTACTAACATCCCGACTTCGGCATTGCGATCACCAACACTTCCAGCGACCGGAGCCCGGATGACTGTCTGGGAAAGATTTTCTTCCTGTTCATCCACAGTGGCCTGAGCCTGTTCTACCCGGGCTTTCGCTAATTCCACATCAGCTTCAGCAGAAACAGCACGGGTCTGGATTGTTTCCAGCTCCGCAGTGCTGGCAAGGCCCTTTTCCCCTAACTCCTTTACGCGCTTCAATTCTGCCTGACTTTCCTTCAATTGCGCTTCAGCCCGTTTGAGTTGAGCGACGGCTATTTGATAATTGGCATTAGCTTGTTTCAGCCGCTCCTGGAATTCCTTGTCACGAAGTTTAACCAATATCTGCCCTCGCTTAACTTCATCACCGTTGGTAACCAGCACATCGGTAATAACCGCACTAATTTCAGGATAAATTGCGACTTGGTTTTTCGCTTTCACAACGCCACTTAATCTTTGCGTTAAAGGTAAGGTGCCCTCACGAGCTTGTACAGCTTCTACAGCAGGGATCAGCCGGTCAGCAACGTTCTCTGCACTACCAGAGTCACTGGAACAACCGAAGGGGATTATAATAATGAAAAGCAAAAAATTAAGGACAATCGCGTTCGCTGGTTTAATTGATATGTTATGTTCTCGTCTTGTCATTCTCTTATCAGTTGTCTAATGTACAAAATGAATGAACGAATAATGTTGATAAAGAAGTGTTTTTGGTTGATCGTGCAGTTGGTTACAACTTCTTTAAATCTATTAAATTTAAATTATTCTGGTACCATTTCCTACTTGAAAATATGGGACAAGTTCCGGGAGGGCATTTACTATATGCAGATGGGACGAAAAAAATACTTATTACGAGAAAAGACACACAATGCTTGTGTTTGAAAGGCAAACCTCGAATCCTTAATCTATCCACAAGCTGATTAATGCACTAGCATGACAAAAATCGCATCGCTCTAAGCGACCGAGTTGTTTTAAGATTCATCCCGATTTTTATTCAAATTGAACCATTGCTTTTAATAATTCTCTTTCTATCGGCTTTTCTCCCATCCAATGACCGCTACTTTCTGCGATAATTAATTGAGAATTGGTAAGTTTGGCGTGTAAATTATAAGCAGTAATGGGCGGACAAATCATATCATATCTTCCATTGACTAGTACGATCGGAATATTTTCCAGCTTTTCCGCATTATTGATCAATTGTTTTTCTTCAAGAAAACAATTATTTGACATATAATAATTTTCAAGAAGACCGAAGGCTAAAGGATTAAAACTATTTAGTATTTCTTCCAATTCATCATCAGGGAGTTCCAAACCACTGATTTTAATTTCATATTCCGCCCATATTCTACTGAATTTATTTTGCTGAGTTGAATCGCTATTTTGAATCGTTTCAAATAAATTTTTTGGGATTGTTTGATCGTTTGGGTATTGGAGTGAAGCGATAAATTTATAATAAACCTCCGGAAAAAATTTTCTGACTCCACCATGATAAAAATGATCAATTTCACTTTTTGTGGCGGTAAATATCCCCCTTAAAATCATTCCATTTACATTTTGAGGATGCATTTCAGCATACGCCAGGGCTAAGGTTGAGCCCCAGGATCCACCAAATAAAATTATTTTATCAAGATTTAAGCGTTTACGTAATTGTTCAATATCCTGCATCAGATATTGTGTGGTGTTCTCTTTGGTTTCAGCATATGGTTTTGATTTACCGGCGCCGCGCTGATCATGTAAAACAATTAAGAATTTTTCTGGATTGAAAAAGCGACGCATGTATGGAGAACTGCTCCCCCCTGGTCCACCATGAAGAACAAAAACAGGTTTACCATCAGGGTTTCCACATAATTCGTAATAAATCTCATGAATTTCAGACACTTTCAGATGGCCAGATCGAAAGGGTTCGATCTCCGACCACAATGTTATTTCATCTTTATTGGATGAACAATTAAATACCAGTAAAATCAAAAAAACAAAAACAGTCACTTTTCTCATGATTTATTCCCTTGTTGTTTAAGTAACTAACGAATTTGAAGAGCAATTTTCCAAACAAACAAGTGTATCGTATATTTGCCTCGGCGATTGCGATTCTTCGGTTCATAAATCAGAAAAAAAATTCTAACTCTCAGGTACTTCATGCGGATAGCAACGTATATCTGCGTATGCAAATCCAGTTTTTGCTCGTTCTTCCTGTTCCTCAATCCATGCATCAATGCCAATATCTTTCATACGCCTCCCGTCGGCTATAAGAGTAGGATAGCCTTTGGCAATCCCTTCTATTTTTTCGCATGGATACTCTTCACATGATATACATATGTCGATATTTCTTTCACGTGCGCATATCCTGATTGCGCAGGTAGGTGGTCCACATGTTCCATCGCGACAGCTATAATTTGATTCAGATTTAATAAGATTATTCAGAAATGCCCAAAATTCGCTGAAACCGGAAAAATTTTCACCCCAAATTTCATATCCTTCTTTTTTCATGGCATCATGCAAGGCTAGAGCCATTTTGGGGATACGGCATTTTTGTGCGCAGAGCCCACAATATAGTCCACAATATGTTACCAGACTCCAATCAGCCATCTTTTTTGTTTTCTAAATTTGAAATAGCAAGACGTTGACTTAATCCGCCTGACATAAATTTACTACCAAACTCTGTTAACAATCAATACTAAAAGGAAAGCAAGATACAGGGCGTTCTGTTTAATCGAATATTGGAAGAGTGTTTCGGAACCCATGACGTTGGTGGTAGCGGCAGGGGGTCAGCGGAACGATGAGGTTTCCCGGACGAAGAGCTCGAAAAAGAGGGCGGCGACGACTAGGTAAACATGCAGAACTGCAGCACTGAAATTCATACGACAAATTTATCTATGAATTTTGTACCCAAATCGACTTGAAACATGGTGGTTTTGCTAAGTTGAGCGGATAATATATATTAACATTTTATCCGTTGTCTACTTCCTTATCGAACCCCATGCTATTTCCATACAATAGGTGAGCTCATTTTACCTCATTTATATCTGTTTTTGCAGACTGGGATGGAAGTCATTTTTGAATTCCGTCGGCAGAATCACAGTGAAAACCGACCCTTTCCCTAGCTGGCTTTCAACATTAATTTTTCCATGATGGTCTTGAACAATCTGCTGGCAAATAGATAACCCAAGACTGGCTCTGACGACTGAACTTTTTGCTGTGAAACCGGGGTCAAAAATCGATTTAAGATCATCTTGTTTAATACCCCTACCTGTATCACGAATTGCCACATTAACCATGTCCTTTTTCAGACTTGTGGTGATTGTTATTTGCCCCTTATTTTCAATAGCCTGGCAGGCATTCTTTAATATGTTTAAAAAAACCTGATTTAGTTTTCGTGGCTGGCAGACAAAAGGCGGTATCTCGCCGTATTCGCGTACCACCTCAATATTTGTAAGCAGATCATGCCTGATTAATGCCAGAACGCTATCAAGACCTTCATGGATATCCGCCATTGCCGTCTCGGCTTCGTCTAATCTGGTAAAATTTTTCAAATTTGTTATGATTTCATTTAATCGTTCAGTTCCCTGGTCAATTAATTGATCGGCTTTTGAAATAGTCTCCATCACATTTCTTATCTCGTGTTCTTTTCCGGCTGTATCTGGAGCTATATTTTTCAGAGCCGCTTGAAGCCTCCTAAGGGCTTTTGACTTGGTATTTTTCATGCTGCGAATTGCGCCTAGGGGAGTGTTAAACTCGTGAGTTAGTCCAGCCACCAGTTGGCCAAGTGAGGCCATTTTTTCCTGGACAATGACTTGTTGTTGCATCTGCTTCAATTTATCGAGTGTATCTTCAAGTTCTAAGTTTTTCTGCATCAATTCCTGGGTTCGATCTTCAACTTTGCGTTCGAGATTGAGATTGAGCTCGTTCACTTTGTCTGATTGATAGTTTACGATTGCCACAAAATAAAAAATGGCCATAATAGTAGTTCCGAGATAATTAATGGCATGCCAGGGTTCACTCGAGGTTGGGAATACAATTGCCCCAATATAACCAAACAGTAGCCAGACAATCGTGCCAACAGAAAGTAAAAGAATAAACCGTCTTTGAGGCTCATTCTCAGACATCCTGTAACCTTTGAATGCCAGCGCAAACAGATAGAAGAAGATTCCAATAAAGACAGTAAATAGAAACTCGCCGATAGAACCAAATTCAATATCCCAAATGTGCTCAGGATTATCCGATATATCAATGATTAGATTGGTAAACTGAGCAAGGAACATGAGAACAACTACGAATAAGAGAAATACTATCTGAAAGTTTCTAACCCTAATTCCCAGTACCTTTTCACGCATCCTTCTATCATACCCCGTGAACGCATAGAAGAAGAATATTAGCGCAATTGGAACGAGAAACCCCAAGGTAAAAGTAAGTCGCATCCAGGTATGGATATTCTCTACGCTTCCAAACTGGAACCACATAAAAAAAGCGAAACTGTCGATTGCCAATGCAAGAGTAAAGAAAGAGAAGACTCTGTTGATGTTCTCGCGTCTACGAAACAACCAGGTAATAACCGAAAGAACGGCGCAAAGAATACCAGAAATCAGCATTGGAACAGAATAGATGTTCATGTTAGAATGTCCATTCGGGGAATAAATTCATTAATGGAATGACTTTGAAGGTACAAAGGTGAATGTGAGAATCCAACATTCAGTTCTCGTTGGACAAAACGGACTAAACCCAACATAAAAAAACTCTCCAACAATTTGGGACAAAAGAATTAGATGCTATGAAAAACTAGAATCAGTGGATACAGACGCAACATCGAGAGATAATTTTTCTTCACTGGGACCTACTAATTAAAGCAAAATTTAAGGGCTTCCCCCTATGGTTCGACCGGCTCACCACAACTCAAAAATAAAGGTGCAAAAAATGTTTCAATCGTTAATTTCATTTTTTTCAAATTTCATACAACAATAACTTCATTTGGAATAATAGCTGAGCTGAGTGGCATAAGGTATATTGTAGCAAATGCATTAGCGGATGTTATGCTCGACCTACCATCTCCCAACGGTCTGTTGACAAGTTAACTTACCTATTGATTCTACTACCGGGGGTCTTCCCACGGCTCGTACATCGTGGAAGAGTCTGCCTCAGCGGTTTGTTGCCATCTTCAAGTCAGCGCTCAAGCCCACGCATAAATATCTAGACATCCCTGTTTCCAATACGCTTAAACCGGGTACGGAAACAAATAGGATTGAAGGATCCGGCGAAACGTATTTTGGGTTAATCTTGAATGACGACCACACACCTCGAAATATCAAAAAACTTCGCTCACTCCCGATCATTCTGAAATCCTGGTTTGCTGATTAATATCTTAACTCTCAGATGTACATCTATGTTCATCATAGATTCTGTCTATGAAATACTTTAATTCCTTTTTTTTAGCAACAAAATTATAAACCTCATTTAAACTAAGAATCAACACGATGAAAATTGAGAGTGCAGAGAATAGATATAGACCTGATAGAATTAGGTCCAATATTAGCACAATAAAAATTATCGATATTAAACATATTGCTATTAAATAGATGATACTGTAACCATAGGAAAAATGAATAGTAGACTTATTTGCAATTGAATTTTCTATTTTACCCCGAAGAATAGGTGAGCTTAAAAAACTGTTGTTATAATGTATTACTCTTAATTCTAGATCATTCCCATTCACTTTTCCGACAAATCTTCTTCTGAATTTGAACAGAAATGATATAGAAAATATTGCTTTATAGAAATCAATTTCTTCTACAGATGATGAAAATATTGATTTTATTTCCGAGATGTTTATCCTTAGCTTGATTGAAAATCTTCTCATTTTTTTTCTCTATTCATCCAGTGAACTGCGAGGTGGTTTTCGGCATAAAGCAGCAAGTTCTTTATCGGATGTTGTGCTGGATTTACCATCCCAAAAAAAATTTTGTTTCAGCGATTTGTTGCCGGCTTCGAATCAGCGCTTAGCATAAGGCACAAATTTAGGAGTTGCCTATATTTTCCGCAACAATTTTAAATTTCGATCAGCCACACGTTTTAAGGGCGGAAACTTTCTTCGGTTACTTCCACTAAGCGGAGCGAGACCAAAACCTGGCAGCTCACCTCCGTCGCCGTTAGGCGTAATATTATTTTCTACTTTTTCCTTATAAATAGATTATTCCATCCTGGGATGAACATTGGTGTTGTCTTTTTATATTCTATGTACTCTCTACCCAGTCGTCTCTCCAGCTCTGGTTCTTCAATTGCTTTCAATTCCAGTGTATTTATTATGATAAATAACGGTGTGAAAACCAGAATAAGCGAAAAACTGCCGATCCAAAATCCAATCCCAAACATTAACAAAAATATTCCCGTTAACATGGGATTTCGTGTATAAGAATATGGACCTGAATTGACTAATTTGGGAGGCGGATTAAGCGGTACAGGTGTTCCCTTTACCTTTAGAAAATGAAACACCGACCATCCGGTCAAACTAATCCCCAGGAAAATTAAAGGGATGGAAATTAATAGATTGGATAACAATATCCGAATTTTCGGCAAGTTTAGAAGGTGATCAATTTTAATGGCAACAAAGATGAAGAATAATGTAAACAATCCGAAGATAATCGCACCCATTGGAGTGAGGATCGTTCGAATCTTTTTGGTGCCTTTGGCAGATTTGTAAAGAAATTCAATCCAAGAAGTTTTTAAACTCATGAGATTATATTCCTATATAGGAATGTTTGAAATTTGCTGCAGCGCCCCATATTATATTCAGCCGCCACTTTAGCGGGCCGCTGAGAATCGACTATTCCTCTGTTGATCACCCAATATTTCAACCTCGCTGTACCGCCTCCGGCCGGACACAAACACTTTGATGGGTAATTTTTTCAGTCTACGACTTCAAATCCATGGCTTACTAAAGTATCCGAAATTGAATTTGCACTATTCCAACCATAGAGCAATAGGAATTTGTAAATTCCTGTACTCGTAACATATAATGAATCAAACGCGGTTGAATATGTTGGGACATTTTCCGTTTCCCAAAGATATATGGCCAAACAAGGACTGCCCCAAAATCCACTCATGCCCCAATTTCCATCGATAAATTTGCTGTGAGCAAATAAGGGTGTTCCACCACATTTTCCGTAATAAATTGTTGTATCGGTATTGTTATTAATCATGATGGGAATGACCAGAGTATTTCCTTTAAAGTGATAAGTCAGAGAGTCAGTAGAAAGTGTAATTTCGTTTTTACTCGCAGGTTCTGGATTCAGTATTGCCTTTTCTTGAATAGTGTTGCAACTGAAGGCTATTAGGAGCAGAGAAATACATCCGAATTTGAGTATTACCCCATTTTAAGTTTCCTCTTTTTAACACACTATCAAATATTATACGCATGTTGAACGATTTAGTCCAATGATCGATCAACGCTGCCCATGGTATAACGCAGCAAGTACTTCAGCGATTTGTTGCCGACCGCGAATCAGCGCTCAAGGCAACGCATATATTGAGGGATTTTCGTCCTCTTCGCAACGGTCAAATTCAGTTTAGCAACAAATTCGCTGTAAGAGCGGAAGCTTAGCTCGGTCATTGCCGCCGAGCGCAGCGAGGCGGCAACGTCTGTTTCAGCCGCCGCCTCGATGAGCTGTCAATGTTTGCCTTGCTACGTTTTGAGCACCCAACATTTTAAAAGCACCCGCTGAAAGCGGTCGGCTGCAAACTTTGGTTATACTGCTTAATTTTTTTAATTGCACATTTTTTCATACTTTTTCGCATGTCCTCTTGAAAGCTCTTTCATAGAAATCCAGAAAAGTTTTTCAAGGGGATCCGTCTGTTGAAACTCTGTTTTGAACCATTTGCTCTTTGGCAGTGCATTTTCACTGTAAATTAAAATTTTGAATACATGTTTATCCTTATCGTTAAACTCAGTTTGTATTCCTCTTGGATGGGTGTTTGTATAGATGCGGATTCTGCTCTGATTCCGTAGTGTGAAAAATACATCTAGATATTCAAACTCACGAAATGCTAAGTCAATTTCAGAATAGTCCGACGGCTCCTTCGACACCCAATGTAATACAATCGGATCAAAATTCTTCACAATCTCATCGTTACAAAGCCAATGAGTAATTTTGCCCGTACATCGCTTCGCAAGTTTTCTGCGTTTATTCACAACCTTGATGCGCGCAAATATTTCGAGCTCTCTGTTTGGAGTATTCCTATTGTGCCAAAGATGCTTTTTGAAGGGTTCATCATCCTCAAATATGATCTTCAGCTTAGGTCTACGAAAAACGTAGATCATATTAATAACTGATAAAATTAGAGCTACAATTGCTACGATGGTTCGTAAATCTATTTCCATAGTCTACATCTTTTAAGGTATAACGTTTGGCTCACTTGCGGCGGGGGTTTTCAAGCCAAACATTTATAAACCAAAGAACTTGAAACCGGCTCCCAATTTTAAATTTTGCACGGTGCTCCGCCGTCAAGTGCAGCCGATGGTTAGTTGCAGCCCTTATGCCTTAGACGCTGAAATTTTTGTATCCAGACTTGCATCGATTAAAATAATGTTCTCTCTGCCATGCAGATTTAAGTCATTCAAAATTTTATTCACATTAGCAAGTTCTGCCTGCGAAAAGTAGAGAATTACTTTTATGTCTTTTTTAGCTTGACTGGCACTCTTATAGATATCTACTTGCTTTTCTAAATTTCTTTTTAGTTGTTTATTTGAAGCAAGTTTATATTCAACAATAGTTTTATCTTTACTTCCGCGGGATATTTTAAAATCAGACGGGCCACGACCATCATTTACTTCCGTACTAACATCAGCAGGAGTAGCATACCAAGTTAGACGAAACATAATTTGAATATCTTTTTCACGTTTTATTGGTTCGCCTTTATAATAAAAGATTTTATATCCATCGTTATTTTCAATTACCTGTTTTAAGTATTTTACACGATTAAGAGAGTCTTCATATGTGCTATACCCAATTGAATAAAAGTCTGTTGTTTCAGTAATGCTTTTAATAAAGGAGGTAACAGAACTAATAAAAACATCTTCAATAATTTTAACATTCTCTTCACTTATTGATTTTGCCTCAGCACCATGATCCTCCTTATACTTGATGTAATAATCTAAGAAGGTAGGGAATTTTCTGATGACTTGATTTATTGCGGCTGCTATCTCTTTATTCGAATGAGATTTTTTCTTGTATGTTAATTTTGGAAGATTTTGAATGAAATAGAGATTTATTGTGTCGCGTAATTCATGATTAGATATTGAATTAGCAATATCTTTAAATTCACGGTAAACATCCTTTTTGTTAATCCAGTTTTCATCTTTTGTGAGAATATCTTTTGGCGTTAATATTACAAAATCACCATCAATAAAAGGCAGATCAAACCTTTTCGGTTTCCAGCGCATTGTATCATAATCAAATGTAACACGGTCAATCGATATACTTTTTCTTAATTTTGAGGCAACATATATTTTTGAAAATTTTTCAGTATAGGAGCATAGGAATTCTTTAATTAGATTGACAGTAAAATCACTAATATTGTCCTTTCCAACACCATCTTTTATAATGCACAATTTTTCAAGGTGGCTATCTTGCGTTACCTTCTCTTTTCCAAAATCAGAAAATATTGTATTTAGATTTTCTTTTAAAGCGTAGGCAAAATCAAGACCTAAACCGCTGCCAATATTACCTACTTTGCTATATCCCAACCAATTTTGTTTTACTTCACTAAACACGAACCAATGGCGAAGCAATCCTTCAGTAATTTCAATTTCAATAGACTTATCTCTTATAAAGGCAACATACTTTAAAATATTTTTATGTAATTTTTGATAATCTTCTTTATCACTTTCAAATAAAAGAAATGGATCAACAAATAAAGGAAGATCATTGATTAATGAAATATTAAGAGCCCCATAATTCTCAATAATATCTTCGTCAACACCAAAAATATCGGAAAAATAAACATTCATGATATTTCGACACTTTGTTGAACTGAAATTATATTTAAGCAACTAACGTCTGTTTCAGCCGACGCCTCTCTACGAGACCGTAGGTCGATGAGTTGTCAATGTTTACCGCACTGCGTTTTGAGCACTTAACATTTTAAAAGCACCCCGCTGAAAGCGGTCGGCTGCAAACGATGGTTAGGAATTTTTGCGCTACAATCACATATTAACGCATTAACATAATTTTCTTAGTTTCGGTAAAATCACCAGCTTGCAATTGATAAAGGTATATTCCGCTTGATAGCTTGCTCGAATTAAAAATTATTCTAATTCTAATAATATGTGAATTAGGAAAATTGTAATAATTGCAGCCAGATATTCGCTATTTGGTAGTATTTATACTTTAAGATCTGCATGGTAGTCGATAAAGTCTCCACTCTAAGGGATGGAACTGCCCAGAAATCCAAGCCCATGCATGATTATCAATAGTAGACCTTTCTAAAGTATAAGTAAAGGTTTCTACAATTTTTACTTCACCCGGTCCATATAAAATGATTTCTCTTGTTACCCCATCGTAATAGGCCGGACCTTCCTCATAATTTCCGAATTCTGATCCAAATTCAAGGGACGCATAACATTTTTTAACCGAAAATATACGTAATGGAAAATTTGGCGGTACAGGAGGAACTACACGTAGATATTGATCTATTGTTAGAATATGTCCTATCCCATAGACGTTATCCAATTCTGGCCCGTTAAAATCTGACCCGGTATAACCTTGTGAATGGAACTTAAGTAGATATGGCCCTAAATCCCTTAATGTAAAGTTTCTCTTTATCTGGGCCCCAGTAAGTGTTCTACTAATATCTTGATCAGCCGAAACCCAACTCAAATATTGTTGCCCTCCATAAGAATGACCCCAACTGGGATAGCCTGAAAGATCACTTGGAACAAACGCAATGTTACCATATGGCAATCCATTTCCCCATGTATCAGAATTCATCGTTTGTCCTACTTGATTACTAATTTGATACCAATGTGTTTCCCCCCCCTCAATTGATCCACTATCAATTAAAACTGGAGTTGGATCACAAGGTGGAGGGGAGGGAAAAACTCTCATTGGAGGTTCAATAACCGCGGGTACCATATTCGTATCATATAATGGTATTTGACGTCTGACTTGCTTAAGAACTAATGTATTGTAATTATCCAATTCTTTTGACCAATTCTTTATTTCATTGGGATCAACAATTGGCACAAGATTTTTTTCATTAAGAAAGTCCTTCATATCCTTACCGCATTTTAAAATCTTTGCAATTAAGTCCTCATCTACTGTCTGCAATTCACGAATGCGTCGCCTAAGGGAATTATAAAGTTCATTAAACTGAATATAACTTTCCTTACTTTTATTTTTACTACTCATAAAATCCTCCTCTTTATTTAATTGCTGATTATCATAAAAAAGGATTAGTTAAATTTGCATATTAAAAATAAATAGAAAACTGAATGATTCCGGTTTCTCCGATACGTATCCCACCGCAAGGAGCTGCCAGCGCAGCAAATGCCGTGACAAGTGATCGTGATGCATCGTTTTCCTTTTCATGACCCCTAACGTCTGTTTCAGCCGCCGCCTCGAGGAGTTCTCACTGTTTGCCGCACTGCGTTTTGAGCACTTGACATTTTAAAACCATGCCGCCGTAAGCGGTCGGCTGCAAACTGTGGTTATGCGTTGACTTTTTTACTGCTCCATAGCTATACGGTTAAGAATATTAGGTAAAGGTAGATTAAACGAATCTAATTCGTTTTTACCTTACTAAAGTAAATTTCCGGATATATTTAGATTCCATTTGAACTTCTAGAAAATAAATACCGCTTGGTATATTTGAAAGTTCAATTTTTAGAGTATGGTATCCTTCCTGCATAATACCGTACTCCTTTCCAAATACTTTTTCACCGAGGACATTAAAGATATTTGTGATTACCATAGTCTTTCTCGGTAATTCAATTTCAATGTTAATTTGGCTATTGGTCGGATTTGGATAGACATGGCTGAGAGCATAGTTATCAGGAATGCCATGAGGGGGAGGATTTGTATATAAATCAAACTCATCCGTCTCTTTAACGAAGCCGTCATTAGCGACGACATGAAGTTTGAAAGCGTCGGTCCGCAGAGTATCCTTATGCATCGTTAACTCGTAATTGGTATTATTTGTTGTAGGAACTTTAGTTAGAAATCGCCAATCACCATTTTCCGTTTTGTTAAATATGGCAAAGAATCTTAGAGATTCTGAATTGAACACGCTCCATCTCAAAACAATATGAGTAGCTTCTTCCTTTAGTTCTTTTATAACCAATCCAACAGAATCTGGCAATTCTGTTGAGACTGAAGGAGAGATTCTTTTACTTCCATCTAAATAGAATTCTAAAATTCGGTAGTGTTGAGTGCCAAAATGAGTCGTACTATCTACAAAGGAATAGTTGTAGAGATTATTAGCAAAATTGACTGTTGCAATTCTCGTGAATTTATAATTTGTTCGACTTTTCTCGACGTGAAATCCTACCAGCTTACTGGTGGCGTCTGAACATTCCCATTTGAGTAGCGCAAGGTCACTTGAGTTTGTAGCTAAAAAGTTTGTAAGTTGGCAACTTTGTAAAGGTTTATTAAAAACCAATCCATTCTCATTCAGTATATTCAAACCGCTCTCAGTTCCAACCCACGTATTTCCAGAATAGTCAAATTCAATAGCGTTCGTCCAGGGAGTTCCAATATCTGAATTTGTGTGATCATAAATCTCAAAAGCGTTTTGATTATATTTTAGGAGACCTAATCTTGTTGCCATCCATAAATTGCCAAAAGCATCCTCAGTCATATCATAAATAAATGGCGTAGGCAACCCGTTTATTGAATTAAATATATTCCATTTCTCACCATCGAACATTGATAGTCCATAATTGGGCAAAGTTTGATTTGTGATACACCATACTCGAGCGTAGCTATCGACATAAAAAAGATCAATATTGCTTTGCGCTACACGAGGATCATGAATCTCATAATGATCCCATTCGTAACCATCAAACATAGCGAAGCCGTCGTAATTCGGATCGGCTACCCAAATAAAATCTTTCTGGTCAATGGCCATTGATGTTATATAAAAAATTGGACAGTCAGACATTTGACCAATCTTTCCATTTGTGTTTTTATAAACTAGACCACCATTGCCAGCTGCATAAATATTGCCTTTACTGTCTATATCAAATGTCGATAGCCAATTAAGAGATGATGGATTAAAAATATAACCGCCAGCATCAGTAAAGATTTTATCATCTTTAATATAAGCAAGAGTTTCATTTGGAAGGTATTTAGGTTTATTTAATGGTTGAGTTAAAATGTATACGGAATTTCCATCATAGTGATGAGTTAATCCTCGGCCGAATATGACTTGATTATCTCGTTTCAGAAATAATGAACGAACGGAATTATATTGAAATGGATAATCCGTTTTCTTCCATCCCCATGCCCCATTAGATAAAACAATGAAGCCAACGCCTTGGAAATCACTAATGCCTAGAAAATATATATTGCCTGATGAAGCCATTCTTCCATTATATAGATAGGAAATGGGATAACTATTTGGAATAGTTGAAACAACATTTAATATATTTGTTCCTGTAGGTTTATGATAAACTTTACTTGTATTATTAAATCCCAATCCATTTGGTTCTGACCACATTGAACGAAAATATTTATCTCTCCAATGGGGCCAGACCCCGCTACTGGTATTGACAATTATGGTTGAGTCTCCCGAAATAAAGCCTACACGTTGGCTGCCGATGAACCAAATGGTGCTATCGGGCTCAAATACAATATCTGCTGCGCTAAAATTGTGTGGCATCATTGGTTGCCAACCAGAAGCATCGGAATGTTTATAGAATTTATTTGGAAGTGTCCAATCTAAAGTAATGAGTATTTCTCCATTAAATCCGGCTTTCAAAAAGTGAATGGTATTTTGAATTGGGGAATTAAATCGATTGAAAGAATTCCATACCCCATTTTTTAAAAATGAAATTCCATCCGCATAATAATCTTCTTCTCTCCAAGTTACCCAAATTCTTCCGAAAGAATCATATTCAAGTTTATCAAAAAAAGAGATGTTGCCAATTCCCAAATCATTTGCTGTGAAAACCTCCCAGTAACCATTAAGAATTCTGATAAGTTGCCTTCCCGATGTTATCCATATCTCATTTCCATTTGATACAACTTCTGCCGCATAATCTCTTTCCAATAAAGAGTTTCGCTTTGTGTAGTGGGTTGTTTCGCCACTTTGTAAGTCCCAGTGAGTGATTCCACACTTAGAAGTTGTCCAAATATTATTCACATCGAACTCTGCAATTTCTTTTATGTCATTTGGATTTTGAAGTACTTTTACGTTGAGAGAATCGGGGAAGGCGTTTGAGAAAAGGAGAATGTTTAAATTGAATATTAGAAATATTATTTTATGACTTATGGCGAACCCATTCATTTTTGTTCACCTTATATCTTAAAACTTAATTCAAACTGCTAACTTATTAAAATCCCTATGAAAAGTGAAAATTGTAAATGCATAACGCCAGTTTCAGCCGCCGCCTCTCTGAGTTGTCAATGTTTGCCACACTGCGGTTTGAGCACGTAACATTTTAAACTACCGCGCCGCTCGCGGTCGGCTGCAAACTTTGGTTAGAGCCTCATTATTTTAATTGCATACCACTTTTTTCCGCTGCTATTCTTATTGAAGCGAGTATAAATTCCTTTGCTTCGCTATTTCCATTCGAGTCTTTTATGCGTTTATAAATTAATCTTAAGTCAATCAAATCATGTATAGGTGTTTCCAGTTCTTCCGAAATATATTTCTGAATGTTCTCGTTGGATTTGGAAAAAGCATCTATAAAAGCCAAAGGAAATTTTCCTGCATATTCAAACATATCTTCATTATATATTTCTCCATATTCAGCATTGTTTGGGCTTATATTGCTGAACATTCCAAAAAATTCTATTATTTCCTTTGTCAGATCTGGCAAAATTTTTATTCTACTCTTATGTACATAACCCTTTAATTTTTTACCTGAAATAACAGGCCACCAGTTTGAGCTACTATCTGGATAGCAAATAAACATTTCACCCTCTAATACCTTACCAATTACTTCAGATTTTATATCTGGTTTTTCTCTTATATTAGTAAATCCATCAGGATCATTAATATACGCTTCTACTTGATTTTGTGCGTGAAGGATGGAAAAGAATAAACTTAGAATAGAAAAGGTAAAGATAATGTTTTTCATTTTTTCTCCGGCTCTAACGGCACGGCTAACCCGCCAAAGGGTGAAGCCGCACCTTACTTCCAACCGCCAAAATAAGCTCCGAGAGAGCACTCAACCTGCCCAAAAACCCGGCGCCCTTTGGTCGGGTTGAGCCGTTTGTTATACCATTTTTCAATTTTCTCTTCCGCTAAGTAACTTCCTGATGTCCTTTTTCGTGTCTTTGTTCGGTTCTGCCTTTTCTGCTTGTTCTAACAATTCCTCTGTTCCTTGAGGCCAGTTCTCAGTCCCCCATTCGGAGAGTGCCTTTATTGCCATATTTCTATTTCTTGTTACAGGGCTGTTCAATCCTGTTCTAATAAGTTCAAATCCTTTTTGGGGGTAGTCACCTAAGTCTTGTAACAGATAGTCAAGACAACTATGATGGTTGTACTCTTTTCCCAACCCTAATTCATCAGCTGGGCCTGTAGCAATCTCTTTTAGTGGCAGCGAATTAATGGCCAGATTAATTATCTGGTCAATTCTATCATTGTTTGCATCTTTCATCACATTAAACCACAGCCCAGACTCTAAAGGATTGTCGTTTAATCGCTTCCAATGTATTTCCCAGAGGTCTATTCCCAAGATACCTGCTGCTCTGTCAACTTGCCAGAATTCTACATTGTCAGTGGTCCATTGCTGTTCGATTACTTTTTGTTTCCATTTTGGGTGGGAAAGCATTTTGCGAATATCAGTTAATAAATCTGCTTTCAAAGCATCTGTCCACCCGTTTTCTTTTCTTTTATTCCAGTCTGCGTCTTGATTCTCAAGGAAATCCTTGATGGTATTCAGGATTAAGAAATGATTGAGTTCATTTGCTCGGTTTTCAATATGAGTTACATATAGTCGAACGACTTCTGCTCCATCTTTATAATCATCAATATCCTCAGCGGGACCACCGTTGATGAGTGCCTCAATAATATCACCAGCCGCGTTTAATAATTCATCGTCAACGTTTGTTTCTGATAATTCATTTTCCAAATTTCCGGCAACAGCACAAGTGTAGGCGAGGTATTCATACATTATACTATTGCGATATCCTTGTCTGAGAAGCCATTTTCTAATTTCTGGATTTTGTGTTTGTGCTAATCTTTCGACAATATGAATTCTTCCCCATCCATCAACACACTTGGCCAATTCCCATAGCTCTTTTTCAGGATTTTCGATTGTGTTTGTGATCGCAACCGTTGAAAAGAGCGTAAACTCCTCATGTTTCCCGAGCAGGACTATTTTATCCAAGTTCTCTTTGTCTCGAATTAGTCCTAAAAGAGCGATTCCAAACTTAACTGGGCCTCTATCAGGGCTCTCAAATGCAAGCCACTGTGCAAAGTCATGTAAGAAGGGGTCGATGGGAACATTGAAATCGACAATCTTCTCAAGTGCTGGGTCAACAAAGTCTATCAAGTTGTCCCTAAGCAAGATATTGTATAGCTCCACTTTTTTGGACAGGGAATTCTCTTGTGAAATCGTCTTGACTAAGTTTGCCACTTCGTTGGCCACTTCTTCTAAGTTCCCACTACCTCCATGATGGCCGAACGCACCATCCAATGCGCCGGGAACCCACCGGAATTTCTCGTCTTGATAGCGTCTTTCGTCATCGGGTAAGTTATAACCCTGTTCCGTCAGTTTTCCCTCATCGTCAAGATTAGATTTTATGTACCCGAAAATGGAAGGGAGGTTATGCCAAGGCAGTTCTTCTGTTTTGATGTCCTTGTTTGTTCTAAAAATCGAGAAAAGTCCCATAGCAATGATTACTGAAATTAGTCCAATTAAGTATTGTTTACCTATTTTCATTGCTGCTTAATAGATCTCTGCTTTAGAGGTATAACGACCAGCATAAGCGGACGCAAGGCGTAGAGCGCCAAACCTATTGAAAAAAGAAAAGCCTGAAATTAGCACTGCCATTTTTAAAACTCCTGAGCCCTTGCGTTCCGCTTAATGCGATGGTTAGGAATAACTTTGCATTAATATTATACCTGCCACTAAAACAACGACAGTACATATATAGAATATTAATATATTGTATTTCAGGTTTTTTAAGACTCGATCTAGCTGGTAGTCTTTTGTCCGAAATAAAAATCTTATAAGACCCGGTGTTCCAATAAGTGGAAATGCCTTTTCAACATAGATCTTGTCATCAAAGAGAAATAGTCGAAGGTCTTCATTATATTGATGTAAATAGTTTGCCATTCCTTTTGTATAATCTGTAAAAGCACCAAAAGCGATTATTCCAATCCAGTATAAGAAAAACAGGAAAAATACTTCTCCTTCATTACTAGTCTTAGTGATCTTAATGATCGTAAAAAATATTGCGTAGTAAGCAAGAAAATAGAGAACTATTGGACGTCTTTTGATTGACCATAATTTAAATCCCGGATATTCTTTATATATTTGTTCAAGATCGTCCATATTATTTTACCACCCCTAACGTGCTCTTCAGCGGGCGCGGGTTTTTGCGCTCCGCTGCAAAAGGCTTGTTGGCCTTTTATCAATAAGGTACCTTATTTCAATGATTTATAATGCTTCCATTTGCCATATAAAATGCTTGCAATAAATGACGATCCAATTCCAATTATGAACCCCATTAACAGATTAAATGCTATCTCCATTCGACTCTGTGTCTTTAAAGCTAAATTTATTGCTTCAAGTTGATTTTCTGTTAACGATTTTAACTCTTGTGCCTTTTCATATTTTTCATTGATCAATTGCGTTGATTTTTCTGTTTCAATCATTTCAATTTTTATCTCTTTCAAATATGATTCAAGGTCTTTTATATTATTAATCGCTGATTCCACCTTTTTTATTCGTATATCGAGAGGTTCTTTTTCTTTTATAAATTGTTGTGTAAATGAAAAGACTACCCCAATTATTCCCAAAAAAGCTCCAATTAAAGACAATGAAAGTTCAGCCCTTTTTCTTACAATTTGTTTTTTGATTGGGGAAAAGAATTCATCGGCGATTCCAGAATTTTTATTTATTAAAGATAAAATTTCATCTTGGCCGATAATTCGAATTTCACCCATTTTCCCTGCATAATTATCAACAACTTCATGATGACTATTTGTAATTTTTGATGATGTTACCAGTACAAAAATATCATTAAAGGTGCCGATTCTGAAAAAGCTGTCTAAAATTTTCTTTATATCTGATTTTGATAACTCCAACTTATGCTTTATGATAAATACAGCCTCTTTCGTTTTTTCTTTTCCACGTAATCTTCCTTGAAAATCGAAACCAACATCAATAGTCGATTTCATTTGAGTTATCATTTCAAAGCCTACGGTCTCTAATAGACGTAAGCATAATTTTTCAAATTCTTTAGGCTGTAATTCAAATAATAATTTTTCTGAAATTTTCATGGCTGCAAATTATTAATTTTTTATAGGCATAACGGTCTGGCGCTAAGCGGCGACGCGGAACGCTCCAGCATGCTGCTCATGCCCCGCGTAGCGGCGTCCGTTTGAGCGCCGTGTTATGTAGCGTAATATTTTTTACAAATTATAATAAACTATAAAAGACAGATTTAGAATATTAAAATTCTCTTCTTTAATTTCCGAAGCGACGTCACCTTTACCTAACAAATTCATAAAATTGTAGTTTAAGGAAGCATCAATGACCAAAGTATAAATTTCATATTCAAATCCAAATCCAGTAGAAATACCAGCCCTAAGTGAATTGTTATATCTAAATTCATGGGTAAAATGTGGATCAGGCTCTGGTGTAATATTTACATCAGTTTCCCCAAATATATTAATTAAAGCTCCAAAAGAAAGATAAGGAGTAACTATTGATTTGATAATTGGTGTTTCAATAGCCACACTGAGAGAATATAAATTTTGATTTGCATCTAAATGCATGTCTGAGAAAAAACTATTTATAGGGGAACGAATTCCTACGTAGTTAAAGTTACTGGAACCTGAAATAAAATCAAATCCACCTCTAATTTTTAAAGGTAATTCTGATGTAATATATTTAATTCTAATACTTATGTTGTAACAGTCACTTAATCCTAATTGATGATTAAAAGGTGATTCAGTTGGTTCTTGAGTGAAATAGGTATCACCATCCAAATATGAATATCCGCCTCCAATACCAAATTGAAAATTTTGAGAATAAATATGATTTAATAGAATCAATGTGAGAACTAAACTTGAAAAGAAAATTTTCATTTTTTGTTCTCCTAAAATTTAAGCTACATAACGCCAAGCTTCACCGGTTCCGGCAAACCTGGCAATTAATATTCGAAACAGGCAAAAGCGCGCCCTTTATGACCAACTTTTCAAAGGCAAAAGCTGCCGGAATCGGTGTGCAAGCGTTAGTTATGTGCATGGCTAATAAGTTATTTTTTACCCAATGATTTGTATATATTTTCTAAAATTGCAGAACTATTATTTTTAATATCCCACTTATCGTAATTTCCTGCGGTCATTACAACAATTAGATCATTTTTTTTATCGATATATATTCTTTGATCGCCATTGCCAACTGCTGTGGGTATTGCCATTTCTTGGTTTTGCATAGTATAATTTAAAACCCAAAATTGATATCCATATCCACCACGTTCTGCATTGGCAAGAAATATACTTGGTGTTAATGATGACCAAACCCATTCCTGGGGCACAATTTGTTTTGATCCCCATTTACCCTCATTATAATATAAAATTCCAAATTTCAGCATATCCCGGGATGTTAATCTCAATCCAGATGCTGCTGCCGGAGTATTCGTGCCGCTGGAATTTGTCCATTCTGATTTAGAAATACCCATAGGTTTAAAAAGATTATCTTTGGCAAACTCATATATATTTTTCCCGGTCGTCCTTTTAATAATATTTGCAAGGACTTCTGTAGTACCTCCATTGTATTTCCACTCTGAGCCAGGCTTGGCTGTCAATTTTCGACTTAAAACGAATCCAATACCATCACCACTTTCATCCATTTGAATTTCACTATTTTCCGGATTATCATATGGTACTTCTTCGTTCCATTCCAGGCCAGATGTCATTGTTAAAAAATGTTTTATTGTTAATTCCTCTTTGCCATTTATCCTGTATTGTTTATAATCCTCAAAAAAATCAAAAATCTTTTGGTCTACACTTTGTATTTTTCCTTGAGAAATAGCAATACCGATACATGCTGAAACAATACTTTTTGAGACGCTTCTCATATCATGTAAAACAGTGTGACTATGTTCAACAATGCCAATATCTTGCCCCCACAAATAATCTTGGCCGGTAAAATATTTTTCTAAAACAAGTTTTTCATCTTTATAAATGAGTAAGCTATGGCGGTTAGGGTAAAAGTCAGAATTAATTCCTTCAATAATTTCATTTATTATTGCTTCATCTATTCCCACTTTTGCAAGTGTTGAAGTTTCAATGCCATCATTTAAATTCTTTGGTTGATCGGGATGATGATTAGAATTACATGCGGAAATAAATCCTAAAAGACAGAACAACAAAATAAAGTTTAAAATTTTCATGCTCTCGGATCCTTATTTATATGATGGCACATAACGGCAAGCATAACCAGCGCCAAAATCGTTCCGGAAGCTCCGTAGCATTTACAAAATTAATTTTCAAAAAACAAAGAAACTTCAATAAAAAGTCGGCGCTTTTTGGCGTCTGAGTTGATGCAATTGTTATACACGTTTAATACGTATAGTAAATAATTTCTTTAGTTCTCATGTCTCGTTTTAACGGTTTATCTGTGAGATTATGATTTATATATGAAAAAACACATCTGTTCGGAAGAATGATGCCATCTATATTTTTGAATTCCAAAACATAATCATCTGCTTCGTGAATGTTATCTACTCGTTCATTCTGAAATGTTGCAAAAGAATAAACATGATAAGTTCCAGTTATTTTAATCAATTGTTTTGATTGTGCACTAAAGTATAAATGTAAATTATCAAAATATCGATTGATTAACTTTTCTTCAGAAATCAATTTAAGTACTACTGTATCTTTAATAATATATGATATTATAAATGTATCGTCTTTATAAAATTCTGGGAATAAACCAAAATAAAAATTTTCTGAATTAACAGGTATTTCTTTTATTTTTTGATTTAAAGTGTTTACTAATTTACTTTTGTTTTCACGAGTAGGCATATATTTTTCTCTTTTTATAAAGCAACTAGAATATTCATCTTTTATTTTATTTTGATTTTCAAACAATGAATTGGTATAAAATTCTAATTTGTATTTTTGTTCTGATTCTGGTTTTAATTTTGGGAAAACAATCTCTTGGGAATATATGGAACAACATAAAAATACTATCAAAACAAAATACTTGTTCATTTTGAATTATCCTTTAAATTATTTTAGTGTATAACGGCACGGCGGATAACCCGCCAGCCCCCGGAAGGGGATGGTCGGGTTCATTCGCATGTTATCGGGCGGCGCAATGTGCTACGACCTATAAA
>WOR8_10000413_pt1 | contig 43733 bp, 33 predicted proteins | sample DeeMarSeWOR38_10_FD_19890 | JGI IMG/M metagenome (IMG submission 19890)
CAGGATTGATTCACTTTCTATAGACAATTTGCCATACCTTGTTGATATAATATCTGAACCTGGCTCAATTCACAAGGCAGCAATAGTTTTTACCGATCCAGACAGTGATCAAGTTGAAATAAAATGGGAAATCCGGCATGAGGCCATTTATGCTGCTTATGCTGGCCAAGGTGAAAAAACTCCAGAGCTTGTGGAGGGATTGATTAAGCAGAATGGGAAGAAGGAAATAATATTTTCAACACCGGAACCTCCTGGCCCGTACAGGATTTATGTGTACATGTTTGACGATCAGGGGCATTATGCTACAGCGAATAAACCTTTTTATTCAGGAAACCCTGTTGAATATTAAACATGAATGTTTTTACTCTGTCATGCGTATGGTCTTTGAAATATCTTAATTTTAATCTTTAAATATCCTGTTGATAATAGATGAAAAGCAGGACTGACCAAATATTAATAAAAAACTAAATTGTAAGATTCAATGTCCAGATTATACTACATAACAATCATTTTATGCTTCTTTTGGATTAATTCTTGCCAAATCAAGGATTCCATAAGAGATCAGGTGAAAATTTATGAAGAGAAGATCATGATCCCCACTTACTTGCTGGGCGAGGCTGAATCTAATCCGATTTTTTATACACCCAGAAACTATCAGGGGGCGCAATTAAGGATTTATCCATATCCGTATTTAAACAAATTAACCGAAGAGTTGGCCAGCAAAGAGTATAAAGGATTATTCATTGAAAATAAGTATGTTAAGATCTGTGTACTCCCTGAATTAGGTGGCAGGCTTTATTATGCGTTGGATAAAACCAATCAATATGATTTTGTATATCGAAATCGAGTCATCAAACCGGCTTTGATCGGAATGGCAGGTGCCTGGATATCCGGAGGGGTGGAGTGGAACATCCCGCATCATCACCGGGTATCTACATTTATGCCTGTTGATTATCGACTGATGGATAATCCCGATGGAAGTAAAACGATATGGGTAGGAGAATTTGAAAAACGTCATCAGACCCATTGGGTTGTTGGAATGACCCTACATCCGGACAAATCTTATATCCAGACAGATATTCGTCTTTTTAATACGACACCTTATATCCAAAGTTTCCTCGCCTGGGCTAATACCGCTGTACATGCCAATGAAAACTACCAGGTAATCTTTCCACCGGATGTTGAACGAGCTGTCTTTCATTCCAAAGTAGAATTTATAGATTTTCCGGTTGCCGATCAGTTTTACAGGGGGATTGATTTCAGAAATGATGTAGATGTTGGCTGGTGGAAAAATACTACCTCACCCACATCCTTTTTTGCCTGGGATACAAAGATGGATTTTCTCGGAGGAATAGATCATGGCAAACAGGCAGGAACGGTCCTGGTAGGAGACCATAAAGTATTTATTGGTAAAAAATTCTGGAACTGGGGTAATAACGATGTGGCCAAGCTCTGGGATCAGATGCTGACAGATGAGGATGGCCCATATCTGGAACTGATGATGGGAATGTATTCTGATAACCAGCCGGATTATAGTTGGAATGATCCTCAGGCAGCTAAAATGGGTACGATGTACTACATGCCAATTAGAAATTTGAATTCCATAAAGAATGCAAATAAGGAAATGGCAGTTAACCTGGAGTTGATCAATGATTCTCTGCTGATTCAATTATCGGCATTTTCTAAGTTTCGGAATGCAAAAATTGAATTGTTGTATGGTGATGAATTGATTTATGAAGAAAAGATTGATGTATCACCAGATTCTCCCTTTGAATATAGAGTGGCAGCTCGAGATAAATCCCTATATTCTGAATATTCTATCCAGGTTTTTTCCAATAAGGGAGAAAAATTAATCAATTTTCGTCAACCAGAACCTAAAAATGATCCTTTGCCAGCGACGTACCATACTCCGGAATCTCCTTCAGATATGGATAGTCCTGATGAACTTTACCTGGCAGGATTACGTCTTGAACAATTTGGTAATCCAAATCTTGATCCCTTAAAATACTATCAGGAGGGACTTAAATATAATCTGGATAATATCTCGGTAAATACACAGTTAGGTATTTATTTTCTAAAAAATGGGTCGATCTCCCTGGCAGAAAAATATCTCAGGAAGGCTTCGGAGCAAGTAACAGATAATTACACTACTCCGAAAAATGATGAACCTCTATATTATCTGGGGATTGCTCTTTTTTTACAGGAAAAATATGTGGAGGCACGTGATGTATTAGAAAGAGTATCCTGGAGGAAAGCCTGGAAATCAACGGCTTTATTTTATCTTGCTGTGATTGAAAGTCAAATGGGAAAATTGGAAAATGCATTAGCAAAAGCGGAGGAATCTTTAAAAGCAGATAGCAGAAACGTGGAGGCTCTATGCCTTTTGTCGACATTATATCGAAATACAGATCAATATGCACGTGCTGCCGATGTGATACAGGATCTTTTGGAATCAGATCCATTAAACTTATGGGGTTTGTTTGAGGCGCACTTATTGGAAGATGTAAAATCTATACCGGAGCAGGATCGAATAACTCATGAAAAATTAATCGAGTTGTTCAGGAATGAGCCTGACAATTACCTCGAGGTAGCTTCCAGATACGGAGTATGTGGTTTTTATGAAGACGCTCTTAATTTATTGGGCATAGCTGAGGAAGTTGCATCTAAAAAACATAACAATTACCCACTGATTCCATATTATCAGGGTTATTTTTATACAAGGCTTAATGACCAGGCAAACGCTGAAGAATTTTTTAATCACGCTCGGGATAGTTTCAAAATGAGTTGTTCACCTTACGGGCGTTTCACAGAAAAGGTACTTCTTTCTGCTATTCAGAAAAATCCGAATGATCCTGCTGCTTTTTATTACCTTGGTAACCTTTATGCCGATTCCCAGCCGGAGCTAGCCATCAGACATTGGCTTAAATGCCTTACTTCTGATCAGCAAATTCCGTCGGCCTACAGAAATATCGCTTTCCTGAAGGCAAACATATTTAATCAATTGGATACAGCAATTTTATGTATCGAAAAGGCCATTGAACTGAATCCAGATGATCCACTTTATCTGACGGAAGCGGATCAATATTATGCATATTTAAATTATGAGCCATCACGTCGATTGCAAAAACTGAATTTTCATCTGGAAACTGCTCGGAAAGCAGATCGATCAGATTTGAGGCGAATCAATCTGAATAATTTTACTGGTAACTATGAAGAGGCTATCGAGTCCTTAAAAACGCGACATTTTCATATTGAAGAAATGACGGATATTAATCCTCATTTTGAATGGACCAACGCACATCTTCAGAAAGGACTTGATCTCATGCGGAATGGATATTGTCAGATGGCCATTGAGGCGTTTAACCAGATATCTGAATTTCCCAGAAACCTGGAAATAGCCCGTGATTCCAGAACAGGCATTGCAAATTACTGGATCGCTCGCTGTTACGAAAAATTGGAGAATCCCGATGAAGCCGAAAAATTTGACAATCGAATGATAAATTTTGAAACCATGGAGGGCTGGGGAGGAGAGAAATTGCCGTTAATTGATTTTTACAGCGGGCTTTCTCTGGAAAAGATTGGAAACAGGCAGGCCGCTACCGGGATATACAAGCGACTCCTAGAAAGGTCCAGGGAAATGCTTAATTTTAAACCGCATGAAGCCCTTGACCTTCGGTCAGTAAGGGTACGCCAGGAACTAAGGAACAACCAGGCGGAGGGATACTTCATCGGGGGATTGGCTTATTATGGTTTGAAGGATCAAAAGAATGCCACGAGTTTTTTCAGGAAGGCATTGGAAATTCAACCGGATTTACTTGATGCCAAACTTTTTATCGATCGAAAATTACCTTTTTAAAAAGACATTGATTGAAATAAGAAAAGCTGCTTTTAACACTATGAATAAAATAATTCTTTATTTCATTATCGGGGCTTTATGTTACAGTCCTTTGAAAGGACAGGTAGTCTATTCCTTATCGGAGGATTCCATTGCCGGACATCCAGCGTATTATGATAAAGATAAAAAGATATTGTCATGGTATAAACCTGCTGTATCAGGGGCAGGTTACGATAGGGTCATTCACCTGGCTTCGAAGTTTATGAAAGAAGGTGTTCCCATAGAACCTAGGACTGGTGAAAAACTATACTTCATAACCTGTTGTTTTCAGGGACCACATATGCAAAGCAGCGACGATGCCATAAATGGTATTTTACCTGAAGATTGGATGCATAATCCGGCATGTGTTTTTGCCGGATCACTACACAGCCTGGCAGCAGGATACCGGGTATATTCTGGCGATGAAACTTACCTTGATATTGTTCGTGAAATGCTGGATTACCAGCTGGAAAATGGAACAACTCCAGAGGGATGGGTTTGGGAAAATATACCCTATGCCAGTTCTGATCCTTTTGAACGAATTTATTTGGGTGCTACCCGTTGGGAAGATGATGGTATGAGGGGGGATGGACTTCACGGGATTGAACCTGATAAGGTAGGTGAATTGGGTTACGCGTACCTGTTGTTTTATGAAATTACTGAAAATAATAAATATTTAAATGCAGCCATCCATTGTGCTGATGCGCTGGCAGAGCATGTTCGGGATGTCCAGAATGATAAATCACCTTTCGCAACTACAAGTACACAAAAATCTCCGTGGCCATTCAGGCTGAATGCACGAACAGGTAACATCATTGATGAATATTGCTCTAATGTAATTGAACCCATCAAATTGTTTGATGAATTGATACGGATAAAAGACCGTATCAATCTCACATCAGAGAAATCGAAAAAATACCAACATACCAGGAACCTTGCATGGTCCTGGTTATATTCCAGAAACGGGCCGATCATTACAGGTGTCTGGAATGGTTATTTTGAGGATATTCCAAATGACCCAACCCAATCCAACAGAGTACAGATTACACCCATTGAAACAGCAAAATATTTAATTAAGCATCCTGAGATGGATCCTGATATCAGGACAACGGTACCGGCACTCATCCATTGGGTACACTCCGCATTTCGTACCGAGGGTATGGATGCTATTAAAGAACAAACCTGGTGTTATGAACCGATGGGCAGTCATACTGCCCGGTACGGATCGGTCTGTGCCATGTGGTATGAATTTTCAGGAGATGAATGGTATAAGGATCAGGCAAGACGTTATTTGAATTTTGCTACGTATATGACCGATGAAAATGGAGTAGTACGTGTTGGTCCTAACTGGCCTGGAAGCTGGTTCTCAGATGGTTATGGGGATTATATCAGGCATTTTATAGATGCCCTTGGGGCCATTCCCGATTGGGTTCCTGCAGAAGCTGATCATCTATTAAGATCAACATCTGTTGTACAGAAATTAACCTATTCACCTGCAAAAATAGATTATACAACCTATGATATTTCTTCTCAGGAAGTATTGCGACTCACTTTTAGACCGGACAAAGTAACAGTTGACGGGATAACAATAAAGGAAGGAAGAAATTTTGAATCTAATGGTTGGCACTGGAAATCTTTGCCTGAAGGTGGTATATTAAAGATAATTAAAGATAATGGGAGGGAAGTTACAATCATTAAATGAAAACATGAAATAAACATTTAATCCATAAAATTATCCATATATGTTATTTCCGGAAAAGCTTATCAAGAATGCATTTAAAGAAGCATCAAAAATTCTGATGTCCAACTTCGGTGAAATGATCGAAGGTAAATTGAAAGAAAACCAGAGTTCTATTGTCACTGAAATGGATGTTGCAGCTGAGCGGAAAATCGCCCATCTTATCAGTCAGAAATATCCGAATCACAGTATTATTGGTGAAGAAAAAGGCGCAATTATGACTGGTTCTGAATATACGTGGATCATTGATCCTATAGATGGCACATCGAATTATGCAGCAGGAATCCCCTGGTTCGGAATATTGATTGCAGTTATGCAGAATGAAGAGCCCTATGCAGCCGGAGCCTATTTACCATTTTACGATCTTACATACTATGCGGAATTGGGAAAAGGCGCTTACTGTAATGATAAACGCATCAGGGTATCGCAGGAAACCAGTCTTAAAAATGTTTTATTTTCTTATGCTACTGATTATTCTGAAGACGACCAAAAAACCCGTCTGGAAACAAATATATTAAACGAGATGATCAAAAATGTAAGGAACATCCGGGCTACCAATTGCCTGGTGGACTTCTGTTATGTAGCAGACGGACGGTTGGGAGGTTGTATCAATTATGCAAGTAAAATCTGGGATATTGCTGCTCCCTATTTGATTATCAAAGAAGCAGGGGGGGAAATAACAGACATAAATGGAGAAAACATTGTATTTGAGCTGAACATAGAAAATTATTTGAAAAATTACAGGGTGGTTGCCGCCGGGAAGAATCTGCACAAAAAAATTATAGATATCCTGATTCAACATATTTAGTTCCTGAATTTATGAATCCATTTTTCACTGAATTAATTAATGCCATATTCTATAAGAAACAACTAATCCCGTTGTTATTATTGATTATGGTGAATTCCTGTATGTCTGACCATACAAATAACTCATCCAGGAATTTACACAGCGAGATATTTTTGATGAAAAAAAGGATCCTGGTCGAAGAATCGAAGGTTCTTTTTAAAAAGGACTTCTTTACTACAGAAGATTTATATCTTTTTACTATTCATCACAGTGAATGGTGGATAGATGACGGCTGGCTGGTAGGGAAAAATCCAGGGAATCATCCCGGGATGGCGATTCTAAAACAAGATTTTCCGGGAAATATAATGGTGGAATTTGAGGCAATGACCATTTTGCCAAGCTCACATGATATCAATGTGATGTGGAATGGGCAATGGGTAGATTCACTTGATCAGCGCGGGATAGCTTATGTAGCCGGCTTGGAAGGATGGTGGGCTGGAAAGGTAGGGATTGAAAAATCTCCAGAATACAAATTAATGTTTGGCACATCGTTATTTGATTTTCAACCCGGTAAAAATTATAGAATACTAGCTGGATCTATTGATGGTCATTGTTTTATATTGGCAGATGGGAAACTTTTACTTGAAGGAATGGATCCGGATCCAATTGATCATCAAGGATGCACAAAAGTCGGATTTGAAGCTTATTCAAGTTTTATCAGGTTAAAAAACATTATCATCCGTCAAATTAAATGGGAACCTGTCGATATGAAATATGAACCTGAGTTTTAAAGAGATAAGTCAACCTTTGTTATTTTTACTTTTATCTGAAAAGAGATCATGGTATCTTGAATTATCAACTACCTTATTAAAATTGATCCAGGTGGAAAAGCAAAATTCAGGACCCAGGGAAGATAAATTGGAAGCCATATCCAGTAGTTTCTACAGGGAAGATATCGCTGATGATCTTGTCAGATGATATAAGGAAAAACGGGGATTTCTGAGGAAACCAGACCTGGCAAATTATAAAACACGCTGCAACCAATGATAAAACAGACCATGAAGTAAGTTCCTTTGACTGACTAAATGAAATAGAAATAAGATATGATTATTCTTTATTAGCATGATTGAAGCAGTTATTTTTGATATGGATGGGGTGATCGTCAACAGTGAGCCAATCTATCAGCAGATCGAAAAAGAGATGTTCCGTGATCTCGGCATAAAAATAGATGCAGAAACCTACCGGACTTTTGTAGGATTAAAAACACTTGAAATGTGGAAATTTATTGTTAATCAATTTCATCTTCCATATCATCCTCCTGATCTCGACAGAGAAGAGGAAAAAAGATATATTGAATCTCTTCTCAAGGAAAATGGGATGATGCCTGTGGCTGGTTCCATTCAACTTATCAGATTATTACATGATCATGGATACCAATTGGCTTTGGCCTCTTCAAATTCAAAAGTGGCAATAAATGCAGTACTAGCTAAGTTTAACATTGATAAATATTTTAGTTTAGTCATCAGTGGAGAAGATGTTAATAAATCCAAACCGGAACCAGATATCTTTATTAAAGCAGCTAAAGGTCTGAGAAAGGATCCGGATGAATGCCTGGTAATTGAGGATTCAACCAATGGGGTGAAAGCAGCTCAGCTGGCTGGCATGAAATGTTTCGCCTATGAAAACAGCCAAACAGGCATCCAGGATCTTTCGGAAGCAGATTTGATTGTGCGCGAACTGAAAGATATTACCATCAATGTCATTCAAACCCATTTTTAAAATGAATATGTTAAGGATCAGACTTTTATTCTTACTGCTTGTGTTTGCCGCGAAACTTACCTCTCAAACCATTTACTATGATAAATCACATGACGGATTCCTCGTTTTTCACAAGATCAAGACCGACCCGGATGGAAATATACTTCCCTGGTACAGTGAGAGTCTGGGTTTATCCTATGATCATATCATCAATCTTGTCTGGAATTTCTGGGATACCATGCGCGTGGATATGAATGGATTACCTTATTATATGAATCACCAGGTCTGGCGACCATTAAATGATCCACGGGGTCTTGGGGGTGATCAGTTGAACATGGCATTATCATCCTGGCGGCTATTGTATATGTATAACGGGAATGAAAGAGTTAAAGAAAATATGAAATTCATAGCAGATTATTATCTCACCCATTCACTCTCACCTGCCGATGCCTTATGGCCAAATATCCCCTTCCCGTATAATACATTCATATACTCCGGATATTATGATGGGGACATGGTAATTGGTAAAGGATATGCTCAACCTGATAAGGCAGGAAGCTTTGGTATTGAGTTGGTACATCTATATAAGATGACCGGCAATGAAAATTATTTAAATACTGCCATTAATATAGCCAATACACTTGCACTTTATACCAAGGAAGGAGATGATGATAATTCTCCATTTCCTTTTAAAGTGAATGTTTTCAGCGGGGAAGTAGGAATCCTGAAAAGCAATACAGGTGACGGATCTATACCAGGATATTCTACCTATACTACCAATTGGATTGGAACACTTGAATTATTTACAGAACTTATCGGTCTTCAGAAGGGCAATATAAGTGCTTACCAAAAATCTTTTGAACTCATACTCAATTGGATGCTGGAATATCCTGTCAAAACAAACAAGTGGGGACCATTTTTTGAAGATATTCCAGGCTGGTCTGATACCCAGATCAATGCTGTAACTTTTGCCAGGTATATGATGTTGAATCAAGAATTGTTCCCGGAATGGAGGCCACAGGTCCGTGGTATTCTGGACTGGGTTTATGAAGAACTGGGTAATAATCAATGGTCAGATTATGGAGTTACAGTTATCAATGAACAAACAGTGTACAGAACACCTGGTAATAGCCATACATCCCGACAGGCAGCAGCAGAGCTTTTGTACGGATCCCTTTCGGAGGACAACCGGATGAGAGAAAATGCGATCCGGCAGCTGAATTGGGCAACTTATATGGTGGATATTGATGGTAAAAATTGTTATCCGAGGGATGAAGTCTGGTTGACTGACGGGTATGGGGATTACATAAGGCACTATCTCAGGGCCATGGCGGCAGATCCATCGCTGGCGCCTTCCAATTCCAATCATATATTACATTCCACTTCAGTAGTTAGCCAGGCGGATTATGCTCCGGATCTCAACAAAAGGCTCGGTGGAAGAATACCTGATGCAGAATTAGATATCGTGAAAATATATTACAGGACTTTTGACAAACAATCCATCGAAACGATCCGTATGACCACCAAACCTTCAAGAGTAACGGTCTTGAATACTGTGTTATCTGAAAGACAGGATCTGACCGGGGAAGGATGGACCTGGCAGGATTTGGATAAAGGCGGAGTTCTGAAAATAAGACATAATAACGGAAATGCAATCAAAGTATATATAGAATAATCATGAAAAAACGTATACTTATTTTAATAACAGTGATTTTGATCATATGCTACAGGACAGTATCGCAGCAGATTGATTACAAGGGATTTCCGGAATGGACCTGGCATAATGAAGGAGATACAGAATTTTACCTTTATTCCCCTCAGGATATTCAGGAGAACGAGAGATATCCGTTGGCCGTACATCTTCACGGGTGCTGTGGTGAAGATAATCACGCAACGCTACGTAATGCGGTAGATCCACCTGCCAGAATGTGGCATAACTTTGGTGCAAATACACAACTCGAACCTACCTTTATTATGACCCCAAAAACGACACGGGGGTGGAATCAGAAATTTCAGGATATTATTAACGCCATTGAGAATCTTATAGCGGATGGAAAAGTAGATCCTCAACGGATATATATGACCGGATTTTCCATGGGAGGTGTTGGAACCTGGCAGTTTTTGGAACAGTATCCCGGATTTATTGCAGCAGCCATTCCAATGGGCTCGGGTATCAGAGCTGATCTGGAAAAGGTGAAAGATACACCGGCCTGGGCAATAAGGGGAGAGTTTGATCATTTTGCTGAGAAACTTGATTCACAGGTTGCTGTAATTCGTCGATTAAATGGAGATTTTCGTGGAGCTTTTGAATGGGTAACCGGAGTGAATCCCAGGTTTACCAGTTTTAAGGGATTGGGACATGGCATACAGTGGGATGCAGTATCCTCACTCGATTTGATGAAATGGGCTTATGCTCAAATAAACGACGGAAATATATCTCCAGTAGTATTTTTTAAAAGCCCTGCGTATAAACAGAATTTTCTGAAGGGAAGTTACGCAGAGGTTGAAATAAATGGATTCGACAGTGATGGTAAAATTAAAAGAGTAACCCTTACATTAAATGGAGAAATTGTTGGAACCTCTAAAAAATTGCCTTTTAATATCTTGATTGAAGTTAAAGAGGGTGATAATATATTGGTAGCAACTGCAGTAGATAATAAAAAAAAATCAACGACTGCACAACTGTTAATCCGCACGGATATAGTACCACAGATTACTACGTCTGAACTACCTGAAGGTCGGGCTGGCACCTATTATAAATCTGATTTATCAGCGACTGGAAATCAACCGGTTAAATTTTTTATTCCAGAAGGAACCTCGCTTCCTGCAGGGCTGCGCTTAGAAGAAAACAGCATCATTGGAATTCCCGAAGTTCCTGGCAAATATCAAGTTGAAATTTCTGTTATCGATGATAATGGACAGGAGATAAAAGAGGATTTTCAGTTGTTAATTCACAAAAAGCCGGATAATGAAGTGTTAGTCACCGGGGTACATTCTGTTGCTGATTCCCTGATCAACAGGGTATCAAAAATGAAAATAGGCGATCTTCCAAATACCCAGGTAGGTACAGAAGTATCTTTCAGTGAAATTGGAAAATACGAAGGCTTGACATTTATTGCTACAAGTAATATCCAGGCTAATTTAAGTGGAGAAAACGCATTAAGTTTTAATGTCGATGAAGATGTTAATGTTTATGTAGCGTATGAAAAACTCGACAACTTATATCAATCCACAATTCCGGAATGGTTGAATGATTTCGAGTATCAGGATGGAGATCAGATCGTTGCTCAATATCATTATTTTGATATTTATAAGAAGGAATTCCCTGCCGGTGAGATTTCTCTGCCTGGTGGGCAATGCAATGAACATAATGTCAGGCGGAATTATTTCGTTATGGTGGAAAAATCGAGGTAATATGAATATTGTTATTAAACAATCATCGGTACTGTTTTTAATTTTACTAATCATTCTGATCGAATTTTCTGGCTTAACAATATTGATAAATAGTTATGTTTATTTCTTCAGGTCATGAAATTTCTTGTTTTGCCATGGATCATTTTGCTTATTGATTGGCAATAGAAAAATAGTTCTTTGCAATGTTGATATATCGCAATTTATTGTTATACCTATTATAAATCAATTTGTCATGAAGCTGTACAATGGGTGTTAGACTCTTATTTTACAGTCATTTTGGGTGAATTTTTTTACCAAATTATAATTTTTCACAATTATGAAGAATATTATGTCATTAATCAATCGGCGTGATTTTCTTGTAGGAATATCAGGATTTACAATTAGTAGCATGTTGGCATGTTCTGATGAAAAATCTCAAGGTGATGCAAAACAAAATCAAAAAATGGAGGATTACGATTTACAATTACGGCCACATCACATTTTAGATATTATTTCTGATCACGGACAGAATATACAATATGTACCACATCCCTATGGACATTCTCTGCATCTAATTGCTCCTAAATTGTTGTTGAATTTAGATTTAAAGATTAAGCTCGTGCTTCATGCAGATGACATTTGTACTGGGTGCAAACACTTATTGCCCGATGGTAAATGCAAAGATGTATTGTCACAACTTATACCTTCCCCTTCAAAACAAGCATATAATGATGTACTTGATAGTCGTTTATTTGACTTTCTTTCAATAGAGACTAATAGTATAATTACCGTACGAAATTATCTTAAAATTGTAAATGAAAAAGTGCCTGGAATTGAAAAGATTTGTACTCATCCAAAAGAAGATCAGGAAGTGCGGTTAAAGGGGCTAATTAATGGATTAATTAAGCTAGGCATTCGTGAAACTACTTAATTCGGATTATTCATTAATTATTTAAATCTGGCAATTTGCGATATCTGAGGATCCAATTGATTTTAATACTAGTGAGGTTAATGAATTTGACAGATATTATAAAGGGAAGATAATGGACATGGGCTTTACCTGTGAAATGTTAAACCTTGATGGCTGGTGGTATCGTTCAGGTGTTTTTGGAACGCGTGATTACTGGAAGCTTGGGTTTACTGAAGTTCAATGGGATAACGAAGATGCTTTTTCGATCGTAAATCCCAGTATTCTGTCTCGTTAAAAAAAAGTATGGGTATAAAATTTTGTTACATAAATCTTTCTTTACCATTTATTCTATTACCCGTGATTTTTTTGTTTTCCTGTTCTTCCAGAAACAGTTCAACTTTTTTTTCTCCAGATGAAAAAATAAAGGTTATCATAAAAACAAATGGAGGTGAATCTTCCGATCAATTGACGTATGATGTCATTTTTGCTAATCAAAAAATTCTCAGGGAAAGCCCGCTAGGTTTTGAGTTATCAGACAGTCTGATCCTCGGAAACTCCTTTAAAATCCAGGATATTGAAGATACCCTGATTAATGAGGAATACGATATGCCATTCGGAAAATTTTCCAGGATTAAAAGCATAAGCCATCAGTATACCATATACTTACAAGATATACACGGATATAAATTAAATCTGGTTTTCAGGATTTTTAATGATGGAGTTGGTTTCAGATATTATTTTCCGGATCAGGCAAATTACGATAAGATAGAAATTACAGAAGAACTCACCGGCTTCAATTTTTCAGGTGATTGCTCTTATTGGGGCCTGCATCTTGATAGTTATACCACCGCATATGAGAAAGAGTATACGAATGATAAGTTATCAGGAATTCCTGATAGCTCTCTTATTGCACTTCCCATACTGATCAGAGTAAATCAGGATGCATGGGTGGCAATTACGGAAGCGGCTTTATATGATTATGCTGGAATGTATCTCAAACCACATCAAGAAGGTTCAAACTTATTAACCGCCATGCTATCACCTCATCCTGTTGGATCAGGAATTAAAGTTAAATCCAATGGACCACGGTATACACCCTGGCGTGTATTAATGATTGGTGAAAATCCTGGAAGGTTGGTTGAATCGAATATTGTAACAAATCTGAATGATCCTCCTGAGCAGGATTTTTTTTGGGTGAAACCTGGAATTGCGCTGGATGACTGGACTTGTGATCAAACTGTTAAGGGTACTGGATGGGAAGGAGCTATGGATACACGTACCATGAAACATTTTATAGATTTTTGTGCTGATTATGGATTAGATTATATGTCAATCGACGCTGGTTGGTATGGCCTGAACTGGTCCGATACTACACTTGATCTGACAAAACCTATTCCGGAAATTGACATTCCTTACCTGGTCGATTATGCTAATAAAAAAGACGTAAATGTATTTCTATGGACTTTGAGTAATTTATTAATAAAGCAAATTGATGAAGTTATTCCTCTGTTTAAAGAATGGGGGATTAAAGGATTTAATGTAGATTTTTTCGACAGTGACGATCAGGAGACAGTTAATCTGGTGAACTCAATCATTAAAAAAGCTGCTGAAAACCAGTTTATGGTTGAATTTCATGGGATATATAAACCCACCGGCATCAGCAGAACCTATCCTAACCTGCTGGCCCATGAAGCTGTATTAGGTCTTGAATATTATAAATGGGACAGTATCCCCACTCCAGAACATAATTGTATCATTCCGTTTACTCGAATGCTGGCTGGCCCCATGGATTATATCGTGGTAGGATTCACAAATAAAACCCGGCAGGATTATAAAATCGTATGGGATGAATTTAACAGTCTGGGAACGAGGTGTCATCATCTTGCACAACTTGTATTATTCGAAACCGGCTTCCAGGTCTTAGGTGACTATCCGGATAATTACAGGAATGGTATAGGATCGGATCTTTTTAAAAAGGTGACTGTCTCATGGGATGAAACGAAAGTACTCCATGCAGAGGTGGGAGATTATGTTTCAATTGCCAGAAGAAAAGACGAAGAATGGTTTATAGGAACCATTACGGACTGGACTCCCAGACAATTGAATATCCCACTTTCATTTTTGAAGGACGGGAGGTATCAGGTAGAGATGTATGCTGATACTGATGATGCAGATCAGAATCCACAGCATGCGGAATATATGGAATTAGATGCGACTAATAAAGATACGCTAAAGATCAAAATGATGTCAGGTGGAGGAAATGTTATTAGGATATTTCCTAAATTTTAATCCGAAGTGTTTTTGATTTTAACCTCTGGGATCCCAAACTATGAATGATTTAACAATTGCGAACAACAATAACTTAATAACCCATAAATACGTTTTCACAACCATTCCCGATATGCGACGTAGATTTCACTATTGCTAACCAAATACATCCTTATATTTCTCTCCACAATCCAATATCGTCAATTATAATCACTCCTTCCTCACTTTTATCAAATACGAATTTAATTTGTCTTATTTCAGATAAATTGATTTGAGCATTCTGATTTAAAAATAAACTGAATGGTAAAAAGAAGGATTGAAAAATGATTTCTGATTTTTTACCGTCGGTCATAAAGTCTGCTTTCAGAATATGAGGTTCAAGTTGAGGTTGAATATATGCATATTCACTGATCGGAATAGATGCCTCATTTCCTTGAGCATCAATAATCGCAACGCTGATGTTTATTGGATCTCTTTTTTGATTGGATTTTTTCTTTTTCTTCGACTGTGTATTCTTTTTCTCGTTAGATTCCGATATTTTATTTCCATTTTTAGATTCATCAGGTTTTGGATTTGAGTTTTCATTCGCATCGGCCAGGTTACAGTATAAATGGGTCATGGAATCAGATGTGAAAAAATCAATAGGCGGCATTGAAATGACATATTCAGCGATCATTGAATCCGTGGTTTCCCGGTTCCACCCAACATAAACACCTTTTGTTTCATAGGATCTCCATTTTAAGGGGATTTCTCTTTCTCTCCAGACGGTTAGATCTTGCATACCTATTTTACTTTTCGTGATTGAACCTGTACTTAAGTCGAGATCTTCTTCAAAATCAATAAGTATTTTGTTATGGGTATCTTCATATTGGTTGAGATAAATTGTTTCCGGTAGCCATTCTAGACCGGTTCGATAATCCCTGAATAGATTCAGATATTCCTTTTTTTTATTTAACGTTGCCTCCAGAAAAGCTATGATAAATACTTTTCCAATAATCATCTGATCATCCTCTGACATAAGTGTTTTCCGGTTGTATATGGTAATCCCGGGGATTCCGACATCATTGTCACCCCAAACTGTATTAAACTGGCCGTGATTAGCCTGATTCACATAAAGACCTGCTTTTACATGAAAATTGTCATCTGAAAAAAAGGTACGCTGATACTGAATTGCTCCGTGATAGGAGGTCATATCCATATCGTGCGCTCCTTGAATGGAAAAATAATTGACATTATGTAACACCGTTCCTGTGTTCCCTGGTTTATATTGACCATCTACAGGGGCAATTGCAATGATCGTTTTAATTTGAAAGCCAAAATTAAAGGAGACAGTAGCATCATCCGGATAATAAGGCAAATCATTGAATAATCCTGCGATAGCCACTGCTTCTCCACCTCGGGAATGGCCAATAAGTGCAATATTTGTTGTATCTACTTTCTGAAAGAATGAATTTTCCACATCCCCATTCCATTCATGCCATTTTTCAAGGTGCTTTAATAATAGCCAACCACGACAATCGTTCTCTTCTTTCAGGTGATCAAACATGTTGGCCCAACTACTGTTAAGGAAGTTTTCATCAACTGAAACAACAATAAATCCCCTGCTGGCAAGTAATGTGCCCAGGTATTCATATCCGGGATCAGAATAATCCTGATCGAGGTGATTACCATGTACTATCAATACCAGAGGGAATGGACCATTTTCATCTGGATACCACACTCGTGCATTGAGAGGTAGCGCTTTTTCATTGAATCCCCAATATTTAGTTCGTACCCAACCATGAAATTTTTTCCAGTTTTTTACAAATGGGCTTCCATCGACAGAATCAGTAACAATGGAGACATTTTCTCCAAATTCATCCCGGTGTAAATCTTTTCCACTTCCATAAGTTAGATATTTTACTGTATAATTTCCCTGTTTAGATGGATCTTGAAGTGTAATTTGACTCACTTCAGCTTCTGATTTGAGGGCTGCATTTTCAGGAATTTCACAGGGCCAGCCCTTGATAAGTAACCCATATCCGCCCAGGCATATGCCGGCAGAGCCAAGTATAAAAAATATGATCGATAGTATCTTATTCTTGATTTTTCGATCAGACAATCGGGAATGAAAGAATGACCACGAAGTACCAAAAAGAAAAGAAAATGAAAGAACGGTACCCAACATAAGAACAGTTTTCCCCATTATATTCCCTGGCCAGTATTGACTCAGGATCACGATACTCCCAATCAGCACCCAGCGGAATAATTTTGGCGGGAATTGATATAAGCTTAATAATAGATAAATGAGTAATCCACCTACTAAACCCATTAATAATCGGGAAAAGATGAATAATATCGGTACTATCCATCCAAGAAATTGTACAAAGGCGAGTGCTGTAACCAATAACATGATAAGAATGCCCAAGATCAATCCATATGAAGCACCTTCCCATTCAACTAAATTAGGACTTATAAAATGAACTAGTTTATTATACAGGATCTTAGTTTTAGTAGAGATCAGAACAATCAATTTCCTAATGGCCACATGCAATAAATTCGGTGAAAAAAAGAATTTGGATTTCATGATGATTACGCTAAAAAATTATCTAATTAAAAAATAAAGAACTGGAGATAATCTCCTGTTGGCCTGCACCATTCTACTTCAGGTGCAAATTTTTTTACACCCTATATTAGAGGTTGATTATAATTACTCTCATCTTTGTGTGATCTTCAAGCGCTCTGAGGATATTTTATCCGCAAAGAACGACGGGCAAACGCAAAGATTTTTTATTGTTACTGTATAGAACATTTACTTTATTTGCAAACTTTTCTTGATCTTCATGTGCCCTGCAGTTATTTTCCTCGTTAGCACGTGTCTTTTCATCGCCCGATTATTTTCTCTGCATTTTTGTAATACACCTTTTCCAGTACTTCTTCAGACAAATCCAGCCCATTTAATGCCCAATGATAACTGGATCGATCAAAATCGTAGAAGTGCTCATCAGATGTTTCGAGAATCCTGAATGTGAGCTGATACATGCTTTTATCGAAACCCATGTCTGTACCATAAACAATCCGGTCCTGATAAGTGATGAAAAAATTTCTGGCTGTACGTGGAATAGGGGCAAGCTCGGCATACCTGGCACCGATATCAATGTATAAATTTGGGTAATTTTCCAGTAATCTGCCTATGAGTGATAAATCATATGTACAATTGGCCAGGTGGCAGGCGATAAAGGTCGTATTTGGATTCTGTTTCACAGTATTCTCAAGGATTCTAATCATATCTCCATGACCCTTGATATCAGATTGGTTATCCAATCGCCATTTATAGGCGTTCATTAATCCGTCATTGGTTTCATCCATCTTTTCATACATCCATTTTGGATCAGCTACATGTATATTTACCGGCATATTTAGTTCGGCACATGCTGAAAAAACGGGGATCATTCTTGGATCATCGGAATGCATTCCCCAGGCTGGTGGTTTGCAGTAAAATAATCCCTTCCCTTTATCACCCAGTTCACCAACCCCGGTAGCCCCATTTTGAAAACAGCGTTTCAGCTCCCTGATCGCGTGCTCGGCAAAGTCTGGTTGTTCATATCTACTGTAATCTATTCCGCACCATAGATCAAAGTATTCATTATATTTAGCATAGGCATTAACGAGGGAATCAAATCGGGTTCCATGTGCATACGTCATGACTATGCTTTTTTTCAATCCGGTTTCTCCCATAATTTTAATCCATTTATCCAGGTCTTCTTCGGATTTTGCATAAGGATGTGTATGCATATCAATTACAGCGAAACTGGATTTTTGAGGAAGGGTTACTGAAGTCTGGTAAATGTTAACAGGTCTGTAATTTTTAAGTAATATACTTTCAGGATTATTCTGCCCCCGGGCTGGTAAATAAACAATTATAATTAACAATAGATAAATTCTAGTCATGTCATATTATTTTTTATCAAGATAATATGTTATGTCACAATAATGAATGAATGCCACAGTAATTTTATATTTTTGCCAAAGATTTAATATTTCATTCATGGCTAGCGTTTATTATGTCGGTGACTGGGCAGTACTTAATGGCCCCGTTTTTGCCGAATCCCCTTTTAATTTCGAACACAAGGGGCTCGAGATTTTTAATTATGGAAAATGGCTTAAAAAAGCCCTTGAATCTTCCGGTAAACACAAGGTGAATTCAGTTCCATCCTGGGATTTTTATAAACTAGGTCCCGGAGAATATGAGAAGATATTGAAAGAATATGATGCAATTATTTTCAGTGATGTTGAAGCTAAACTATTTCAGCTGGCTCCAAGTTTTTTCGACCGTGAAAAATTCGGAAAAGAAGTACTCACCTTTCCAGATAGGATTAGGTTGACAATCGATGCAGTAAAAGCAGGAAAATCGGTCATGTTCCTTGGAGGTTGGCTTTCTTTCAATGGGGAGATGGGTAAAGGTGGCTGGGGTCGTACTCGCCTTAAGGAAATTTTACCAGTTGAGTGCCTCGATTATGAAGATCTGGTTGAGAGCACTGAAGGATTTTCTTCTACTATACAGGATGATTGGGTAAAACAGTTCAAAAACATTGATTTTTCATCTATTCCACCTATCCTCGGGTATAATAAAACCATTCCCAGGGACGATTTTGAGATTATCATGAAATTCGAGGAATCCGGGGACCCTATGCTGGCCTATGGTGAAATTGGTAAAGGAAAAGTGTTGGCATACACAAGCGATCCTGCACCTCATTGGGGCTGTAATTTTGTATTCTGGAAATATTATAATCAATTCTGGCTTACATGCCTTGACCTGATCTTGTCTTAGTTAAATTAAATACAGGTGAGTAAGATTACAACAATAATATTTGATATGGATGGTGTACTGATTAACAGTGAACCAGTGCATCAGCGGCTCGAAAAAGAAATGTATGAAGAACTTGGCCTGCAGCTTTCTTATGAAGAACAACAGACTTTCGTAGGTATGTCCGCTATGGACTCCTGGAAGTTTGTCATTAATAAATACAATCTGAAGGAAAAGCCTGAAGATTTGCTATTGAGAGGGAGAAGTAAATACCTGAAAGTATTGCATGATACGGATGAAGTAAAGATGATGGATGGAGCCAGAGAATTGATTGATCGACTCGAAAAACATTATCATTTGTTGTTAGCATCTTCAGCCACATCAGTAACCATCGGAGAGGTGTTGAAAAAATTTAATCTCGTTCAAACATTTCCGCTTTTTATTGGGGGAGATTTTGTACATGCATCAAAACCTAATCCCGAAATTTTTCTATTAATTGCTGAGCAGGGCGGAGTAAAACCAGAATCATGTGTAGTCATCGAAGATGCTGAACATGGAGTGACTGCGGCTAAACGTGCAGGTATGAAAGCAATCGGATTTCAAAATCACCATTCCGGCACACAAAAATTGAATCATGCGGATATAGTTGTGGATGATTTAAACTTGATTAATGTTGACATCATTAAAACACTTTAAACCTTAAACTGGCAAGTTTAAAATATTCTTTTTTTTAGCTCTTTAATATTGAGTAAATTCATAACTACTTTTTAAATTATCGCGGCCATGAAACTTTTTGAAATTTCCATTATTCTTTTATTACTGTTTATTTCCTGCACAAAGGATAAATCCGAAGACAGATTATTTGAACATTATACAGTTTCTGTTGATCTGCCTGAGTATGCTGAATCAGTCAGATATGGTACCCCGGCATTAGCCGATTTTGATAATGATGGTGACATAGATTTTACCATGTCCATTACAAGATACGACGTATTATGGTTTGAGTTTCTGGGGAATCATGAGTGGGATATGCACAAAGCTGGTGATGTTCCTACCGGGCAACTGGGAGGGGGAACTTTTGATGTTGATCAGGATGGTTGGATGGATATTATCCTGGGAGGCTACTGGTATCAGAATCCTGGGGAACCAGCTAATAAAACTTTTAATAGGATTCAGTACGATAGTACTATAGAGCATGAGATTCATGATCTGGTATTTGCGGATATAGACGGTGACAATAAAAAGGATCTTGTTGTGTTAGGGGATAAGGAGGGTCTTTTCTGGTATGAGATACCTAATGATCCACTTCAGGACGCTATATGGGAAAAACACACTGTTACCATGGAAGTACTTGATGACAGAGCTGATATTCATGGTGGCTTTTTCCCCAGAGGAATTGGAGATCTGGATGGAGACGGAGATGCAGACATTGTGCTGCCTAATCGCTGGTATCGGAATGAGGGAAAAGGGTTGGAATGGTCCAGGCAGTTTTTACCTTTCGGTAGCGGAGGCTATTGGGGATTATCTGGAAGAAGCTGGATTATCGATATGGATAAAGATGGAGATAATGATATTGTAATGGTAGGATGTGACCAGAAAGATTCACGGGCTGCCTGGATTGAAAACAAAGGAAGTGAATATCCTGGATTTCTGGTTCATTTACTTCCTCTTACGTCTCCGGGAAGAAGGGGATCATTTCATTCCTTATGGGTAGCTGATTTTGACCTGGATGATGATTGGGATATTTATACCATGGATCAGGAAGATCATTTGATCCTACCGGAGGGTGCAGGAATAAAAGGATATCTCTGGGAGAATATTGACGGGAAAGGACAAAAATTTGCAGAAAGCGTAGTGCTTGATAAAAATATGGGCGGTCATGATTGCCAATTCGCTGATGTGGATGGTGATGGTGACCTGGACGGATATTTTAAGGTATGGGCTAACCTGGAATCCAATGCCTATGGAGGCAAGCCACATGTGGATTATCTGGAAAACCTGACTGTAAATAATTAAGAATTAAGAATTATGAATAAATGGGGTAGTTTATTGGATAGAGCTACTAATCCTTTATTATGTAATAACTAAATACACTCAATAACTAAATATTTTCATTAACTCAATAACCCAGATAGTATGAAAACATTTAAACTACTTTTCAGCATCTTACTAATCCTGCCGTTTCTTGATTCCTGTGCGCAGCAGAAAGAAATTCGCATTATTGTTCGGGCTGATGATATAGGGGCAGGACATTCAATCAATGAAGCGTGTATAGATGTTTATAAAAATGGGATTGCACGTTCTGTTGAAATTATGGTGCCATGTGCGTGGTACCCGGAAGCTGTAAAAATGCTGAAAGAAGTACCCGGATACGATGTTGGTATACATCTCACCATGACAAGTGAATGGGAAAATGTAAAATGGGGTCCGATAACGAATGCACCAAGCCTGACAGATGAAAATGGCTATTTTTATCCAACTTATTGGGAAGGAGAAAACTTCACCCGGGAACAAACGCTAACACATAGCGACTGGACACCGGAAGAGGTAGAACAGGAATTACGGGCACAGATTGAAAGAGCGATGAGGGATCTCCCGGACCGGATCACACATATGGGCATCCATATGGGAGGTGCCAGTGCTGATCCTAGAATAGCAGAGATCCAGGCCAGGTTAGCTGAAGAATATGGATTGATAACCAGTCTGGAACCTTATGGAGTAAAACGATTTGATGGTTTCAAGAGTGCTCGTTATGCAGAAGAAATGATTAAAAATCTAATTGAAGGATTAGAGAATATTCAGGCAGGAACATATCTTTTTGTGGATCATCCAGGATACGATACACCTGAAATGCAGGCTTTAGGGCATAAAGGTTATATGGATGTGGCTAAAAACCGGGATGGTGTGACAAAAGCGTGGACAGATCCAGAAGTCAAAGAAGTGATCGAGCGGAGAGGAATTCAATTACTCAGTTATGCGGACCTGAAAAAGAAATAAAAAAAACTTATTTATTTTTCATCTTTAAATGTATAGACATTACAGGTATGTAATTTTTGGATTATTAATATTTCTTGGGTGTAAACCAAGCAGGGAAAAATCTGCTATCACCGGAACAGAGCATAAAATAACGATATCTGCCTTGCAATTTTCATATCACGAAGTAACAGGTATAGGCTATGAGAAAGGATGGACACGGAGAGATCCAAGTGATGTGATTAAAGTAGATGATTATTATTATGTATGGTATACCAAAGTGAAAGGAAGATCACCTGGATACTGGGGAACCATATTTTATGCCATATCTGATGATGGTTTACATTGGACAGAAAAAGGAGAGGCCCTCGGTACGGGCTATCCTGGTGAATTTGATTCTCAAGCAGTTTTTACACCTAATATTTTACATTATCGTGATAAATATTATCTCTATTACACAGCGGTGAAGCCCACTCCTGGGAATGACATGAATGAATTTGAGAATAATTCGGTAAATGATTTTACACATATTGGGGTCGCTGTATCTACTTCCCCTGATGGCCCGTTTGTTCGTTGTTCCAGGAATCCTATTATATCACCTTCTGTAGATAAAAGGGCTTTCGATAGTTACCGGGTAGATGATTCGGCACTAGTACTACACAGTGGGAAAATATGGTTATATTATAAGGGAAGAAATCTTTCGGACGGGGTTGATGGACCGAAAAAAACTAAAATGGGTGTTGCTTTTGCTGATAATCCTGAGGGCCCTTTTATAAAATATGGACAACCCATACTGGATGAAAGCCATGAGGTTTTAATCTGGCAGGAGAATGCCGGAATTGCAGCCCTGGCTTCAAAAAGTGAGACGCTCGAATATGCATTGGATGGAATAGATTTTTCTTCACAAAGGTTAAATGTAAAATTAGAAAATATTCCAAGAGCTCCTGGTGCTTATCGGCCTGATTTAGTAGATCCCCAATCCTCCACAAGTGGTATACACTGGGGCATATCTATGATTCATAACGGTGATGAGAGTTTTCTTATCCGATATGAATGTAAAAATAAGAATCAATGAAAATCCATACATTAAAGACAATCTTTTATTCACTTATTATTTTGATCATTATTTTTAATATTTCTGCTTGTGATAAGGGAAAAAATAAGATCCGCGTTATCTCTTATAATATATGGAATGGATTTGATTGGGGGAAGGATTCATTAAAAAGACACGATTTCATTCAGTGGATTAAAATACATCAACCAGATATAATGGGTCTACAGGAACTTTGTACTTTTACCCCGCATAAACTACAATTGCTGGCTGAAGAATGTGGATACAAATATTCGGTAATAGCCAAGGAAGAGGGATATCCGGTCGGATTAATTTCTCGATATCCAATAACATTAATTAAAAAAAAGATTGAAGGTATGCATCATGGCTATATCCATTGCAAGGTAATGGATATAGATATCTGGGTCATTCATTTTTCCCCTTCCAGTTATAGGAAGCGTAATGCAGAAGCTCAAATTATCATTGAAGACATCACCGGAATACTGCAAAAAGGAAGTAAAGTTATTGTAATGGGTGATTTTAATGCCGATTCACCCTTTGATAAAGAAGCTATAGATAAAAAACCATTATTATTAGAAAGATACAGAGAAGGAGATAAAGACAAACCGGTATTGGATAAAAATCTCAGGGATAATTATTTCGATTTTCAAACAATGGAATTAATTTTAAATTCTGGGTTGATCGATTCCTATGCATGGATCAATTCGATTTCAGAACGGACCTGGTCATTTCCTTCGGAAGCGCTTGTTAGTGCCGAAGAAAGCCGGGAACGAGGGCATCGAATTGATTATATAATGGTATCGGAATTTTTGGCCAAAATAATAACTAATTCAGTAATTCCTCATGATAGTTTATCCAAAAAGATATCCGATCATTATCCGGTGATTACTGATTTTGAATGGTAACATTGGTAATACGGTTATGAAATACAAACTCCTTTTTTCTACTCTATGTTACTTTTTTGTTGATATAGCATTTTGTCAATCCCCCAGAAATCTACCGATGCCAAATCAGCGTCAACTGGCCTGGCAACAGGCGGAGTTTGGTGTTATTTTTCACTATGATCTTCATGTATTTGATAATCAAAAATATCGGCAAGAAAAAAATCGTATTCATCCGGTAACAGACTATAATATATTTAATCCGGAAGAATTGGATACAGATCAATGGATACGTGCTGCTAAAAATGCAGGTGCAACCTTTGCCTTATTGACTGCAACGCATGAAACTGGTTTTGCATTGTACCAATCTGAAGTGAATCCATATTGTATGAAAGTTTTAAAATGGAAAGACGGGAGAGGTGATATCGTTTTGGATTTTGTGAATTCCTGCCGAAAATATGATATAAACCCTGGTATTTATATTGGAATTCGATGGAATTCTTTTTATGGTGTTCATGATTTTATAGTTAATGGAGAAGGCGAATTTCAAAAGAACAGGCAGTCACATTATAATCACATGGTGGAAGGGATGGTGAAGGAAATTTGCACAAATTATGGTGAACTTTTCGAGATATGGTTTGATGGAGGGGCAGATCATCCTGACAGGGGGGCACCGGATGTATTACCGATAGTACAGAAATATCAATCCAGTGCTTTATTTTATCATAATGCCCAATTGGCAGAAGCAAGATGGGGAGGAAGCGAATCTGGCACGGTACCATATCCCTGCTGGGCTACCTTTCCATTTCCTGCCGTTGACTCAAAAACATATAGGGATATACCTGAAAATGATTTCAAACTTTTAAAGCATGGAGATCCAAATGGAAAATACTGGATGCCGGCCATGTCTGATGCACCCTTACGCGGATATAATGGCCGTCATGAATGGTTCTGGGAACCTGGCGATGAAAAACATATCTATCCTGTTGAAGATCTCGTGGAAATGTATTATAAATCGGTTGGAAGGAATTCTACACTTATTCTTGGGCTTACACCCGATCCCAGGGGATTGATACCTGAGCCGGATGTTAAACGATTGAAAGCGTTTGGCGATGAAATAAAAAAGCGATTTTCGAATCCGATCCTAGAAACCAGTGGATCTGGCGATATCTTAAATTTTAACCTAGATAAAATAACCTCTATAAATCAAATTGTATTACAGGAAGAGATTGCAACAGGTGAAAGAATTAGATCTTACAGGATTGAAGCTTATGTTGATGGGAGCTGGAATATTGTAGCCACAGGGAGTTGTATAGGGCATAAAAGAATTGAAGTTTTTAACCCGATAGAAACTAGTAAAATCCGGATAACAGCGGATGAATTCACAGGTACTCCCTTATGGAAATCTATTAAGATTTATTTACTGCCATAGACAGGCAATGTGTTCTTTTTGATTTAAATGGGATTTATCTGTTGGAATAAATGATACTTTTCTTCAAATTAACCTCGATCAAAATCATTTTAATAAAATGTAATATAAAATGAGAAAATTCATAAATCATATATGTTGTGTCATTTTACTTGCATCCTGTACGTCCAGTCCGGTTTATGATGTAATAATTAGAAATGGGATTATTTATGATGGATCAGGAAATTCACCATTTAGTGCAGATATTGCGATAAACCAGGATACCATAGCTGCCATTGGAGAATTAAATAAAGCAATAGGGAAGAATGAGATTGATATACAAGGATTAGCTGTTGCCCCTGGTTTTATCAATATGTTAAGCTGGGCAAACGTATCGCTGATTGAGGATGGCAGGTCCCAGAGCGACATCCGGCAGGGTGTAACACTCGAAGTGTTGGGGGAAGGCTTATCGATGGGCCCTCTGAATGAAATCATGAAAAAAGAGTTACTCGACGAACAACAGGATATCGTGTATGACATTGAATGGACTACCCTGGGGGAGTACCTGGATTACCTGGAAAAAAAAGGGATTTCAACCAATATAGCATCTTTTGTTGGGAATGGAACCCTTCGTCAACATGTTATGGGATATGAAAATCGCCCTTCGACGGATGAGGAATTGGATAAAATGAAACAGCTTTTACGAATAGCTATGGAAGAAGGTGCGGTAGGGATGTCTTCGGCCTTAATATATGTTCCCAGTTCTCATGCAGATACACAAGAACTAATCGAATTGGCAAAAGTAGTTGCGGAATATGACGGGATGTATATTTCCCACATACGTGATGAGGAGGATAAGTTGATGGAAGCGATCGATGAATTGATAATGGTTGCCCGTGAGGCTAATGTCAGATCTGAGATATATCATTTTAAAGCCTCCGGTTCCGAGAATTGGCATTTACTTGATTCAGCTATTGCTTTAATCGAGCATGTCAGAAATCAGGGATTACCGATCACAACGGATATGTATACTTATAATGCGAGCTCAACAGGTTTAAATATCGGTCTGCCCCTCTGGGCAAGGGAAGGAGGTCATGAGGCTACTATGAAATTAATTGTAGATCCAGTTAAACGAAAACAGATGATAGAAGAGAATAAGTTTCATGTATCAGCTGATAAAATTCTACTTGTTGGATTTAAAAACGAAGATTTACGTCATTATATTGGTAAAACGCTTGCAGAAGTAGCTGATGAAAGAGGCGTTTCACCAAATGAGGCTGTTGTCGATCTGATTTATGAAGATGACAGCAGGATACAGGTAGTGTATTTTTCAATGGCAGAAAAAAACATCCAAAAAAAGATTGCCTTACCATGGATGAGCTTTTGTTCTGATGCAGGATCTTATGCTACAGAAGGTGTATTTCTAAGACAAAGTACGCATCCCAGGGCTTACGGATCTTTTGCCAGACTTTTAGGAAAGTATGTCCGGGATGAACATATCATTCCACTTGAAGAAGCCATCAGGAAGTTGACTTCATTCCCGGCTCAAAATTTGAAAATAAAAAAACGTAGTGAGCTAAAAGAAGGTAATTATGCTGATGTTGTAGTATTTAATCCGGGTAACATACAGGATCGTGCCACATTCGATTTACCCCATCAATACGCAATCGGGGTAGTTCATGTTTGGGTAAATGGTCAACAAGTTTTACTTGATGGTGAGCATACCGGCGTTCTGCCTGGCAGGGTTTTACGAGGTCCAGGTTATAAAAAACAATTTTGAAGAAATCAATTAATTATTAAATGTTAAAAAAAATATCATGAAAAAATACTTTTCCCCCTTATACCTTTTGTTTATTGTGATTATCACTGTTCAAGCTCAACAAGATACTGAGAGTCAACTGAAAGCCCTGGGTATCGAACTTCCTGCAATGGGCCCACCAATGGGAAATTATGTAAAATATGTGCATTCTGGAAATCTTGTTTTCCTTTCAGGTCACGGCCCAACTGGAGAAGAATTTAATGGGAAAGTTGGGATAGATCTGACAATGGAGGAGGGATATAACGCTGCCAGGAGTACAGCTATTAATTTACTTGCCACCTTGAAAACTGCTGTTGGAGATCTTAATAGAGTAAAGCGAATTGTAAAGGTCACTGGCATGGTTAATTCGGCTCCTGATTTTTATGAACAACCAAAAGTAGTGAATGGATGTTCCGATTTGTTAACAGCAGTGTTTGGAGATAAAGGAAAACATGCCCGCGCCGCAGTCGGAATGGCTTCTCTGCCTGGCAACATCGCCGTTGAAATAGAAATGATCGTTGAGGTTGAGGAATAATATCTTTAATCAAATAATGCTTGATTACTAGTAAATTTGTTAAACCATATTTCAAAAAATGCAACGAGGAAATATTACTCTATTACATAGGTTATTGATCAAAATACATAAAAGCAGTATATGGGGAATTCACTTTCTTTCCATCGGTATCCTATATACTTTCTTGGTTATCCTGATATTCCTGTGCCATTGAAGAAATAATTCATTTCTGCACAAGATTTTTATCAGAAAGAATGAATATATTTATAAAGATGAAAACTATTATTCTCTTTTTACAACTTAGTAAGGTAGTTTAGGGTCATTATATAAATGATTTTGGATTTGAGAAGGATATTAAGCATTTTGTTCATTCTGGCATTTTTCATTTCTTGCAATAAGGATGAACCTGAGTGGGTACCGATAAATTCTACTTTTACCCTGGAACTAAACGAACAGGTAAAAGTTATTGAAAATAACAACAGGGCTTTGTATGTGAGTGTTGTTGAGATTGAAGACAGCCGTTGTCCCAGTGATCTTGTGTGCGTTCGTGCTGGAGAAGCATCTGTTAAAGTAATTATAGAAGATACCAGGAACAGTCAGTTTAATACTTTATTATGTATTGGCGATTGTTCACCATCTATTAAAGATATCCGATCATTTGTATTTTATAACATTGAATACACAATTCAATTGATAGAGGTAAATCCATATCCTACAAGCATTAATGAGGATGAAAATAAGCGAGTTGTCTTAAAGCTTTTTAAAAATTAGCGCGACCATACGATCCGACTAAATAAATAAGAATTTAAACTTTTGATAAATGAATGAAGAAAATTTCCGGAAAAACCTAATTGAACTAATACAAGGTGGTTCTGCGCATATATCATTTGAAGAAGCAATTAAAAATATCAATCCCGAGATCAGGAACTTTCGTCCAGAACCCAATTTACATTCAATTTACGAAGAGTTAGAACATATGCGTATCGCTCAGGAGGATATTCTACAATACACGATAGATAAAGGGTGGCAATCACCTCCCTGGCCCAGTGGATATTGGCCAGAAGGTAATGACGAAATATCGGATGAGCAATGGAATGCTACCCTCAACAACTTCAGGAAAGATCTTGAATTGGTAATTGAACTGATTAATAATAAAGAAATAGACCTAACATCCGAAATTCCACATGGCAAAGGAAGAACGTATTTGCGTGAAATATTATTGATTGCTGATCATAATGCATATCATCTCGGTAAAATTGTAGATATACGAAAATCACTCGGAAATTGGTATAATTAATTTTTTTTTGTAATTTCCGTGTCCTTTTTTATACCTAACTTAAAATATGGACCGGATTTTTGTTGAAGCCTATTGCAGTCATCTGAGAAATGAGATCATTCATAAGATACAAAAGGTTATCTCAGAAAATGGCGGGTGGATTGTAGACCATCAAATGTTTTCAGATAAATCGATTACTCTGTTGATTGAAACTGATAATTTGAAACTGGAAAAAATGTTTCATGATTTTCAAATGATTGAGGTTAACATGAACAGCAATAGATTGAATACCATTCTACTTGGCTTTCCTCAAGATCAAAATCCTGGAAAGATTAACCTTTATATGGTAATTAATTTTATGGAAAACCATTCCAGCAGACAGATAAAGGTTCCTGCTGTTCCAGGATAGGTATCAAGTAAGTTTTATTCCTTTTTAAGGATAGTTTATAGAAATATAGACTACCACCATTCAAAAAATTTTAAACAAGCAAATTGCGAGTAAATGATTTGGATTGGATTTATTATGGGATCAATAAAATGGCAACAATCAGAATCGCAGCTACACCTAAAACACCAAGTACGAAATTCACACTATTTTCCTTATTCTTCATAACACCACCTTTTAAGTTTTTTTTATATTATTTTAAAAAATAACCAAAATCATGCCAGATTGTTTGGTACCACTCTAATCGAAAAAATCCGGGCAGCAAATATAGCTTATTGTGGTTAATAATAAAAAAAAAAATAAAAAAGCTGCCCTTCTTAAAAAACACAGGGCAGCTTATTATAAAAGATTACTTTTATTCAATTACTCAATTACTGGAGTATCAAGTTCAGCAAGAGAGTCTGTTATTTCCTTTTCAGTTAATTCATGTTCTGTTAACTCACCTGCAAAATATGCATCGTAAGCTGCCATATCAAAGTTCCCATGACCGCAGAGGTGGATCAGAATGGTTCGGCTGACACCTTCTTCCTTACATTTTTGAGCTTCCTGAAGGGCTGTTGCGATTCCATGAGTCGCCTCTGGAGCAGGTATAATGGCTTCCGTTTTTGCAAACAGAATACCTGCCTCAAAACATTCAATCTGGTTATGTGCTCTTGCTTCAATCAGTTTATCCTTTAATAATTGGCTCACAATCACACCGGCGCCATGGTATCGCAAACCTCCGGCATGAATAGGAGCTGGTACAAAATTATGACCAAGCGTATACATAGGTAAGAGTGGTGTCATGCCAATGGTATCGCCAAAATCATACCTGAACTGTCCTCTTGTCAATTTGGGGCACGAAGCTGGTTCACTGGCAATTGCTCTTATCTTCTTACCTTCTTCAAAATTCAATCTGAGGAACGGAAAAGATATTCCTGCAAAATTTGAACCCCCTCCAAAAGGAGCTACAATTATATCAGGTAAATCACCAGCGATCTCCATCTGTTTTAAAGCCTCCTGTCCAATAACAGTCTGATGAAGTAAAACATGGTTCAATACACTTCCCAATGAATATTTTGTATTTTCATCCATTGCTGCTCTTTCAACAGCTTCGGAAATGGCAATTCCAAGGCTACCTGGAGAATTAGGATCCTGGGCAAGTATTTTTCTACCGGCTTCAGTTCTGTCAGAGGGTGAAGGAAATACCTCTGCTCCCCACGTATTCATCATGACTTTTCTATAAGGCTTGTGTTCATAGCTAACCCTCACCATATATACCTCGCATTCGATATCGAAAAAATTACAGGCCAAGGCAAGAGCGCTGCCCCATTGTCCCGCACCGGTTTCAGTTGTAATTCTTTTTACGCCCTCTTGTTTGTTATAGTAGACCTGCGCAACTGCTGTATTTGGTTTATGGGATCCGGCTGGACTTACACCCTCGTACTTATAATATATTTTGGCAGGAGTATCCAGCATTTTTTCCAGGTTGGAAGCCCGGTATAATGGTGATGGCCTCCACATTTTGTAAATATCCCTAACTTCTTCCGGAATTGGTATCCATTTATCTGCGCTGACTTCCTGCTTTATTAATCCCATAGGAAACAGGGGAGCAAGTGCATCGGGACCAATTGGTTCTTGGGTGGCAGGATTTAAGGGTGGCATGGGTTTATTTGGCATGTTTGCCAGAATATTGTACCAATTTTCAGGAATATCCTTTTCTGCCAGTATTATTTTTCTTTCTTTCATACAATATTGTTTAAGACGTTAATACGATTTCAAATTCCGGTTTCAAAATTTTTGAGGCATAAAAATATCAAACCTAACACAAGAATAAAAAAACCTAAGGATTATTTACCTATGTATTTCACCATTTTTTCAATCAAATGCCTTTATAGTGTGAGAGGTCATTACAGAAACTTAAAGAAAGTACTTATTAATACTAAAAAAAGACGTCTTGACTTTTATTAAATTACCAGTATTTGGTCCATTTAACATGGATTTATAAAATAAGATTGTAATTTTGTATTTGAAAAAGATCGTTTCAGTAATAAAAACCAGGTGTCCCTGTAATTTAATTATATTTTTTTCTGAGAATAAATTATTGGATATTCAAATTTTTAATTGTTTAACCCATTTAATTCTAAATTATAAAACAAATTAGAAGCTATTAGCCACAGCTAATCACTACTTATGAAAGTATTCAGGGTAAGGTTTACAACAAATTATGGTCTAACACCATTTGGTGAAATTCCTGAATATCTACAATCATCTGAAATATTAAATCTAAGTTTAAAATTTTATAGCGGTGGATGGAATAAAGGTGATGCCTCAACCTGTTTTCATGAGTGGAAGTGGGATGGGGATCAGGATATCATTCAAAACTTTTTAGAAAACCAATATGGAAAATCTTTAATTGATATCACTATCATTGAAGAACCTCAACAAGATATGAGTGGTCATACCGATAAAAAAACATAAGAATAAATTCGCTGGTTTCAATAAGCTAATTTTATAGTATCAGATTTAAGTTTCCTTACTCATTTCTTAAGATTTCCGCAGGATTAATAAGCATTGTCTTTATGACATGATAACTTACGGCAACAATAGCGATAAATATTCCGGCAAGAAATGCAATCACAAATAAGGGCCATCCAATATTAATTTTAAATTGAAATGAATTCAGCCACTGATTCATAATAAAATATGATATGGGAGTGGCCAAAAAAAATGATAAGAGAGCAAGTATAATCACCTCTCTGTTCATAAGTATAAACAACTGATTGAAAGTTGCTCCAAGTATTTTTCGAATACTAATTTCTTTTATTCTATTAACAGCATTGATACCTGATAGACCGAACAATCCAAGGCAAGCTATAAAAATGGCCAATATGGTTGAAATAGACATGATATTCATCCATCTTTCATAGTTACTATATTGGTTGGCTACATCATCATCAAGGAAGGTGTATTCAAAGGGTTTGTTTCTATTTATTTCCTTCCAGGTTTTTTCAATCATTTTAATGGTTCCAGGGATATCTTCGGGCCGTATTTTAACCAGGATGGTTGATATTTTTCCTGCTGCAGGACTATAGTAAAGTATAGCGGGTTCAATCTCATTTTCCAGCGATAAATAGTGATAGTCCCTGACTACACCAACAATTTCAAAGGCCGAACTGTCTGATCGCCAGTGTAAGTATTCCCCTATTGGATTTTCCCATCCGAAATCTTTGACCAATGCTTCATTGACGATAATGGCATTTTTTGTATCAGAAGGTCGGTTGGGATCAAAATCCCTTCCCATAATAATTTCTAATTCAAGTGTATTTAAATATTCGGGACTTATACGATATGTAAATGCCTGGTGTTCTTCTCCATTGATTTCAAAACCATTTTTCGACCATCCTTTATTAAATGAATTACTTGTCCCAGATACATGAATTATTGGTAGCTTATTTGTCAAAGCTTGATGTAACCGGGTCATTAACTGCTCGCCTTCATCAGACCATCCTGTAAAAGTAGGGATTACCAGAATTTGTTCCTGGTTATATCCCAGATCTTTAGTAGTTATATATTTCATTTGCTGGTACATGATCATTGAACTTATGATCAGGAATCCGGATAATGCATACTGAAAAATTACCAGTCCTCGTATTAACAGGGTATTAAATTTGGTAGTAGAATGCGATTTAAGCACTTTAACAGGTTGGAATCTGGATAGAAAAATAGCAGGATATCCGCCTGCAATTAATCCAATTATAAAAGTTATCAGCGCCAGGAATAAGAGAAACCAAAGTGTATTATAAGAGAGAAGTGAAATAGATTTCTGAGTGAACTTATTGAAAGGTTCAATAAATAATGCAGCAAGTATAATTCCCGATATTAATGCCAGAAATACCAGGAATTGTGATTCCCCATAAAATTGTTGAGCAAGGTTAGATGGTTTGGCTCCCAGTACTTTCCGAATACCTACCTCCCTGGCTCTGGAAGATGAATTACCAAGTGATAAGGAAATATAGTTAATGCAGGCAATCAATAGTATCAATAGTCCGATTCCTCCCAGGATATAGGAATACATAGGATCACTGGATTTGTGCCAGGGTACATCCGGATCAAGATGGATGGCTGTAATCGGTTTAATAAGTAATTCAAATACCGGAACATCATCTTCTACCATTTCTCTTTCTTTTATCTCCTTTTTCTCTTGCGCGAAATACTTATCTTCAAATACTTTTAATTTTTTCATAAACTGCGAAAGATCTGTTTTTTCAGCAAGTTGGATAAAAGTTGGATTATTGAAAGATTGCCAGTTATTTAAGTTTTCTTCATAATATGGCCTGTTTTCCTGATGTATCAGGAAATCAAAATCCAGACTTGAATTGGATGGAGGATTTTCGATTACACCATTGATAATAAAGTATTTTTCTTCTCCGAAAATATCTAGCAGAACTATAACGCCCATTGGATCAATATCTTCGAAATACTTATCTTGAATGTCTTTAGTGATGACAATATTATTTTTATCCTGGAGCACTGTGTTGGGATTTCCATGGATCAGATCAAAGTCAAACATTAAAAAAAATCCCGGGTCTACATAATTGATGTTTTCCTGGAATATTTTATCATTATATGTAAACACGCAGTTCCCACTTTCCCAACGTGTATAATGGACAACATCCGGGATCTCATCGATGAGTGCAGGACCAAGGCCTGTTGGCAACCATGGGATACTCCAGACGCCATCCTGATCGATGTCAAAAAAACTTTTTTCGTTACCGTAGGTATACCGTTTTGCTTCTACCCTGTATATTTGATTTTTGTTGGAATGAAACTGGTCAAAGGATAATTCATCTGCGACAAAAAGAAATATTAAAATACTGATAGTCAGAGCGATACTTAAGCCAGCTATGTTGATGAAAGTGTGTAATTTATGTTTTAGAAGATAACGCAATGTAACTTTAAGATAATTCTGCCTCATGGACTGGGATTTTTATAATAAGGATGGGTGGAAAACAGGAATAGTTGTATAAAAGAGATATTTTTTTCTAAACCAGTTTACAATAACAATAATAGAATTAACCTATCATTTATTTCATTTGTTAAATGAAATATTAATTCGCTAAAATCTAGGACATGCGATCAGCTTATTTTAAATTTATATAGGACATAATGATGATGCTTATGGCCATGCATCAAAAGATTACATCGATTTTTTTACTGCTTTTAATTTTTTTATTCATTTTTTCCTGTTCAAATAATGATGTACCTACCTGTGTTGATGGCATTCAAAATGGTGGTGAAACCGGTGTTGACTGCGGTGGGTACTGTCGACCATGCTCCTGTTTTAACGGAATAAAGGATGATAATGAAGATTGTATTGATTGTGGAGGAGATTGTTTCCCTTGCGAGAAAATTACCGGCAGATATGCAGATCCTGTTTTTCAAACATATTCGCGCTATTCAAATCTTATTTATGGTACGGGAATTACAGAACCGTATGGAAATGAGCGATCTCTTTCTTTTACTTTTTATGAACCTGAAGGGGATACTGTCCTTCAAAGACCCCTGATAATCATGGTAGGGCAGACCACCTATGCCGAAAAAGCTGATGGCAGTTTTTTTACGGATGGTATTAATTATGTTGAGGATTTTGTTTCCAAAGGGTATGTGATTGCCAATATTATAGGAATAAGATACTGGGAAGAACGACTTCCAATGACCGTTGATGTATATGACAGGACAGCTATGCGGATACGATCAGATATACGTGCCGCAGTCCGGTACTTTAAAAAGTTTGCCGCAACTTACAAGGTAGACACAATCAATATCTGGCTAATGGGGGCTTCCGGGGGTGCTATGGCTTCATTACATGCAGCATACATTGATGAGAGTGATTTAAATGAGATTGAACCGGATTTATCGACGTATATTATGAACGATGGAGGGATTGATGGGAATTCCGAATATAAAGAATTCAGCAGTTCTGTTAAGGGTGTAATCAGTTTATCCGGAATGATCTTCGATGTGAGGATCATTGATTTTGGAGAACCTTTATTATTCAGTATAATTGGCAAGGATGATTTATACCGTCCATTTGGATGCGAATCAGTACAGGTAAACTGGATTGAAAAAGCACGTTTTTTTTGTGGACCGTCAGCTATGGAGGAAAGAATGGAGGAGGTAGGATTTGATAAAGATGATTATTATTTTAAATTAACCGAAATACCTCCTGCCGATCATTACGCGCCTCATGATCCCTCGCAATGTCCTGAATGTGCTGATGAAATTACCGATTTCATTGCCAATAAACTGGGATATTGTGAGTAAATAATATTTATCAGTTTGCTATTTCTTCTTGTTATCTGATTTCGCCTTATTAATGATACATGCTTTTTCTTTTAATCCCAATTATTCATAAGTTTTATATAAAATAGAATACCAACATTTTATACCTCATTTATTTTCAAATGGATACATCGAAGGATTAACCCCTGATAATCACAATTTCAATAACTCTTTTCAGGCTATCGTAAAAAATAACATATTTTTAAAAAAGCAGTTATTCATTTGATAATCAGAAAATTGTGATTCATCGGCCCATTTAGGTGAAAAAATTATAAATTTTTCGGGTTAAATTTAAAAATTTATTTTAACTTAAGAATACCATTTGGACGTTCTTTTACTGAAAATATTTACATCAATCTTTGTAAAAAATTTACATTTTAAATGGATACTCATCCCTGGTTTAAACACTATCCCAAAGGTGTCTCACATTCGATCAATCCAGACAGGTATTCCAGCCTGGTGCAAATGTTCGAGGAATGTTTTGAGAAATTTAGCGACCTGACTGCCTATGAAAATATGGGGTCAAAGATAACATATAGCCAGCTTGATAAATTATCTCAAAATTTCGCATCCTTTTTACAAAACAGACTTGGATTAATAAAAGGTGACCGGATCGCCATTCAAATGCCGAATTTGATGCAGTACCCGGTTATTTTGATTGGTGCCTTGAGAGCAGGATTAATTATCGTTAATACAAATCCGCTTTATACATCCAGGGAGATGGAACATCAGTTTAAGGATTCAGGAGCGAATACTATTGTAATTCTGGAAAATTTCGCTTTTAATCTTCAACAGATCATTCAAAATACATCCATTAAATATGTGATCATCACGAAAATTGGAGATATGCTGGGCGGATTTAAAGGTGGGCTGGTAAATTTTGTGGTCAAAAACATAAAAAAAATGGTGCCTGTCTACAAAATTCAAGGTGCCATACAATTTAAAAATACAATAAAAAGCGATCCATCTATTAAGTTACAGGATCCCGGCATTCATGCTGAAGATCTTGCTTTTTTACAGTATACGGGAGGTACCACCGGAGTGGCAAAGGGAGCTATGCTGACTCATAGAAATATGGTCGCAAACCTTGAGCAGGGACATGAATCTTTAAGACCAAAAGTAGTTGACAGGGAAGAAATTGCTATCACTGCCTTACCTGTTTATCATGTTTTTGCATTAATGGTTTGTCTCTGTATTATGAAGATAGGTGGCAAAAATATACTCATTACAAATCCCAGGGATTTACCTTCATTTATAAAAGAGCTGAAAAAATATTCGTTTACAATCATTACTGGGGTGAATACACTGTTAAAGGCGTTGTTAAACCAGGAAAAATTCAGGGAATTGGATTTTTCCGGATTGAAGCTTGCCATAGCGGGGGGTATGGCTGTTCAACAGGTTGTAGCCGAAAAATGGAAAGATGTTACAGGTGTGCCGATCGTTGAAGCGTACGGATTGTCTGAAACATCACCTGCGTTAACCATAAATCCCGTGGACGGTACTGAAAGAATTGGCACGATTGGCCTCCCCGTACAGAATACGGATATAAAAATTATGGATGATCAGGGAAATGAATTACCGGCAGGCGAGAAAGGTGAAATTTGTGCCCGTGGGCCGCAAGTGATGCCTGGGTATTGGCAAAAGGAAGAAGAGACAAGGAAGGTATTTTTTAAAGACTGGTTCAGGACCGGTGATATTGGTCAGATGGATGAAGATGGATTTTTTAAGATCGTTGACAGGAAAAAAGAAATGATAATCGTATCTGGATTTAATGTGTATCCTAACGAAATAGAAGATGTAATTGCCGGTCACCCGAAAGTTTTAGAGGTTGGTGTAATCGGAGTGGCAGATGAAAAATCAACTGAAGTGGTAAAATGTTTCATCGTAAAAAAAGATGAAAGCCTCACTGAAGAAGAAATCAGGCTTTTCTGTAAAGATAAGCTGACACCCTATAAACGACCTAAGCAAATCGAATTCAGAACTGAATTACCGAAATCGAACGTGGGTAAAATATTGAGAAGAAAACTCAGGGAGGATGAATAGAGGTAGATTTTATAAAGCGAAATATGCCTCCAATTCTTCAAGCGTATTTTCACTTGTCTGTAAATCATGAACGATCTCGCCATGATCAAGAATAACAATCCTGTCACAAACTTCAGTAACATGATTCAGATCGTGGCTAGATATCAGTAGGGTCATACCGTTGTTACTTTTAAGTTCATTGAGATGATTTTTAAGCCAGATCTGTGAAGTAGGATCCAGATTGGAAAATGGTTCGTCAAGAACCAGTACCCTGGGTTTCCCAAGCAATGCTGCTGCAATGCCTACTTTTTTCTGGTTGCCTTTGGAAAGTTCCCGGATGTATTTCTTTTTATTCTGTAACTCCCCTGCAAAGAAATTAGTAAACCTTTGATAAAAATTATCTAAATCATGTCCTGATATATCATTAATCTTTGCTATAAATTTAAAATATTCATCGGGTGTAAGGAAATCAATCAGGAAGTTCTCGTCGATATACGATCCTGTATATTCTTTCCAAACCTCGTTTTGTGATACATCAAGATTATCAGAAAACACCTTTCCCTCACTACATCGTCTAAGATCCAGGATCAGGCTGAAAAAAGTGGTTTTCCCGGCTCCGTTATTACCTACAAGGCCAAAGGATTCACCCTGTTTGATATCTAAAAATGGAATGTTCAGGACTGTTACTCCATCATAATTTTTTTTAAGGTTTTTTACAGATATCATGCTATTAAACTTTTACATTATTGTTGTCTGAATGCTGCTCCCAATATATATCGTCTTTTTATAAAGCGTTTTACTGCTGAGTTTAAAATAAGAGGATGAAAAATGATGCCAAGTATTCCTACACAGCTTATGATAATAAGTGCTGTAGCTGATCCGAATTTACTGGCTGTGAAACCATATACAATTGCTGGTGCAAGAATGATGATCAGAACATTCAGCATCTGTTGTCCTCCTTTTCCCTGCATACTGAATAATCCAGCTTTCAGGTCCATTTTTGTTGCGCTGGAACTAGCCATAAATAACAGGAAATGTGTACTGAAACCAAGATTAAATAATAGAGTAGAAATTAAAAAATATAGTACTGTAACTCCATAAATGACGGCTGGTAATAACAGGATAAAAATTATTAAAGTGCTGATAACCATTATAACAAACTTAGCTTTAAAATATTTTGTATAATCGATTTTCCTGGCCAGTAGCAGATCGAAATAAGATCCCTCCCAGCCTAGTAGAAATTGACCATAACCTAATATAAATGCCCCAACCAGGAATATGGTACCATATAGTAAAAATGAACCTAAAAACACATCTTCAGAGGCGGTATTCCAGGTTTTTACATGAATCATAATGGTCGTATCCTGTTTGACAGTTAAATTAAATGCTTCTGGTATAATCCCCTCTTCATACAGCGCTTCATTATCCCAGATTGCCCCGGTTATCTTATATTCCAGTTTTGTGTTTTTATTAAAAATAAAACTTCTGGTCCATGTGCTGTCTTCGCTAAGGTGTAAAGGAACTTTATCAGGATACCACTCGCCCAATTTAATATCATTACCAGTGATGGTGACCTGTTTCAGTGGAGGTTGTATTTCAGGTATCACCACAAAATTAACAATACATTCTTCAGAATTCGTTTTATTAACCGGTTCCTGTTGATAATTTACAAACTTTGGTTTTCCTTCAAATTCAGGCATATAATATTTATAAAAGGGCCAGGCCAGAATTAGAAATGCAAACATGAAATATATCGTCGATTTCAGCCTTTTATTTCTGAAGATAAGTTTTAATTCTAATGATATAAGATCCCCCACTTCACCGTATCTGCCAAAGTATTCATACTCTTTTATAGAATTCTTTCCTGACTGCTTAATAACAAACTCTTCCGGATATATATGACTTGATAGGTAATTATAATTTAAGTAATAAATTGATATCAGTAATAATAATGAAATGAGTACAAATACCGGATTCAGAAGAAACTGAGTGAAAACAAAAACCGAAACATCACTCAATGAAAATAAACTATATTGTTCAATGATTATAGCTGCAACAAACAAGAGGACAATTCCAACTACGAACGATGGATTAAGAACAATTTTTCTTTTAATATAACATACTATAAAAGTAACAAAGTGAAATAATAGAAACATGCTTATCAGCCATAGTATTGCGACCTCAACTGAATAATAATTCAATAAAATTTTAGTAGTAAAAGGCACCAGAACCAGTAGTGGAACATATGGGAATAAACTTCCGAATGATTTAGATAACAGATAATGAATAAGCAATCTCCTCTTAACAGGAAGTGTCAAATAGGGTTTGATTGATAATGAAGGAACTCCCTGAAAAAGTAATCGAACAATAAAATCTAAAATGAAATAATAGAGCAAAAAACTGTTAAACACCGCTACCGGATTTTTATCTGGATTAATAATTTCCAGGATTTTATCTATTGATAATCCAAGCGCTAGCAGGTTGAGAAACATAAGAAGGAATAAGATCGCAAATATAATGTTGGCGGTGAGGTTTTTATTCCAGCTGGGATGTCTTAAAATTTCAAACCATTGATGCCTTAAAAGGAGTCGTATCATATAATACTAAAAAATTTATGAGTTTTATCTTTAAAAAGGTCAATCAAGAGTGTTAACAGGCAATGTCAATATACGGATATAATATTTTTAATTATTGATATATTACATAAGAGGTAAATAAATTAATTGTGATTGTTATATCAACCTTTTGGTGGTGAATTCACCTGAAGTTTGTACTAAATTTAGTCATATCAAGTATATATTATTTTATACCTTTAGATTAAATTTCATTCCATGATCTTATCAATATCTTGATAAATACCTGGATACTGGATCATGTAATTATTGTTGATTCTGGGCTCAATATTAATATTAAAAAATGATTCGACATATATTGACAACTGCATTTCGGAACCTGAAACGTGACAAATATTTCTCATTCATCAATATAATTGGATTAGCAGTTGGGGTGGGGTTGTTTTTACTGATTCAACTCTGGATCGATTATGAAAAAAGTTTTGATCAGTTTCACACCTTCAGGGATCGAATTTACCGGATAATGGTGGATATGACCTCACCCAACAAACCGATTACCATCTGGCAGACTACGCCGGCACCCATGGGGCCTGTGATGGAAGATAAAATTCCTGAAATTGAAAAGATAATCAGGCTTTCCTATCCACAGAACCTTAGTATATATTTAAACAATCAGATTTTAGCAAAAAATGTGCTGTATGCAGATTCGGTATTTTTTGAGTATTTTGATTTCCCTGTGCTCAAAGGTAATCCAGGGCAGATCTTGGATGTTCGGGATGGCCTAGTGATTACAGAGGAGGTAGCTGAAGATTTATTTGGAGAAGAAGATCCAGTTGGTAAATCCATAATGGTTAAAGATGGTTATTCGGATGAAAAAAGGAGTGTTCTCATCACCGGGGTTTTTGCCAATATTCCACATAATTCTTCTCTTCAATTCGATGTTGTTATGCCATTCGAAACCTTTCTTAAATACACTCCCTGGAATTTGCACTGGGGTAACTATAATCATCAATCGTATGCCATACTGGCTCCTAATACAGAAGTATCAACAGTCAATGAAAAGATCAAAGATTTTATCAAGGAAAACCGGCCGGATTATCAGGAGAGTTATGCAGAATTATTTCTGCACCCACTTTCAAAACTTCATTTATATGATGATTTTTCAAAAGGAAGACAGGCGGGTGGTTCCATAGTTTATGTTAGACTTTTTAATGTGATTTCTTATTTTCTGTTGGTTATCGCCGGGATAAATTTTATCAACCTTTCTACTGCCAACTTAAGCCGAAGACAGAAGGAAGTCGGTATGAAAAAAACAATAGGAGCACATAAACAATTGTTAACCTTTCAGTTTATTATGGAGTCCTTTTTACTAAATCTTTTAGCGATATTTATTGGGATACTCATAGTATATTTTTTCATGCCTGAGTTTAATCAGCTATTTGACAAACATCTCATTTATCCTCCTGTGCAGAAAGTGGTTATTTCACTGGTTTTTGTCTTAATAATCAGCACATTGATCACAGGGGTATACCCCGCTTTATTATTTTCTTCAATTGAACCTGTTAATGCTTTAAAAAATAAAACACAACGGATTGGCAATATCAATTTCCGTGATGCTTTGGTAGTTTTTCAATTTATATTATCGATTTCGCTTATCATTGGGATTCTTGTGGTATATAAACAGGTAGCGTATATCCGGAACAAAGATCTGGGATTTAACCGGGAAAATCTGATCCGCTTTAATATCGGATCCATACAGAAACATAAAGAGGCTTTCAGACAGGAATTAGAGAAAATTCCTGGAATCAAATCGGTAACTTACCTTAATAACCATCCAATGTACGTCGGAAATTCGACCTCTGATCCTGAGTGGGATGGCAAACCGGAGGACGATGAAACTTTTTTTTACGTACTCCAGACCGACTATAAATTTTTGGAGACTTTAGGTGTGACCTTACTTGAAGGGGAGAACTTTCCCGAAAAAGCACATGAATCAATCAATCATTACCTTGTAAATGAAACGGCTGTTAAAGTTATGGACATGGATAACCCGGTAGGACAAAATCTGACCTTCTGGAACGATAATGAAGGGAAAATTCTGGGAGTGGTTAAAGATTTTCATCATCAGTCGTTTATCTCAGAGATGAAACCCCTGATAATATATCACCAACCGGAAAGTACATGGATGGCCTATGTCAAGGTATCGGGTGACGATCTGCCGGGAACGATTCAATCTATCGAAAAGGCATTTTTAGCTCTGGAACAAGAAATACCATTTGAATATCATTTTCTGGATGCTGATTTCGAAGCCATGTATAACCGTGAAGAATTGATGCAAAAATTGACACTGGGGCTTACTATTCTGGCACTATTTATATCGGCCCTCGGATTATTCGGATTGACTTTATTTACCATTCAAAGTCATATTAAGGAGATAGCCATACGAAAGGTAAATGGTGCACGGGTTGATCAGATTGTATTTTTGTTATCTAAAGATTTTGTTAAATGGATCGTTTTAGCGTTTGTTATTGCCAGCCCGATTTCTTTTTATTTTTTAAATAAATGGCTGCTCAGTTATGCATATAAAACCAACATAAACTGGTGGATTTTAGGACTGGCGGGGATAATAGCAATGGCGATTGCCCTACTGACAGTAAGTTATCAAACGATCAGGGCTGCCCTGGCCAACCCGGTTGATGCCTTGCGGTACGAGTGATAAGGAGCCAAGGATTTAAAACAATTCAGTGACGTACATTAATTGAATTACAAAAATATTTATCGTTTCTAATTGAAATTCGGTCTTTTGATTAATAGGTAATAGTAATCTGGGTCAAAAAAATCGAAAATCAAAGATCTTATTGCTTTACGATTCTCGATTTGCGATGTGTGATTTGCGAATTAATTGAGTTATAAAAATATTTATCGTTTCTAAT
>WOR8_10000414_pt1 | contig 43718 bp, 38 predicted proteins | sample DeeMarSeWOR38_10_FD_19890 | JGI IMG/M metagenome (IMG submission 19890)
TCTATCCATATTTTTTCTTAAAAAAAATTCTTATTAACACCTGTTTAAACTCAAAACAGTGCCATTTTATTTTTGTTATTTTTAAAGTTTTACATTGATTTTATGAATCGTCCTTCAAACCGCCGTCAGATTGAACTGCCTGGAAAACCTGCTTTGCGCCGTTCGTTTTCTGTATATCGGATTTCTGCCCTCCTTCAACTGCATCGATGAGGGAAAAGTGGATGAACTCAATGATCCCTGGAATAATAGGTTAAGCTGTCCAAACTCTTGCAAATAATCATGTCCTTTATAGATATTATTAAATCAGGATAACAAACAATGTGAGGATTATCACAGCAATTATCGGACGATCAATATTTTGCGGGTATCAACCTGATCTTCAAACTTGAAATTAAGATAATAATTCCCGGACGCGACAGGCACCCCCTGATCGTTGTCACCGGACCAGGATAGTGTACCTGCAAGATTTTCCTGATAAGAGTCAGCTAAACTCCGGATACGCTGGCCCAGGACATTATAGATCGAAACATTCAAATGTCCGGGTTTATTCAACGTGTATTGAATATATAGCTCAGGATTTGATGGTGAAGGAAACGGAAGAGGCCCAATGGATTCAATTCGAAACGAGGCCGGAATTTGATGATTGCTGCCGGGTTTATATCTGATTGGTGCCGTATAGCTGACGTCCAGCAACCAGGTTCCGGAAAGTGCACCACTCTCAACCTTAAAATTTTCCAATTCAAGGAACATATTTTGACTCGGGCGATATAAGAATGAATTTACCTGATCAATCGCCGTCCCCGTATAACCGATTATACCTCCGTTCAACAATTCAATGCCAATATCAAACGTTTCTCCCGCCTTGCGCCATATTTCTAATCCCTGCAAATCCAGCTCAATCCAGTCACCCTGTAATACATTTTCAAATAAGATCGACTGCCCCTGAGGCACAGACCGATTTACGATGCGCTCATTGTAAATATGAATCTGCACTCCGCCGATTGACTGTTGGTTGTAAAACCGGACCGATCGCAACCGGCAGCTGTCAAAAGGAACTGAAATGCTGTTCGCTATGATCTCATCAGAAATTTGTATTCTTAGATCCAGAGCCTCATCAGAAAGCAGATAACCGCTCGTATAGTATCTTTGTCTGGATGACGCGGATAGTGACCATGCGGCATTTGCACCATTATTTATAACCAATAAATCTTCAATCTGCCACAGATTTCCAAAATCATTATCATCATAATCCGGTAGTGGCAGTTCCATAAGGTAAGTTGCACGGCCGTCAGCGGCATATTTGTTTACCAGAAATATTAAATTTTCGGGTGGATTACCGGTTGCCACAGAAAGTGTATCACCGTTTTCAAAACGATAAAGGGCCAGCGCATAGGCCGGATTTTTTATGCTGGCTACATATGGATAATCACGAATATATACCTGCGGTACAGCACGGAGTCCGCTTAAAGGCGGCCACTTAAATTGATAATCGGAGCCATTCACGTCTCCATTCAGGGTAATGGTGAGAAAAAACCTTTCCAGTACCGCACTGAACAATGTTTCATAACCGGAAGAATTGAGTGCGGCCTCAACTCCGGCAATTCCAGCTGCGGCCGACTGAGCAAGTTCCCTGATAAAAAGCGGACCAAAATTTTCGTACAGGTAAAATGTCCAAAGGGCGGTCTTTGCATAATGTGCCAGTGCTTGCGGCAATTCCGAATCCCAGGCTGTAAGGCTGATATTTGTATTGATGAGATATTTCGAAGGATCACGCAAACCATATCCACATAAAAATGACGACAATTCAGACAACCCTTCATTTATAAACGGTAATTCATTTTTATCATACCGATAATGGATTAGATGCTGATATTCATGGCTGACTGTTCCCAACACTTCACTATATCCAAAGGAACCATCCCGATATATTCCGGGATATGTATCGATATACAGGATATCCCGCTCGTTTGAACCGCTTATCTGCGTTCTGCCCACAAAGGTGCCGTTGATGAATTGATCCAGCGGATTAAAATATCCCGCAATGAATCCCTCCCCTTCCTCCCAGCCATCCTGGATATCGGTCAACAAAAAATCGGTAACACCATCTCCGTCGAAGTTTGGCGGCAGGCCAAAATTTGAATGAATTATTTCAACTATGCCTTTATTTTTATCGATGCTGGCGGCCGGGGTTTGAACCATCAATCCTTGATATACCTGCTGAATCACCTGTGATGTTACATGCCCATTGGACCATTCAGCATCACTGACCCATATATTGATAAATCCATCGGTAAAACGCAGAGTGGCGGATTCCTGAATGTATTTTTCATCGACAAAATTGTAAATATAAAACTGGGCCATATCGCCCAAGGTATATGATTTCTGCGGTTTATGGAGAAAGGGCGTGTGGAGATGGCTGGTCCGTAATGCCAGCTGGGTCAGATTTTCTTCATTTAGCTCAAGCCGTGGTGTACCAGATACACGGTCATTTTTTGCCAAATGATCAGATCTTACAATGCCTATTAGTACACATACTAACCCAACCAAAACGCAAAAATGATTGATCATATGCTGATTTCGGGGAACTCAGCACGCAACTTATCAAAATCCTCATCCGACAGTGTAGTAAATTCGACCCCCATTAAAAATGCGGATTCACTCATCTTCTTACTATTTCGCACGACAGCATTCGCTTTCACCAATTCATCGCTCAAGGCAATAGCCAGTTCGACTTTCGATCCAACTTCAAATTCCGTCCTGTTTTCAAGTGCAACACCGCTCTTGCTAATATCCCTTGTTTTGGCCATTCCTTCTTCACAAACCCGGTCATTGGCATCAAAAAGTCGGTAGGATATAAACAAATCAGATTCAAGCCGTGTGGATTTGCGTTCTTTTTCGGACATATTTGCCTCCTAATTGGTTTCGTACTCTGACAGGAGTTTGGTGATGGTTGGGCTTATAGACACTCCTTTGAGGTCCAGTTTTTTGATCTCTGTGATCATGAGCGTTATTTGTTGTTCAATATCTTGTGATTTATTTAAATAAAGATATTTTTGATCTTTGTAGCGGCACAGCCCGCCGTCGAAATATCCACTGCCATATCGGATCTGGATCGATAAATCAGTTAACAGATTCTGTAATTCCCTGAAGATATCTTCATTACTTATCATAACCAAATTTTATAAAAGAAAGTTAAATTTTCAATCAAAATGTTAATTTCAAGATCATTGAACTGTGCGCCATTTTTATAAATATCAAGCTGTTATAAATATTTGTTCAATCTTTTACGCACAAGCTGATCCACGACTGATTTAACATTTTGCGACATTTCTTTCCGACAGATCAGAACTGCGTCATCCATGTCAACAACCACCAGATCCTCGACATCAATTGCCGCGATGATTTTATTCTTGGCATAGAAATAATTATTATGAGCATTCACAAGAATATTTTTATCTGCATGGATCACATTGCCCCGGTTATCTTTCGGCGAAATATTATACACGGCCTCCCAGGAACCGATGTCATTCCAGTTAAAATCAGCAGCGATCACACTGACATCCTCAGAAGATTCTAAGACACCATAATCAATTGATATGGGTTTTGTATGCGAATATACCTCCCCGACCACTTTTTTGAATGTCTTTTTATTAACGGATTGCGCAATTTTCTCAACATCAGATCGAAGCTCAGGCAAATATTCATCCATTTCCTTTAGAATTTTCCCTATTTTCCAGATAAAAATACCACTATTCCAGAAAAAATCACCACTTTTTAAAAATCTTTCCGCGGTCTCCATATTTGGTTTTTCTGCGAATGTACGGACTTTATATATACTTTTTCTCTTTTGTTTACTGAGTAAATCACTTGTTTGTATATATCCATATCCGGTCTCAGGATAGGTTGGTTTAATTCCGAGGGTGATCAGCGTGTCGTGTTTAGTGGCAAAATCAACGCCGATTTTTATTGTCGATCTGAAGTTCTCAGTATTGGAGATCAAATGGTCGGCAGGTAAAACCACCATTACCTCATCTTCTCCCGCTCGGGTTTTGATGACCGCTGCCGCCAAACCGATGCAGGGTGCTGTATTTCTTCCCTGCGGTTCACCAATTATGTTCTCAGGCGGCAGTTCGGGCAGCTCTTGTTCAATATCTTTCTTCAACTCCATATTGGTAATAATAAGAATTTTTTCACTCTCGGTCAGCGGCCGAATACGCTCGAATGTGAGTCTTAACATCGATTTTGAACCAATAATTTTAAGCAATTGTTTAGGACGTGATCGGCGGCTTAAAGGCCAGAAACGGGTACCCACACCGCCGGCCATCAAAGTAATATACATATGCATCGGTTCCTATTTTATGATACAGTGAATCAGTTGCTCTGACTTCCTTCAAGTGTCTTTAAATTATCCCTCGCATATTGATTCTCCGGGTCAATATCCACAGCCGTTTGAAAGACACGTTGTGCATTTTCGTTTTCACCCATTTTCATATATGTTTCACCCAGATTATTGAGTGCGATTACATACTGTGGCTTAAGACTAACCGCTCTCAGAAATAGTTTTACCGAATCTTCATATCTGCCTGCAAGCATATATATGTAACCAAGGTTATTGATCGCCTCGGGATAATTTTTATTTAGTTCGATTGCCTTATTAAGATGGTAGTAAGCACTGTCCAGATTATCCGCGTAATAATAGGCAACGCCCAGATTATTATGACCTTCAGCATAATTAGAATCAATTTCCAGGATCTTATTATAGAATGTAATTTTCTGTTCAAGATCATCCATTTTTTCTGCCTTTTGGGTCAGTTCGAACACTTCCCTGAGCAATTCCCCCCGCATAATTTTTTTGGTTTTCTCGTAATTCAACTGCGCCTGCGTGTAATCAGGATTAATTTCCAGGGCATGCTCAAATGCCATCTTTGCCGAATTGTACTCTTCATTCAGAAAAAGGATATATCCAAGATTATTGTAGGCTTCATAGTAATTGGAATCGAGTTGCGTTGCCATCTTAAAATGCCGCTTTGCATCATCATACCGTTCCATCTTATGATAGGCAATGCCCATAAAATTATGCACCTCCGCATCTCCAGGAATTAGTTCAAGCGCCTGTTGCCAAGCATTGACTGATTCTTCAAATTTGCCGATCTGGTATGCATTAACCCCTTCGCTGACATAGTTCTCGGCGGTTTCCCTTACTTCTTTAGGAACCACTTCTGGTTTGACTTCCGGTGTTTTAGCCGCCTCCTCTTTGGGGGTGCTGCTTGTAAACCAGGCACACGATGAAACCATCAAGATCAAAAATAAGACCAATCCTGCCCGTACCATCAGAGATCCTCCTTAAAATATTTTCCTTTATATACAATTCTTACCGGTCCCTGTAAATATATATCCTCTCCGTCTCCCATAAAACTGACAATCAAATCGCCCCCCCTAGTCTTTACGATGACCTGCTGCGGTTTAGCCGATTCACCGGTTGCAAAAAAACTCAGCGCAGCAGCTGTTGCACCTGTGCCACAGGATAATGTCTCCGCATCGACTCCTCGTTCAAAGGTTCTTAACCCTAAAGTATACGGTTTGGTGCGACTAATAATCTGTACAAAATTGACATTTGTTCCTGCAGGTTGATAATACGGGTGAAAACGTAACACCCTGCCGATTTGCTCCACGGGAACAGCTGATATCTCAGATCCTTCCAGAATAACATGGGGTACACCCGTATTCAGAAATCTCTTGAAATATAGGGAGTGAGACAGTTTAAAATCAACTGGAAATGTACGCTTATCTTGCATCTGATGCAGAAAGACCTGAATCTTTACTTGCTGCTCTGGCAGTATCTCCGCTGAATGTATGCCATCTCCGGCAAGAAAGGTAAATTTATTACCGACCAGTTTCAGCCGGTGCGCCAGATAGCAAATGCATCGACCTCCGTTGACACACATATCCGACTCATATCCGTCGGAATTAAAAAACCGCATTCTGAAATCGGCATTTTGCGTGTGCTCAATAACGAGCAAACCATCAGCACCTATTCCGGTATGGGCCTGGCAGATGCTGCGTACGAAAGTATGATTCCAGTCAAGAGATTCTTCTTTATGGTTGTCAACAACAATAAAGTCATTACCCGTACCATGCATTTTATAAAATACAAAATTCATTGCATTTCCAGTACGGGAATAAAGAAATCTATGTCAGATATCTCCCACCTTTTCCGGATACTGATCGTATCGGGTTTAACATAATACGGCTCCGCATATTCGAAAGGATAGATATTCCCATAGCTGTATTTCTGATCCTGATCGAGATCAATGTAACCACCTAAAATATATTTACCTTCAAGAAGCCATGGAACACGAAACACCTTATCATTACCGGCTGTTAAAAGCATAGGCGAAACTCTGCCGCCTATGGGTTTGATAAAGAGCTTTGTGAGCGCGGCATATATTTCAGGCAGATTAACAATCCCTGACAGACTGCCAAAATCATCTTCGGAACGTGTACTGAAGATACGAGAAATGGATGTGTCAATCAGTGTCTCACCCCATACCGACCGAACATTTTTGCTCTGTAAATTGAATTGATAGGTTTGGCCCGGCCTATATCCATGCATGATATTCAAATATCCCGACTCCAGGTTATCCCATTGCCAGGAAGCCGGGAGCGTGTCACCAAGTTCAGACTTGATGATGGATGCGGCGGCAAAAGAAACAGTATCCACTGCCTTGGATATTTGAATTTCAACCGGTCGGCCAATGGCGACATTCCTCGCACTGTCTGCTGGACTGATTTTCATAATTCTAAAAGCAACCGTATCCGAATCGGCCGCAGCCGAAAAATCGGCTAACTGGATCGAATCCTGACAATTTCCGCTGGTATCACAAAGTTGTGTGACCAGCAGCTGATATTCACTTCCGGTGATCTGTTCATCAGTAAATATAAAGTATTGATTTTCTTCCTGTTTGTTGCGGATCACACTCCGAATATTTAGTACATTCCCGTTAAGTTTATCCCGAATCGTTACGGCATCCTGATCTACAGGGTTTACCGGTTCACTGAGCCTTACCAGTATTCTTGTACGATTCAATGCCCTGGCGCCGGTGATTTGTGGTGGAATCGTATCAATCCGTGTAACCCTGAAATACAGCTGATCCAGATGATTCTGGGTCGAATCAAGCACCACATCATTGACAGGGATACCGACGCGCTCATAATCGGAGTCGAGGATAAAATTTCGATTTTGATCCTCAACAATAAATATGCGATATTTACCCGGTCCAAGGTAGCTGAGTGAAAAGGCCCCATTTGCGCCGGGCTGGGTGAAAAAATCTGCCGGCTGTTTTGATGGATCAACCTCCTCTGTTGATTTTCCTGACATCTGGTAGGCATATACATAAAATGGATCCTTCTCTGAAATATCATAAACCAGACCATTGATCTGCCCCCGTTGAATAGTATCACCGGTAGAAAAGGCAAACTGATAGGATTGCGCCATCCGGTTCCTCCTGGAATCTGAGGCACCGGATCCAATTGTAACGACGTAAGTAACATCCTGTTTCAATGTATCCTGAATTGTCAACGTGACTTCATCCCCGCCAGACCAATCCATTTCATATTCAAGTGGTGGCGAAATAAAAATCGCATTTTGAACAGAGGGTTCATCCATCCGTTCTGAGAATAGGATCACAATTTCATCAAGCTTTTTTATACCGGTAGAATCCCGCGCAGGCTCAGTGGCTAAAATTTCTGGCGGAGTACGGTCTACGGGACCTCCACCGGGAACTCCGCGGGAGGCACAACTCATCGCTATCATAATAAATACGGGCAATAAAAACAGAATAATAAAACGGCAGGTCAATTATATCCTCTGAGTTTTATAATATAAAATTATCGGGAAAAATAATAAAAACCCAAGTCTAAATCAGATTTGTTTTTGCACCGATGATCAATGCTGATATTCAAAATAAGAAAGTCCTTTTTTGATTGTTCAAATATTTAAACCGGGTGGAAAAAATATTTGATTTAACAGGGGTGATTAATAAATCCCAGTTGTCAGCAGATCATGCCGTGATCATCCAGCATCATAGAGTGATCGCGTTTAGTATCCCAGTGTTAAATTTTTAGCAAAAAAAAACCGCCCCATGGGCGGTCTATTTTTCAGCAATTCGAGCTGCCTTACCACGCAATTTACGTAAATAATATAGTTTGGCCCGACGTACCCGACCGACCTTTTTATTTTCAATCTTGGCAATCTTTGGCGAGTGCAGCGGGAAAATCCTTTCCACGCCCACCCCATTAGAAACCTTATGTACCGTAAAGGTTTCATGAATTCCGCTTCCTTTGCGGCTGATACATACGCCTTCAAATATCTGGACGCGTTCTTTTTCACCTTCGATAACACGTGCATGCACCCGTAAGGTGTCTCCCGGTTTAAAATCCGGGATATCTGTTTTCAACTGATTTGCGGTAAGGGTATTGATGACATCCATTTTCACACCTATTTTTTATTTTTATTTTCTTTTAAATATTTTTTATATAGATCAGGACGATTTATCCGGGTAATCTCTTCCCGCCTCTGATGACGCCAGGTATCTATCTTTTTGTGATCCCCGGATAATAATATATTCGGGACCTTAACCTTTCTGAAACTCTCTGGCCTGGTGTAATAGTCACAGTCGAGCAATCCGTCGGAGAATGAATCACTGAATGCTGACTCCATATCCCCGAGAACTCCCGGTATCAACCGGACGACCGCATCAATCATAAGCAGGGCGGGTATTTCACCACCGGAAAGGACAAAATCACCGATTGATATCTCTTCCACCGGAAAGAATTCCTTAATTCGTTCATCAACGCCCTTATAATGACCACAAATTATAATAATATGAGCCAGCAGGGACAATTTTACGGCTTTAGCCTGGCTGAAACCGGCACCTCTGGGGGATGTTAGAATTATTTTCATTTCATCACCACCGTTACCGGTAAGATCTGTCAGGCAATCGTACAACGGCTCTATCTTATAAATCATACCGGCCCCTCCCCCGTAAGGGGTATCATCGATAGTTCGGTGTTTATCCTTGGTCCAGGAACGAAGGTCATGAATCCGAATTTCAACCAATCTCTGTTTCATGGCCCGTCCAATCATGCTTTTTTCCAGCGGACCGGTCACTATCGATGGGAAAGCCGTAACGACATCAATACGCATGTCAATGAACTAATCCAGTAATCCTTCCAGGATCCGGATGGTAATTTTTTTCGTTTTCAGATCGATTCTCCTAACCACGTCACGAACGGCCGGGATCATGATCTGCCGCTCATCCGGAGTATCAACTATATAAATATCATTGCTCATGTGTTGCATGATCTCTCTGATCTCACCGATCAAAGTGTCCTGTTCATCAACTACGGCACAACCAATCAGATCATGCACAAAATATTCATTCTCCCCCAGTTCAAGAAGATCTTCCTCCGGAATCAGAATTTCAGCACCCCGCAATAATTCAGCATCCTCCCGGCTATTGATTCCCACCAGCTTCAGAAAAACAAACTTATTCGTGAGACGCACCGATTCCAAAGAATAGGAATTTAATGTTTTGCTTTGAATATATATTTTTTCCAGTCTCTTAAACCGAGCAGGATCAGGAGAAACAGGATCAACTTTTATTTCCCCCCTTATCCCTTGCGGCTTTAATATATACCCTATCAAGTACATCCCGATTGGAATGTGGACTACTCAAGGATTTCCAGAACCGCTCTTTTGCCGGCTTTCGCGGATGCGGCACCCAAAAGGGTTCTTATTGACTTTGCCGTCTGACCGTGTTTTCCGATAACTTTACCGAGATCACCCTCTCCAACACGAAGTTCATAAACAGTTACCCGTTCCCCGTCAACTTCAGTTACCTGTACTTCGTCAGGCTTATCAACCAGATGTTTTGCGATGTACTCGACAAATTCTTTCATCTCATTTCCTCCTCATGACCAGTTAATACGGAACTGTAGCCCTTATTTTTCGCTCTTTTTTTCTGCTTCTTCACCTTCTTCGTTGGAAGACTCTGATTGCTCTTCTTCTCGTTGTTCTGTTTCTTTTGTGTCTGCCGCAGGTTCTTCCTCAACGGGTTGAGGATTTTTTTTCTCTTCCTTTTCACCGGTGTCCGCTGCGGGTGCCTGATCTTCCGTTGTTGTGGCGGGTACCGCCTCACTTTCCGGTTCCGCGGAGCTTATAACCGCTTCCTCTTCTTTTACCTCTTTTGCTTCAGTCTTTTCTGCAACCGGTTCTGGAGGCGATTTCTCCGCCTCCTTCTTTTCAGCTGCTGCCTTTTTCTTTTCCGATGCGGCCTGCGCAAGCTTGGCTTCTTTTCGTTTTGCGCGCTCCACCTGCAGCAATTCCCATTTTTTCATCTCTTCTTCGATCTTTGCGGAATCATATCCCTGTTTCTGCATTGCGAGGCGGTGTATAATTCCTTCTCGCTGCAAAAGATTTTTCACAGTACCGCTCGGCTGGGCACCCTGCTCCAACCAGTAGGTAACACGATCCCGTTTGATTTCAAGATTTTTGGAATCGACCAAAGGATCATAATATCCCAGAGTCTCAATAAATCTTCCATCTCGCGGAGAACGTTGATCCGCCGCAACAATCCGGTAAAAAGGTCGCTTTTTTCGTCCCATGCGTCTTAATCTCAGTCTAACAGCCAAGTTAATCTCCTCCGAATTTTTTCTATTTTATCCTAAACCTATTGGTAAATTTTTTATTCCGCCAAACGGCATCTTTTTGAGTCTTTTTAACATTTTTTTCATTTGTTCGAACTGATTGAGCAATTGATTAACATCCTGTACTCTGGTTCCACTGCCGCAGGCTATTCGGCGCCTGCGACTGCCGTTTAACACCCTTGGATTCCGTCTTTCCTGAGGCGTCATCGAATTGATTATTGCCTCAATTCTTACAAACGCCCGATCATCCACCGAAACATTTTGCACCTGCTTGTTCATCCCGGGAATCATACCTACCAGTTGATCAAGCGGTCCCATCTTCTTTACCTGCTGCAGCTGTTCAAAAAAATCCTCCAGTGTGAATTCCTGCTTCAGCAGTTTTTTTTCTAACTTTTGTGCCTTATCCTGGTCGATCGTTGCCTGTGCCTTCTCAACCAGCGATACAACATCACCCATTCCAAGAATGCGTGAGGCCATCCGATCCGGGTAGAACTGCTCAATCGCATCCAGGTTCTCTCCGAGACTGATAAATTTAATCGGTTTTTGCGTAACCGCTCTGACGGAAAGCGCCGCACCTCCTCTCGTGTCGCCATCGAGCTTGGTTAGAACAACACCATCAAACTCGAGTCGATCGCAGAATTCTTTGGCGGCATTGACCGCATCCTGACCGGTCATGCCATCGGCAATAAACAAGATTTCCTGCGGTTTGACGCGGGATTTGATCCGCTCCAATTCCGACATCATTTGATCATCGATATGAAGACGGCCCGCTGTATCAAGGATCAAACTGTCGCATCCGTGCTGCCTGGCAGCCCCCACCGCATTACTGCAGATTAAAACCGGATCATTCCCTTCTTCGGAATAGACCGGTATATTGAGGCTCTTTCCAATGACCTTTAACTGGTCAACAGCCGCCGGCCGGTAGATGTCGGCCGCAGCCAGCATTGGATGCATACCTTTTTTTCGCAAAAAATTAGCCAGTTTTCCGGCGAATGTCGTCTTACCGCTACCCTGCAAGCCGGATAACATAATAATGGTTGGGGGAATTCCGGCAATTTTCAGGTGGGTCGTTGTTTCACCCAGTAATTTTACCAGCTCATCGTGAACAATTTTAACGATCATCTGGCCCGGGGTCACACTGCGCAAAACTTCCTGGCCGATGGCGCGTTGTTCTATGGCAGAAACAAAATCCTTGACGATCTTAAAATTAACATCCGCTTCAAGCAGTGCCCGGCGAATTTCTTTCATCGAGTCGGAAATATTCTTTTCTGTTAATTTTCCGTAACCCCGCAATGTCTTAAATATCGTTTCCAGACGTAGTGAAAGATCTTCGAGCATCAGACTGCCATTTATTTATAGCCTTAAAATTTAACTAAATATAATAACGTTGGCAATACTTTTTGTTTTGCTTTAAGTGCGCAGCTAGATTGCATCCGACCTGGCCAGCCTGATGGAAAAGGCACCATCCATCCAATGAATATGCGGAAACGTCCGGATCGCATCATCCTCCCCCCAGAAATTTCTGAGCGATAGTGGCGGTCTGATCGTTTTGAATCTGCCATTTTGGTGTTGCAGGAACCCGGCGACAACCTCCTCGTTCTCACCCGGATCAATCGTACAGGTACTGTATACCATCACGCCGTTATCGGCGAGAAGTTCACATATTCCATTCAAAATATCAATCTGCAGACGCTGAAATGAATATATATCCTCCAGGGTTCTCCGCCATTTGATATCAGGATTCTTTTGCAATGTGCCTAATCCTGAGCACGGCGCATCGACCAGAATTTTATCAAACTCGCCTTTAAAAGGGGGCTGCCTTCCGTCGCCCTGCACAACGCGACAGGTTGATAAACAGGACATACCGGCAAAATTTTCACGTAAAAATTTAATGCGTCTTCTATCGATGTCCATACCAACCGTGAGAATACTATCCGCCATCAACTGATGCATAACTCGTATTTTCCCGCCAGGAGCGGCACAGGCATCCAGAACCTTCTCTCCCTTATGCAGCTCAAGCATTTCAACCGCCAGCCTGGCGCTCTCATCCTGGACAAGGCAGTATCCTTTTTTAAACAGTTTCAGATTCCGCACAGTTTGAATATCACTCAGTTTTATAAGATCCGGAAAATAATCCGATCGCATAAATGTTATTCCATTCTCAACAAGAATCTGTTCGAATTCTTCCAGCCGGATTATATTCAAATTAATTTTCAAATCGAAAAGAGGACGGGTATTGAAGGCCGCACACATTTTAGCGGTGTGCTCAATACCCCAGAGGTGTATCCATCTTTGCACAAGCCATTGGGGTACTGAATATTTAAGCTCAATCTGAGTTTCTGGATGTTTAAAACGTTTGTCCGGATCAAGCTGCTTCCGCCGCCGAAGATAGTTGCGCATAACGCCATTGACCACGTTGCCGGAGTTTTTGAAGATACATTTTTTGGCCAGATTCACATATTCGTTAATCGTAGCATGCGGTGGGATGAAATCGAGGAAATCTATCTCATATGCGGCCAGTCGCATTATCGTTTTTAATTTATGCAATGCTTTTTGCCAATCACCATGGTAGACAGCCGTCAACCGCCAATCAAGCAAAGTGAGATTTTTGACCACCCCGTGGGTGAGCGTAACAATCATTTTTTTATCACGATCCGAAAGACCGGAAGTCTCAAATTCATGTCGGATCAGTTCATCCAGACGTTTCGTGCGCGTCGCAAACTGCAGAAGTATATGAAATGATGCTTCCCTTGCCGTTGCAGTTTTTCGCTGGATTTTCATTTTTTTTAACGACTGGTGTGGAATTTGAAGATTCTGCTACAATGCAGTCTGAAAAGTGAATGCAGCGGTGCCGGCGTATGGATTATAATCGAAGTCCAGACGCCAGCTTAATGCTTCGATTTCCCGGTTATGGGCACGTGCGACGCGTAATGCATTGACTGCTGACACAAGATGATTCAGTATTATGCCACCGATAATATAAATTTTGCGCTCGTCTATTTTCCGCGTATCAATCCGGTAAGCGTCATAATATAGCCTGCTGTCCAGGTTATCCCACTTCCATATGAAAGATCTGTTTTCGGGATATATCGCGTCAACGTTACGGTCCCTCCGGCGTTGCTCATTATACAAATAGATATTATCGAATTTACCTATATCAATCCAATACTGGTCTGTTTTATCCTGTCTGTTCAATCCAGCATGCTGGGCAGCATAATTTTTATAGTCTTCTTCTCGTTTATTCACATTGATCCTGTTGGCGATAAAAAGACCCCATCCGGCCAGCTCGATGGACATAAAAACTTTAGTATAATCAGTCTTGCCCACGTAAGCCTCACCAGTACCGGGTAACAACAGGCTGAGAAAAAAAGCTTTTGTTACCGATTTTTTCTCCAGTTTCTGATCAGATAATTCGATCGATCCTTCCTGAAAAGCCGACCGGTTCACTGTCAATTTTTTTTTCGAAAAAAGATTCAAACCGGTTACGTCTTGTGCGCATACATTCGCACCCAAAATAAAAATCAGCAGATGAATAATTCGATTACCAGGCAATATTCACTCCATACATCTGGATTCTTTCCCCATTGTGCTTTTTACTGTCGACCCTGAGATTTACACGGATCGTGCGATTAAATCTATGTGTAGTCCACGCCGCATCAAGCGCGCTGAGAACATGATTGATCAGGACGACATTTGCCGCGATTTTGGCTGTGTCATAAAATTCATTCATCTGATTCCGCATATCACGATACGTAAACATATTTGGGGTCAACTGATTGGTGTTTCCATAATATGTAGCATAGAAATCCGCATCATCCCAGGCATTCCCGAACTGAGTGGCATATTTATATATCATTTCATAGTATTGTTGGGTTTTTGTCGGCGGCAATTTATGGCTGTGCCCGAGTGCTTCCTCCAGAAAGCGAAGACTGGAAACCATGTCGCTGTTATATGTTTCGAGGAGATAACCGTTATACGGATCGCCTGCCCCCAGCTCGATTAGTGTATAATCGGGAAATCTTGAATCGTTGCGTACATCTTCACGTTGTGTACCCTGGTAATATAGCCAGGACCAGTATCGTTTTTCCAACCAGCGATCATTGGCAAATTGCTGCATATCTTCATCCTGTCGATCCCCTTTTCCGTCATATACAAAATAAGTTGTCCAGGCAGCTATCTCAATTCCGGCAAACAGTGCGCCTTTCCAAATTGATCCGGCATAGAACTGTCCGGCGCCCGGTACGACAACGGAATAAAGGGCTGCCCTCAATACGGATTTTTCCTGCCTTTCCACATGAGTTAAGGAGTCCACATGATCAAATGATTGTTCCAATAGGCGATATTTGTGCAGATTATACAACATGTGTTCCGGTACTACCGGTTCTTCACATAATCCTCCCGACGCGAGTAGAATTATTATACATACAATCCATGTTGTTTTCATTGTATTATCTCTGGTTAAAAATACCTGAAAATTTTCTTGAATCGTTCACGTATATCGAATTCAAAAAGAATTCCAAAATAGTATCGCCAGTCATTGTTATAAGTAACATTTTCAAAATATAATTTGTCCACCGGATACACTGCTTCCCAGAATATCCGGGTAGGAAAAAGATAATTGGAAAATGTATCCAATCTGAGCTGAAAGCCTATACCCCGTTTGAACTGAGAGAGATCAATCGCATCTTCTGTCCATGCATTGCCGTAATCGTAGAAAATCCCAAAATAAAGCTTATCCAAATATATATTGAACAGCTGCCAGTCGATATTGTTAAATATCGGGAATCGATAGGTAACCGTACCGATCAGTTTTTTTGTCCCGCCTATGCTGAAATAGGAATATCCTTTCATGCCGATCAGACCGCCGGCGAACAGGTGAAAAAAATCATCTACGGGACGGTCGATATACCCGGCGCGCAGCCGCACAGCAAGTGAGTGATTTCTGAGCAACGGTACCTTAAAATATTCTTCCCAGTCCAATTCAAACCTGAAAAATTTATACAATTTATATAATTCGACACCGACGGAGGTTCCTGTTTTGAAATCCTCCAGAAATTTATTTTCCTCATAGCCATATTTAAAGAAGACAAGTCTGCCACCAGTGGGATTAATATCAGTATATTTATCCCGCTTAGCACCATCATAAAAGAGTGAATTTTCCAAGGCCCAGCCTGTTAAATAGCGGTAGCGAAACGTAAACGGTTCATTATAGAATGGATCGATCCAGTCCAGTTTGGCGTTATATAAACTCAAAATATAAGCAAACCGCCAGTGAAGCTGGCTGGGAATCTGAAATGACACACCAGCCTGGAATTCTGTGAGGTTGAAATTAATATCCTGATCTATGATTTCAGATTCTCTTCCTGTCCGGATGCTGAGTGTATCGGTAATATTGGCGTTCATGTTATAGCCTTCAAGGAACAATGTTGGACCTAATTTGCGATACTCAAATATTCCGAACAAATCGTAGTCAAAATTAAAATTTACATCCCCGCCGGTAAAAAAATTCATTTTGTCCAGCACATCAGTCGCAAATAAATACAGACCGGGCTTTATTGTTCCATAATCAATCAATAGTCGTGGAAGAATATGCACGCCGGTAAATTGCTGTTTGGATGACTCGACCCGGTAATCGGGTATGGTGGTGTCATCAAAATTTTTATCCGGTACTGAAGCAGGGTAGTCTTCCTCATACACGGCATCATCCGGATTAATCGGGACATGGTTTCTGATCGTATAAATCTTATATCCGATGCTATCATAACAGGCATAAACAATTTCATTCTGAGCATTGATATCGGGCATCATGGCGCCACCGGTAACATTCGTAAGCAGGATCTTTGCACCGGTGTCAAGATCCTGGCGGTAAAGATTGTATATCCCTGTTTCACTGGATGCATAATAAATGCTGGTAGCTGAGGGATGAAAGACAGGATATCTCAGTTCCTCCTTACCGGCAACCAGGATGGAAAATGTATCGCGTGAAAAATCATACATGCCAATATCACGGCCATAATCTGTTGCGGTGTCAAAAATAATCTGGCTGTCATCCGGAGACCACCGCGGATGATAGATCTGACGGCCATCCTGAAATGTGAGCAATTGTTTTAATTCCCCGAAAACTCGGGCATTACGAATATAGGGGGATTCAAAATTCAGATCATTAATCCGGCCCGTCTCCGGATCGATCAGATAATCTGTCCAGCGGCTTGAATCGATATTTGGTATGAATTCGAGCACATTGAGTTGGTTCAACCCATTGGTCTCTGAGACAAATACTAATTTCGTACCATCGCGATTCCAGTCTGGATTTTTGGCACGCATTTTGAGTGTAATAAAAAATTCGCGTTTCAACTGGAGATCATATACCCAAAGATCATTGTAGGTTGAGCCGGGCCAGATGCCGCCTGTGGGGCGGGCATACGCCAGATAGCGGCCATCCGGCGACCAGGAGATCGAAGAACTGATTTTAGAAGCAATCGTCTTCTTCTCACCCGTTTTCCGATCCATTAAAATTAACCTGTTCTGAGAGAAATAATCGTTTCCTTTATTGCTGATATAAGCAATCATGGAGCCGTCCGGGGACCAAATCGGAAAGAGATTTGAAAATCCATCTGTCTCAACCGGTGTACCTTTTACTTCATTGGGAATGATCTGTTCGAGTTTTTTCTGATAGGAATCGTGCAGAAATGTTTTCCACTGGGCATATAAGGAATCAGCAGGCATATCAGTACTGTTTTCAAGAGCCTGATTAAACGTCAGTGTACCGAGCTGTGCACTATTTTTGGCAATGGTGCCTAACACTTCCGGTCCAAAATGCCGCGTGATATATTCAACAAAGGCATATCCCTGATTATAGGCCGATTCATTACCATGGCCATCTTTGCCAAAGACCCCCATTTCGGTATATGTAAGCAGCGCATCATGCATTACCCGGTCCCGCAGGATCATTTCCCGGTGAGGATCACGATAGTCGTATTTAGCTCCAGGGGCCTGATATTGAGCCGTTCCCTCTGCAAACCACACCGGTATATTTATCGAGGATATCGGATAGGAAACTATTGTATTGGGAAATCCCCTTACCACGTCCTTCCGTCTTTCCGGTTCGTAGCCGAACCACTGCAAAAAGCCGTACGGTACCGAACGTGAAGTCTTTATCATAGCCTGAATCGATATCATGTGCGTAAACTCATGGGTGACCACATCACGCAGCCAGTTCCGGGTTCCCCGCATCACATAATCAAGATTCTCAGCCCAAATTTCTATTTTATTGTCAAAAAAGTAGGCCGCGCCGTTGGAATAATCATCGGTATCCCGGACAATAAAGTGGATTTTACCGTCGGGTTCATAATGATACAAAGTGGTAACCGATGGATAAATATCCTCAGCAATTTTTCCCACAAGAAACGCCGTCCGTTTTGTGCCCTGGTGAAAGTGGACGATAAAATGATCGGTTTCGAATGACTCCCAGTTCAATTCAGGGTAGGAATAAGCATCCGGATCCTGAGCTGCAGTGATGGTGTAAAATAGTAGTAAAGCGATAAATATGTTGAGCTTGAGCGGATTCATTTCTATTTGATCACCATAATTTTGATCACCTGAACAGCCTGATCACTACCCGACTCGGCCTCGATGCGGCAAATGTACACCCCGCTGGAAATTCCATCCAGCTGCCAGCGAATTTCATTATCAATCGCCCCCAGACCCGGACCGTCAAATCGCGCCACCAGATCCCCGGCAAGATCAAATATGTCTATACGTACACTGGCATCTTTGTTCAGATAATACCTGATGTTGGTGTAATTGTCGATATTCGGATTTGGATATACATATGCTTTTGCAGCTGGCAGCAAATCAGGAACAGGGGATGTTTTTTTATCCAGCAAACGATTGACCAGCTGATTGTTCGTTGGATCCAGGGTAGCTTGCATCCACCAGTTCAGATCCCCGCTCTCTGATATACCGAACTGCCAGGCGTAAAGTTCACGACCGTTTGCGGCAAATAGTTCGGTTCTCTGATCCCCGTCAATATCACCGGCCGTAAGCGATCCTTTTATGGGCGCGCCCGTTGAAAACGGAAAACCTGCCAGCATCTGACCTTTATAGTCAAAGGCATATATTTGTCCAGCAGAGGTAGTCAGTACAACATCGCAATAATTATCAGCATCAATGTCTAAAAGAAGCGGTGTACCAGTGATCGCCTCTTTATCCAAAAGAACCGGGAATATTGGAAAATTATTAACCATTGCACCATTATACTTGAATGCATACAACCCGTGACCTGTTGTCAGGAATATCTCGTAAACCCCATCCTGATCGAAATCAGCAAACGCTGGCGAACCCGTGACGGGATCATTAAGCTCAATCATTTCATTCAATGAGGATGAACTCATATACAACTTTTTCGCGGTATCAAAATAAACCGAATCCTGCAAGCCATCGCTGTCTAGATCGATCAGTACCGGTGCGTAATAGGGTCGATCGCCATTGGACGGTAAAGTCTTTATCCTGGATGCATCGATAATCGTAAAACCACTCAGGGCAGTACCCGCTTCAAATGTCTCATCAATCAGGCCATCGAAATGTATGCGAATGATCTTCCCGGTTTCTGTCCCAACATAGAGAAACGGATATTGCACGACCGGTTGTGCACGTACTTCCTGATTCAACTCCCTGAAAAATACAGAATCGGGTGATCCATCATAATCCTGATCAGTCAACCGGTATCCGGCCACGCTCCCCGCAGAAGTAACAGTAAAGAGCATGTCATAAGCACCATTCGTATTGGTGTCAGCAAAAACAATAAATACCTGTCCCGCATTTTTGCCCTCAAGTATACGGGGATTTTGATTGGCAAATAATCCTTTACCATTGTCGGTGATGGCATAAACATCGCCGCGGTCATTCTGCATAATCACTGCCGGTTTGTCGACCGATTCCACATTCACAAAATAAAGATTCGCGGTGTTTGCGTTCTTATCATCCTCAGTCAGATTTACCGGAAAGCCGTTTTCAAAGAAATCACGTTTGTAGGTAAAGTCCATCGTGGTGTTTAGGTTGTCCGAAAAATTATCAAATGTAATATGTGAGGGCGCATAATTGCGGTTGCTGAAGGAGTTTGGCGAGGAATTTACCGAAAACTCATTTTTATATAAGGGTGATGGATTGTCTGTAAACCAAAAATCAAGCCAGGTGCCCAATTCAGACTGGAATCCTGCCTCTACCAGGCTGTAACTGAAACCGATGTCCTGGGAGCCATCAGCTTCCTCAACATCAACAGCCCGGTTTGATCGGTCGTCGTTAATACGATTCTCGGGGCCTTTCTCATTGACTATCGATTCATCGACATGCCAGATCAATATTCCGGCACCCGGAAGGCCCCAGTCATAATTATCGATTTTTAGCAAAACCCCTGTGGAATCCGAAACTAAAATCCGGTCGGGAAGATAGGTCCGCAAAACTTCCAGATAGGTTGGCAGATTTTCTCTCCCTTCGGATAGAACAAAAAGGACACTATCAATATTTATCTGCCGTTCACCCCGATATTCCAAAAGAAAATATTCGTTACTGTTGATCGGCACGCGATACATGGTTACACCCTGGCTGTTTACCCCTTCAAACCTGTTAATCGTAACGTTTGGTTCAGGATACAGCAGATCTTCCGGCGAATCCCAGTTCATAATTTTTCTTGAAAATGCACAGGGCAATGCCGGTGACAGTCCGAACATGTTAAACAAGCCGGAATCCATCAAACCAAACGCACCAACACCGGATTGTTGAGTGGCAGGGCTGAAAAGGTCGTATAAACCGAGATGTGAACCAATATTTGCAGCGAAGATCCCCGTAAGAGCCAATTCAAGATCCTGCTGGCTCTCTGTTTCTGGTAACAATAAAGCTCGATTGATGCGTATAGTGCCCCCGTCCACTTCCACACCTTCGAAATCAGGACTTAATGATCGCTTAAGAAATTCAGGCGTAATGTATAACGAGGGTATATCCTGCGGTGTCTCATCAAATCCAAGATCAATGTCCTTTCCTACGCCCGCATGAAATATGGCAACTACGTCAAAATCGGCGAAACGCAGGTCCGGGTCCGCATCAGCTGCCTCTATGGCATCGACAAAAAGCGTGGCCAGTTGCCGATCATTTTCCTCTTCCGTCGTATTGGGGCTGTAGTATCCCATATCAAATGGCATCTGATATGCCGACTGCATTGCCAGAGGAAATACCGTACCTTTTATCTCAAATTTACCTTTTGAAGCGGCAAGATAATAATTTTTTACTGCAACTAGCTGGTCCTGAAAATAACTTCTGTCGTGGGGAGGGGGATCGATGGTGTTGGGAGTTACGCCGGTCGTATCATACATAAGCCGCCCGTTGCCGGTGGTCAGGTCATTATCATCCTCCTGGAATTCGACCCGAATAACACATATATTGAGGTGTTCTTGTGCAGAAGATCCGGTGGTGAAGCCAAGTAGTATTAGGAAAACGGAAAATATTTCTTTAAACGGCAAATGCTCAAATCCCATCCTTTCTGCAAAGTCTATTCAAAACAGAGATCTTAGAACTGAACCAGGAACGAGAAACGCATCGTATCCGACAAAGGATGTTCATCATCGGCTGAGATATAACCGAAATCTATTCCAAAGATATAGTATTTCAGTCCGCCGCCAAAGGTGAGGAACTTTCGATCGCCATAGTCAACGTCTTCGTAAAAATAACCGGCGCGCAGGGCTATTAAATCGCCATACCAATATTCTGCACCGACCGAATGGGTAAATCTTTTGAAAAAGTCCTTTTGTGTCCAGGAAGAATAAAATACTGCTTCGAAGACATTATCCGAACCCTGTTCATCACGTGCTACGAGTAATCGATTGGTGTCATAGACTAAGGTGATTTTATTAAATTCATCGTCAAGCACTTTATATGCAAGCCCAAGGCGCAGATTCGTGGGCAATGGATCTGCCTGGGCTTCATCAACATAAGTCATTTTAGGACCGAAGTTGGATAAATTTGCTCCCACTGAAAACCGGTTGTCGAATATTTCCCAGGCCGGGCGCCAGAGTACACCGACATCTACAGCGAACGCAGAAGCACGACCATCCCTGTTTTCTGAGCCGACCTGAATTATGTCAGTCGTCAAATTGCTTTGGATGAATTTCAGATTAAAGCCCAGTGACAAATTATCTTTAAGTTTGGTCGCATAGGAAGCGGTGATGGCATACTCGAAACTCTCAAAATTTCCGAGCGAATTTCCATTCTCATCTGTTGCCTGGTTTGTTCCTAAATTAAGGTACGTCAGGCTTGCTCCGAACATACCAAGATCCTCAACATAGTAACGGGCAGCCAGAAAATCATAGAATAAATCATCAAAATTAAATTGCGGCAACCACTTCACATGCATTAGAGAAACTTCACCCTTGGAATCTTTTTCCGGATCCTGATATTGAAACGCCAGTCCGGCAGGGTTCCAATAGACTGCGGTAGCATCGTTACAGTAGGCAACACCCGCTTCCCCCATTCCACCCTGCCGAGCTCCGGGAGCAATCAGAAGGAAAGGCACAGCAGCATCGCCCTGGGCGAATATTTCACCTGAAGATATGAGGAGTATCGCGATTAATCCGATAAGAATTGTCTGTTTTTTCATGGTAGACCTCCTTGGCACAAAAAAAAACCGATTATCCAGAAAGGTCCAGCTTTCGCGAATAACCGGTAAAAATCCTACCTTGATAAAATTTGCTAAGGCAGACCAATCTGTAAAATATTTCAATAACAAATTAAACGTCCTTAACAAATTTTATATAGGCATTCTCCTCTTGTCAATCAGCTTTCGGAATTTAAAAGCTTAACTTTAGCTTGTCAATATTTTTCTACTTTTAACCCTGAGACTTTGCAGATGTTCCGCGTTTCAGTACTTTTTTGCCTGATCAATCAGCATTACCGGAATGTCGTCCTTGATAAAATAAATAAGTCGACATTTTTTACATATCAGTTGTTCCTCTTCTGGCTTGTATTCAAGATCACCTTTACATTTTGGACACGCCAGTATTTCCAGCAACTCACGATCAAGCATAAATTATTCCCTCAAAATTTAGCCTTCCCATGAACCCATGCGCTCGAATTTTTTTACGCGCCGGGCAAGTAGCTCCTCAACCGGGAGCATGGATAATTCGTTCAAGGACTCGATGATATATTTTTTCACGATGGCCGCCGATGCTTCAGGATCACGGTGTGCTCCGCCATCGGGTTCAGGGACAACCTGATCGATGACCTCAAGTTCGAGCAGATCACTGGCAGTGACCTTCATAGCTTCTGCTGCCAGTGGGGCATTTGAAGCATCCCGCCACAGGATTGCTGCACATCCTTCCGGGCTTATGACAGAATACCAGGCATATTCCAACATCAAGATTTTATCACCAACCCCGATACCTAAGGCGCCGCCACTGGCGCCTTCGCCAATGATAACTACGATAATGGGAACAGGATATCGGGCCATTTCAAACAGGTTACGTGCAATTGCTTCCGCCTGGCCGCGTTCTTCCGCGCCGATACCGGGGTATGCACCGGGGGTATCGATCAGTGTAATGATCGGTTTGCTGAATTTTGAGGCAAGCTGCATCATTCTTCTTGCCTTACGATATCCCTCAGGATTCGGCATCCCGAAATTGCGGAATAAGTTGGCCTTGGTATCACGCCCCTTCTGGTGCCCGATGAACACGCAGGAATATGAATCTATTATCCCCACACCGGAGACAATAGCCTTGTCATCGGCAAATACACGGTCACCATGAAATTCTTCAAAATATGAACACATTTTTTCTATATAATCCAGTGAGAAAGGTCGCTGTGGATGACGTGCCAATTGAACATGCTGCCAACGGGTAAGCCGGGAATAAATCTCTTTGCGCAATTGATCTGCTTTCTTCTCAAGTCTCAAAATATCATCCTCAAGATCAACACCGGTTGAGGCGGCATATTCACGCATTTCATTAATTTTCTTCTCCAGTTCGATGACCGGCCTCTCGAAATCCAGGGCAAATTTTATCTTTTCTACCGCCATCTAATCCTCTAGTTAAGCCTTCCCAGGATGCTTCTGAATTTAAGTTTCCAGACCATCAGGACAGCTTCATGCACGATCTGCTTTGACATTTTCGATTTACCGATAGAACGATCAATGAATATAATCGGTATTTCATACAACCTGAAGCCTTTTTTCCATGCTTTAAAATTCATCTCGATCTGAAAGGAATATCCACCGGAATGGATGTCATCCAGATTGATTGACTCGAGGACCTCCCGTCTGAAACATTTATACCCACTCGTAGAATCTGCCAGTGGCAGACCGGTGACAAAATGGGTATACTTATTGGCATAATAACTCAGTAACAAACGTGACAAAGGCCAGTTCACCACATTCACACCTTTTATGTATCTTGATCCGATAACCAGATCAGCATCATTCATTGCCTTCAGAAAATTTGGTATTTCTTTCGGATCATGACTATAATCGGCATCCATTTCAAATATATATCGGTATCCTTTGGCCAGTGCATATTTAAATCCTGCCACATATGCAGTACCCAAACCCAGTTTACCCTCCCGTTCTATGAGAAACAGATTCGGAACGGATTTTTTGATTTCCAAAATCCGCTTTGCCGTACCATCGGGGGAATTATCGTCAACCACCAGAATGTCTATCGTTGCGTTAACCGCACGGATTTCTCTGATGATCTTTTCTATATTATCAATCTCATTATAGGTTGGGATGATTACCAGTATCTTTTCTTCGCTCATAATCCCTTTTGCAGTTTTAATTTTCTGAGTGATTGCTCAATATTGCCTGGTAACCAGTCAATTGCATTTGCCAGTTTATCCAAAATAAAAGAGGAATTCATCGGTCGTTTGGCTGCCTGACCAAGTTGCGCTGTTGTAATCTCTTCAATCAGCGATTTATCGAGATTAAAAACATCAGCGATCTTTAGGGCAAATGCATATCGGCTGCAAATTTCATTCCCTGCGATGTGAAAAATACCATATTCTCCATTCATTATCAAACGAAAGATTGCCTCAGTCAGATCGTGGACATAAGTGGGATTGCCGACCTGGTCGTTGACGATTCTGATCTTTTCCCCCTGGCTGAGCTTGTTCATGGTCCATGTTACAAAATTTGGTCGTGTTTTTATGCCTGTACCGTACAATATCTGCGTTCTGGCAATGATGTATTCAAATTTTCCGGCCTGAATACTTTTTTCGGCGGCAAATTTGGCGGTGCCATACTGTCCCAAAGGTTTGGGTGTATCATTTTCCCGGTAAGGGCCCGAATTTCCATCAAATATATAATCGGTTGAGATCTGCACCAGTAGCGGATTGAATTTCTTACTTGCCTCCTGAATAATTTCAACCGATTTTGCATTGACGTTCCAACAAAATTCATGGTCTTTTTCACACCCGTCCACATCGGTAAAAGCAGCAGTGTTAATAATAATGTCGGGTCGTAAATCAGTCAAAACCCGCAATACGTCGTTCCGCTGCGACACATCAATTTTAAAATAATTGACTAAATTGTCACCAAGATAAGCGGAGGCTGATAAATCATATCCATACAGCTCAAACTCTCGGCGGAATCGTCTGGTTACAGACTGCCCAAGAAGACCATTTGCTCCGGTGATCAATAATTTTTTCATAGTTATTGTTTCTTCCGTATGCAGCTAAATACAGATTGACTCTGTTAATGAAAATCAATGCTGTAATATTGTGATAAATTTACAAAAAATCTTCCGATCATAAAACGAATCCCGTGTTTAGAGCCGGGCACCCAATGTACGAAAGGAGCGCAATTTCTCTACCAATTCCGGACGTTCTAATGATAAAATTTCAGCTGCGAAAACACAGGCATTGCGCATGCCGGGAGTTCCAACTGCAAACGTTGCGACCGGAATTCCGGCCGGCATTTGAACGGTTGACAGCAGGGCATCCATGCCATCCATTAAACCACCAGGTAGAGGAACACCGAGTACAGGTAAATCAGTATGAGCGGCAACCACACCTGCCAGATGAGCGGCCATACCGGCACCAGCGATAATCAGCTTATATCCATTTCGTCGGGCATTGGTAGCGAAATCGGCAACCTGATCCGGATTGCGATGAGCCGAGAGGATCCTTAGTTCTCCCGTCAAACCAAAAAATTCCAAATATTTTTTTGAATCTTCCCAATATTTTTCGTCCGATTTGCTGCCTAAAAGTACTGCAATTTCTGCCATATTATACTCCGGATGTTTTAACACTTAAATTTAGGATCTTTTTCTGTCCGGTGATATATTTGAAAAGGAGAAAAATCAAATCAGTGGCAATCTTCGCGTTCACCGGCAGCAACAAAGAAAACCTGCTGTCATCTTTCCAATTACGGATTCCACCGATATTCTGTATATTTTGCTCCGGTATAGTCTTAATATTTTCACCGCTTATATCCATGTGGATCTGGTTTTCAAGCACCGAATAAATAAATTGTATCTTTATTGCAGGATAATTACGCGAATAGCATACTATCCATTGGATTTGTTGTCGCTCGAGCTGCCCGAATGCGCTTCGCAGTCGACTCTCAATGAGTCTCCGTTCATCGGTATATAATTTCTGCCAGATTTTGATTTGCCGCCGCTTAATCCGGTATTTTTCCAACATATGCTTGATAACGTAATAGACCATGAAAATTATCCCGGAAGCTGCAATAATGATCAGCGTCTTATAAAAATTATTCATCCGGGATTTTTCGTCATTTATGATGTGAATCGGAATGTCTTTGCCATGACTTCAAGCTGATCCATAAAAGGCTTTTTTCGTTCTCCTGGTGCCGTAACAGATATATCTAGTATATATATTAACTTATTCTCGGAATCATAGAAAGCAAATGTCTTAAACGGACCGCCTAACAGATGCCGGTCATTCTGCCAGACACCGATCATTGTGACCGCTGGACGATTCTGAAACGTTGTTCGTACCATATAAGTATCTTCCCGATCGATCCTGTCCGACTCAAAATAGATAACCGCTAGGCTGTCTCTGAGTTGAATCAACCATTCATCCCCTTCCGGCAGGGTATCTGCCCGGAACCGATACACAAACAGATTACGATCGGGTTTAAATCGGCGGAACCAGATAAAGTTGGAATCATCTGTTTCCTTGACAATGCTATAATCATGTTGAATCCTGATGTACCATCCCAGATTTTCAGTCAAATATTCTTCGAGTGTTTTCTGCTCACCCCGCAGAAACATTATTTTTTCCATACGCTTAAAATTGTATGCTTCCAGTTTTTGATAAATCCTTTCTTTATAAGCTTCCAGACTCTGACGCAGTTTCTCCACATTTACGGCGGGTAAAATGATAATCATTTGTTCCCGGGCATAAAAATTTTCCTGGAAAATTTCAAAGATACGCTCTTCGCGAATTGCATTTTCAACCTCCGGTGAAAGTGCGTTCTGTATATATCTCGATACCGCGTCCTCCTTATCAAGGATAATCAGAAAAAGTAGATTACGTCTCCTCTCATATGCACTGAGATCCTCAAAGGGATGCAGTTCGAGATAAAAACTCTTTTCTGCGTGGGGTGTGTAAACATAATTGTCGAATACCTGTTCAAGGTTGGTTCTTACACGATCGAATAAACTCGAGTCGGCAAAGACATATATTTTCTCGAAATCCCCCAGGCTATCCGGCTCATACGTGCAACCGGCATACATACTAATCAGAATGACGAGGGTAATGGTTATTTTATAGACTCTTCTCAACAAGTTCCATTGCCTCCTTCCTGGGGATCTTATTCTGAACCAGAAAAAGTACTCCCCCGATCATAGAAATCAACAGCGGCACAATTACCGCAAGAAATGAGATTGAGAGAGCGGCTGCTTTATTTATTCCTATATTACCGAGGAGCACAACAAATCCCCCCTCACGAAAGCCGATCCCATTGATCGAGGGCATCATTGACAATAAAAAGGTTACCGGGACCACAAAGAAGAGATATCCGGGTGATACGTTAACTGAAACCGCACGAGCCAGGTAGAATGTCATGAGTATAATAAGCGCCTGAGCTACCATTGAAACGATCAGGATTTTGATATAGATAAATTTTGATCCGCGATAAAAGCGCAATGCATCAAGAAATTTTATAACTCTCTCCCCCAGACGAAAGAGTTTTATTTTTGTTACGTTTTTCAGACAAAAGTTCATAAAACGATCATTAAACACAAGTACAAAAAACAGTATGATAATAGCCAATAAACCGAATGCCATATATAGAATCGTATAGTTTCTTAACACATCGGAGGAAGTAAAAATGGCAATTATGGCAAATATCAGCGTGGCAGTAATACCGATCAGTCGTTCGGTCAGTACCGAAGAAAAACCATGCGTACGCTGACCGGTTACCTGGATAAGATTATAAATACGAAAAACGTCACCACCGATACTGGTTGGTAAAAAATTATTGAAAAACAGGCCAATAAAATAAAATTTGAATAAAAGCCAGGTAGATATCGAGTGTCCATATCCTCTGACCAAAATTTGCCATCGGAAGGCCAGCACATATACAGAAACAAGATAAAGCCCGACCGCAATACTCAGATCCGGTAATCCACCTTGACTCCAGATTCGGCTCAGTACATCAAATATTTTATTTGGATCAGCCAGATAGATCAAGTATCCCAGCAAACCCAATGAAATTACTGCCTTTAGTGCGGTTTTAATTGCTGCAGACATACCTGTTCGACATCAACCTTTAATTCTGAAGGATTCCAGACGTTTTCTCGCTTCCGTATCGCCGGGATTACGTTCGAGCCAGGATTCCAGATATTTTGCGCCTTTATCATATTCCTGTGTCCGTTCCAGACATCCAATCAGCAAGCTCAATGCCTGCACATTGTTCGGATTATTCTGAAACAATGTTTCGCAAATGATAGCTGATTCGGCATAGCGATTCATGCGATATAAATTGTCGGCAATCACGATCATATCCCGTTCGGACATACCTTCAGCAATGATTGAATCGACCTGCGCAGGATCGAAAGCAACGGTGTATGAATCACGGATCAGCCGCAGATACCGGTTGCTCCACGGGATTACCGCGGAAGGCAGCTTTTTTTCCATCTCGTCCATCAGATATTTAACCTTGTCCAAATCATTTTCACGGCCATAATATTCAGACAGCTGTAAAAAAGCCGTGCGGTAGTTCTGCAGCAGGCCGATAATGTTCTTATCATAGTATACTGATGAATCCTGTAAACCACGGTATTTATAGATATCAACCAGATTTCGTTCAAGCCGATCGGGCGAGATGGTCCAATTCTTGAAAGGGACTATCTTGTAAGCAAGGCCGTCCATGCGCATATACTCCTGCAGTTCCGAAAGCATATTACTGCGGGCGACAGTAACCGCAAAGTACACGGGCTTTTTCCAACGATTGGTACTCAGAATGCGCAGCACCATATAATCCTGTATCCGCAAGGCTGAGCCATATTGCGTTCGCAATGCCGGTTCTACTTTAAAAGAAATTTCATCCGGTACATTAATGGTCATATTTTTGTATCCTGAACGGAATTCCTCAGCTTGCGATTCTCCAATCACCGGTGGCACATTCAGTGATACTTTTCTTGTTTCCCACGGGATCAGCCCAAGCTTGCTGATCTCTTCATCACTCATCTGAATCGGCACCCTGGGTTCCAGATCACGCAATTGCTGGATATACCAATCCGTATTCAACAGACTGAGATTCACGATTCTGATGTCTCGACGCACGCTGTCAACTTCCTGCAGGTACCATAAAGGAAATGTATCGTTATCGCCATTGGTAATCAGGATTGCATTGGGCTCGCACGACTGTAACATATTATACGAGTAATCCCATGCAATATATCGCCCATGACGGCTGTGGGTATCAAAATTGCGGGCGAGCATCAATACCGGCGAAGCCAGGAAAAGCAGCACAAAGACGATCGTCCTGAATACGGTACCGTTACTGCTCTGACTTTTCTCCTCAGCCGTTTTCCCGCGAATGAGTTCCATTAATCCGGTATATCCCAGACCGATCCAAATGGCGAATGCAAAAAACGAACCTACATAACTGTAGTCACGCTCCCTGGGCTGCGGATCCGGTTGGTTCAGGTACAATACAATTGCCAAACCGGTCATAAAAAACAGCGCTAATACGGCCAGGGCATGTTTATGGTCATTCTTGAACTGCCAGGCCATGCCGATTGCTCCCAGAATCAAAGGAATGGCATAAAACTGACTGGCCGACCAGTCACGTTCATTATCATCCATTCCGACGAATTGCCAGAGAAAATACCTGATATACATATGATCGACCTGGTATTTCCAGAAATACTGACTTGCGCTTTTATAATTTTTTGCATTTGGTGATTCCCGCCAGACCTTCGCACGGTCCGTAATGCTGTGATCCCCGTACTGCTCACGGTTCAAATAGGAAATAAATTTTTCAATAGTCTCAGGATTATTCTCATCGATAATCGGATCCAGATTTGAGCGGATAAACAGCATAGTATACGTACTATAACCAACGATGATAAAAAACACCGACAGGGAAACCAGACTAGCTAATTTTTTATTGTTGTTTATCGACCATACTACCGTCCCCAAAATGGCCACAATGACCACAGCGAGACCGAATGCACCGCCAAATTCCGCCGCATGCGGTAATATTTTTACAATACCGGGGTATATAAATATTATTATCGCTACCGTTATCGCAGTCATTATGGAAAATGTCTTTAACGAAAATTCAAACCGCTTATAGTAGTAGATCATAGTTACGAATGGCAGCGCCAGAACATTGAGCAGATGCACACCGATAGCAAGACCGATCAGATAGGATATGATGAGCAGATACCGCTCATTACCCGGCTGATCTGATTTTTCTGCCCAAACCAGGATAATATATACCAGCAATGCAGTAAACAACATCGACGGAGCATACACCTCAGATTCTACTGCATTAAACCAGAAACTATGCGTAAACGCAAATGATAGTGAACCAAGAACGCCTGCATAAATGGCCGTTTGCCAGTCGGCATTATTTTTCAGGGTCCCTTTCCACTCCCGGATCAAATGAACAATACTCAAGTAAAGGAGCATAACGGTCAAAGCACTCGAGATCACTGAGATATAATTGACGCGAAGTGCAATATCCCCGACAAACGGGATCATTGAAAAAATGCGCCCGACTAAAAGGTAGAAAGGGGCTCCCGGAGGATGCGGTACCATCAATCCGTAACTGCAGGCGATAAATTCACCGCAATCCCAGTAAGAAACAGTCGGGGCGACAGTCATTACATAAATAATAAATGTTAATCCGAATATTAATCCTGCGGTGACACGATTCGTTTTTAACCAATCCATCAATGATCCCCTATATTAATGCATGACAATAACTCTTGCTTGACTTCTCAATCATTTAATAAATTCCAGCTATTAATTTTAAATTGCGAAAATCTCTGGATCATCCCGATTATTGATAATTTTCAGCTAAAAATTCTGAAACATTTTCACGCCAGGGTCGCATGCCATTCAGCCCGATTGCTTTCAGCCGGTTATTCTCCAACACACTATATCTCGGGCGCTTTACAACCATGGGAAAATCGGCGACTTTACACGGCTGGAGTGGTGTCTTTAATCCCAATTGATCAAAGATAACCCGGGCAAATTCATACCAGGAGCATTCCCCTTCAGCCGTCATGTGGTAGGTACCATACGCTTCATTCCGGATTAAAGACCATATATTTTCAGCAATATCAGAGACTGGCGTAGGTGTCAGTATCTCGTCATCCACCACTTTCACGATTTCACGCTCCTCGGCAGCACGCAACATTGTGGTAATAAAATTACCCCCTTTCGCCCGGCAGGCTACCTGACCGTATAAACCAGATACACGTACAATATAAAAACGTTCACAATAATTTTGAACAATATATTCGCCGGCAAGTTTTGAGACAGCATATATATTTAACGGATTCGGGAGATCGCCTTCCATATACGGGGTACCTTTTCTACCATCAAAAATATAATCGGTACTGATCTGAACCAATGATATCCGGTGGTCGGCGCATATCCGGGCCAGGTTTAGGACGCCGCCAGCATTGACACGCATTGCCTGATCCGGATCTTCTTCACACTTCTTTACATCATGATAGGCCGCCGTATTCACGACCACGTCGGGCTTGTTTATTTCAATCTGCGTCTCAACCGATCCTATATCAGATATCTCAATATCGGCATGTGTCAGGCCGATAACCTCTGCACGGTTCGAGAATCGCTTGGTTATTTCCGAACCGAGCTGGCCGTTACTCCCTATTATCAATACTTTCAACATATATGCTTAAGATGACCTCTTCCCCCAATTCATAGATCCGTGCCAAAATTACATATTTTGCAAGCGCAATCCTTTAAACACTTCTATGTTATAATATTTTGCATTCGTCATATCACTGAAGTGATTGTAATTTTCGATCAGATCTTTGACAATGCCATCGATATCATATCTGGGTTTAAAACTAAGCACATTCCGTGCTTTCTCGATATTTACCTTATAGTTGCGATAATCCTGTTTGTGTTGGATATTGAGATCAATATCCCTGTCCATATGCTCCTTCAGGCTGGCACGGACCAAATCCGCCGCTTCCCCGACAGTATAATTGCCCGAGGCCACATTGAAGATACCGGAAATGGTGGGATATGCCTCAATGGCCCTGACATATGCCGTTACAGCGTCCCTGATGCTCAAAACAGGCCGCCAGATTGCCGGATTGTTTACCGTTATCAAACCTTCCGTCAGGGCACATTTGAACATCGTATTTACGATAAGATCCAGACGCATGCGCGGACTATAACCGCTGACCGTACCCTGGCGGAGACAGATGACCGAGAAAGAATCATCCTGCATTTGCATCACAGCCTTCTCACCCTGCAGTTTGGAGATGCCGTAAGGATAATTGGAGATTGCAGGTGATGTCTCATCGTACAATTCATTTTCGGTATAGCCGTAAACTGAGCAGGAACTGGCATAAATAAAGCGCTTGACTCCGGCACGTTTGGCGATATATCCAAAGTAAGCCGGTGCCGCGGCATTATGAATAAAATTCAGGCTGGGTGAATATTCGGCCATTGGATCGTTAGAGAGGCCGGCAAGAAATATGACCTGTTCATATGGTTTCAGTTCGGCTTCACTGAGTTCCAGGATTCCTTTTTTTATTTTTTTTATATCCCCGGGCAGGTAATCACCAAACCAGAACAGATCAACAACGTCGATACCATATCCTCTCTCAATCAAATGAGGTATAAGTTTACTCCCGATATATCCTGCGCCCCCGGCAATCAGAATTTTCATGTATTTATCCTATCACTTAAGATGCTCATTCTCGTCATACCGAAAATGATCAGATTGCCCTGAATTCAGCCATTGCGCCAGGGTTTGAGCATTTTCGTCCTTTGTGGAAAGAATTGGATCTTTTACCGGCCATTGGATGCCGATATCCGGATCGTTCCAGAGAATCCCGGATTCGCCATTTTTATTATAGGTACCGGTGCATAAATACTGGATTTCGGCATAGTCTGACAATACGCAAAATCCGCGTGCGAATCCGGCCGGTGCCCAGACTTGTCTGCGATCTTCGGCCCTGATTTTTATCCCGAACCAATCTCCCAGGGTCGGTGAATTTTTGCGGATATCAACGGCTACCAAAAAGACTTCTCCCTTCAGCACACGCATTAGTTTACCCATGGGTGGATCCCATTGAAAATGCAACCCACGCAGAACACCGCGGACGGATCCCGAATGATTTTCCTGTCTGAAATGATGCGGCAAGCCGAGTGCGGCAAATTGGTCCGCACGGAATTCCTCGACGAAAAAACCCCGGTCATCCTGAAAGACTTCAGGTGCCAGCAAGGCGATAGCACCGAGATGAACTGATTCAATTTTAATTTGCATAATATCCCTAGATTATATCACCTCTCTGATAAAAGGTTCCTGGATGAACTTCAGACTGGTGAAGGTTCTTTTTCGCAAGATAAAATATTTAAAAACTATACTACCCGGAAAAACGAGTCGAAATACCTGCCGATCTGAAATTGCTCTAATCTGTTGTACCACCCTGCGTTTACGAAAAATCAATCCCAGATTGATTATAAGCCAGAAATAGGCACTGATGATGGCAAATGACTGACGGAAATTCTGCCGTATCAACACTGCCGAAAAAATATTTATAAAATCAAGCAGCATACGTACCGGCAGGATCAGGAATAAATTTCTCGTTTCAAGATTTTTTATCATCATGAAAATATTATTCCGATGATTCCAGTACAGTTTCATATAACTGTCAGATTTAATTGTTGCACCGGCATAGTGCCATATTACCGACCGCGGGACCACCATCAACCTGAAACCTGAAAGATGCAGGCGCCAGCATAAGTCAATTTCTTCCATATGATGGACAAAATCCTCATCGAGATTTAGACTCTTCTCGATGGCGTCTTTGCGTAAAAACATCGCCGCACCGCTGGTCCAGAAGACTTCCTGTTCATCCTGATACTGTCCTTCATCCGGTTCGATGGTAAAAAATATCCGGCCACGTAAAAAAGGGTATCCATAACGGTCGATATAGCCACCCGAAGCACCGGCATATTCAAAATAGCCGGGATCAGTCATGGAAAGTATTTTGGGCTGCAATGCTCCAATCTTGTGATCCTTTTCGGCAAGATCCACCATAGGTTGCAACCAGTCAGGATCCACACGTACATCATTGTTTAATAATACCACATACTTTCCGCGGGCATGGTTGAAGGCAATATTATATGCTCTGCTATAGCCTCGGTTTGCGTGCGTTTGAACAATGCGGATATCCGGATAGTCATTCTTTGTATAGGTGACACTGTCATCCGTGGACTTATTATCAATCAACAATATTTCTATGGCTTTATAATTTCCGGACTTTATACTATCAAAACATTCCTTCAGAAATTTTTTACCATTATAATTCAACACAAGAATGCTGACCAGAGGCGTTCCCAACAAATTCTCCCTTATCGTCCCGATGCAAGTTAAAAAGCTTTAAATTTGAAAATAAATCCTGAAAAAAGCAACCATCCGCCAATAACAGAGTTACTTGACTATCCAATATGAATCAATTTCAGCCGATCACCATATCGACTGATCAGATGATTCCGAACGGATTTATTCTCTGATGCGCGCAATAAGGGATCTTTTTCTATCAGACCGAAGGCATCTTGACGGGCCTTCTGCAGTATTTTATAATCTTTTACCGGATTTGCCAGTTTAAATGCCGGCAATCCATGCTGGCGGGTTCCAAAAAATTCTCCCCATCCCCGGAGACGCAGGTCTTCTTCCGCAATTTTAAATCCATCATTTGTCACACATAAAATATGTATTCTTTCTTCGGCTATGTCGCTGATGTGGTCAGGGGTTTTTAAAATACAGTATGATTGCTGCCGCCCTCGCCCGACCCTCCCACGCAGTTGGTGCAACTGGGCAAGTCCAAACCGCTCTGCATGCTCAATCACCATGACCGTTGCATTTGGCACATCTACACCAACTTCAATAACTGTGGTAGCAATCAATACATCTATCTCACCGGAGCCAAATAAACGCATGGTCTTCTCTTTTTCATCCGATTTCATTCGGCCGTGTAGAAGACCAATCCGGTGACCTTTAAAAACAGACTCCCTGAGGTGCTGATAATTTTCAGTGGCAGCTTTCAGATCGATTTTTTCAGATTCTTCCACCAGCGGAAAAACGACATAAGCCTGCTCTCCCTGTTCAATTCTCTTTTTGATAAAATCATAAATTTTATGGCTATGTCTGTCCCTGCGCCAAACCGTTTCAGTCGGTCTGCGATGTTTCGGCAACTCGTCAATCACCGAAACATCAAGATTTCCATACACCGTCAGAGCCAGTGTCCGCGGTATTGGTGTGGCAGTCATGACCAGCAAATCTGCAGAAATACTTTTTTCGACCAGACTTGATCGCTGCAATACTCCGAACCGGTGCTGTTCATCGATGATGACGAGCCCCAGCCGGTTAAAATTAACCTTTTCCTGGATCAGGGCATGCGTACCTATAACGACACACAAATCCCCTTTCTCTATTTTGATCGAAAGGCTTTTTCTTTTAATTTCAGTGGTACTACCAGTCAATAAATATACCTCAACCCCCATCTTTGACAGGAATTGGGAAATGACAAAATAATGCTGTTCGGCAAGGATTTCTGTCGGTACCATGAAAGCAACCTGAAAACCGTTGTCAATCGCAATCAACGTTGCCATCAAAGCCACGAGGGTTTTACCTGAGCCGACATCGCCCTGCAGCAATCGATTCATCGGATGGGGTTTCTTCATATCGGCGCGAATTTCCTTAACGACTCGCTTCTGTGCATCGGTCATCTCAAACGGAAGCCGATAAAAAAGTGTTTCCAGATTAGCGCTCGGCTTATCAAAGGCGATTCCCGGCTGTTTTTCTTTGATCTGCCACTGCTGCAGGGCGAGCATAAGCTGAGGGAAGAAAAATTCTTCATATTTAAAGCGATTTATACCGACCGTAAGTTTTTGCGGTGATGTCGGCAGATGCATTTCTCTAAAACTGATTGACCGGCCCAAATATCCCCGGGATGAAACCAGCTTCAATGGTAGATTTTCTGTGATACCACCAAAAAGTTTATCCTGATTTTCAAAAAAGATTCTTCGAATTGTATAGGAGTTCAATCCGACTAGTTTGAATTGCTCCGATCCGGGATATATCGGCAGCATTCGGCCGGTATGGATGAGATTCGCGGGTTCCCCCTCCCCGATATGATCGAAGTCAGGGTGGATCATTTGATAGTGCCGGTAGAATGTGACTTTGCCGGAAAGTGAGACCCAGTCTCCTGTCTTAAACAGGTTTTTGTAATAATCCGCCCGGTTAAACCAGATGACCTCCAGAATACCGGTTTGATCGGAGACGATGATGTAGAATATTTTTTTGCGGGTTTTTCGAAATCCGAGAGTCTCTACTTTTCCAATAACGGTTGATTCCTGGTCGACAACCAGTTTCGATATCGACAGGACCGTTGTTCGATCAAGATATTTACGCGGAAAAAACTCGAGCAGGTCTTGCGTTGAATGTATTCCTGCCTCATCCAGTACGTTGGCACGCCGGGGTCCGATCCCTTTGAGATATTTTAAATTATCTGTCATAAAACAAAATTAATCTGACATATCAGATTAGGCGAATTGGTCCGGATGAACCACAAGACGAAGGTTAGAGATACAAAAATCCTGAGTGACCAATTCAATTCACGGTATGTCCATAGTGATCAGATTCTAAGTGCCAAATCACCATTTTAAGTCACTCCAGGGAACTTTTTTGTGTCGATATACGCATATATCAAAGTACAAACAGGTTCAGAATTTTTCTTTTATTTAGATTTTGGATAACATTGGTTTTGCGTGATATATCTTTTTTGATATGTTAAGTGGTGCTATGCTGCCTTTATTGTTATACGGTCAATTCCTGCCATTTTTTTTGACGGATTTTATCCGGCCGTCTTCCATTTCAATCACCTGTGATGCATGTGATGCCATCATCTCATTATGTGTTACTATGAGAAAAGTCTGATTGAATTTTTTGTTCAGGGATAAAATCAGCCGGTACAATGACTGACTATTTTGCTTATCCAGATTTCCGGTCGGCTCATCTGCCAGCACCAATTTGGGTCGGTTGATCAAAGCACGTGCCACCGCTACACGCTGTTGTTCACCTCCCGACAGCTGGGAAGGTTTATGCGTCAAACGTTCTGAAAGACCGACTTCGAAAAGCAGATCGCGGGCATACCGTTCAATTTCGGAGATATTTTTTCTGTGCATCATACCCGGTATCAGGACATTTTCCAGGGCAGTGAATTCAGGCAACAGATGATGGAACTGAAAGACAAATCCGATATGCTGGTTGCGGAAAACAGCTAGTTCTTTATCGCTCAGTTGAAAGATTGCCCTTTGATCGATATGCACCTCTCCTGCTGTCGGCTGATCGAGCCCCCCAATCAGATGCAGCAGGGTGCTTTTTCCCACACCGGATGGCCCGACAATGATCACCACGTCTCCTTCCGGGATATCAAGACTGATCCCCTTAATCACCTCAACTTTCTGTGGACCATTCTGATAGGTCTTGAACAGGTTCGTTACCGTTAGAATATTATTCATAACGAATGGCTTCCACGGGGTATAGACGTGATGCCTTAAAAGCAGGATAAACCGATGCCAGAAAACAGAGGATCATGGCTACCGAGGATATGGCGATAAAATCGATCATATGCATTTGTATAGGCAATGCATCGATAATATAGACATCAGACGGAAGTGAAATGATTTTATATTCCAGCTGCAGAAAACCGATAACATAACCCAGAATACTGCCTGTAATGGTACCGATCAGGCCGATCAATACCCCCTCATACATAAAGATTTTCATGATACTCGCAGAGGTGGCGCCCATACTTTTTAGAATTCCGATCTCCCGTGTTTTTTCCATGACGATCATGATCAGTGAGCTGATGATATTGAACGCTGCCACCATAATGATCAGACTCAAAATCACGAAAGCACCCCATTTTTCAATTTCCATCCAGCTGAACAGTGAACGGTTCAATTCAAACCAGGTTTGCGTGGTATAGGGATAGCCCAGCTCTGCCTCAAGTTCCTTTGCCACCTGGTCGGCAACTTCGTAGTCCTTCACCTTGATTTCAATCCAGGATACACCTGCCGGCATATCAAATAATTTTTGAGCGGCATCCAGGGATATAAAGGAAGAGATACGATCATACTCATAATATCCAAATTCCACGATCCCCGATACATAAAACTTCATTACCCGGGGTTGCGATAAAATACCACCCTCTTTGGGAAGTGTCATCAGGATGACGATGTCGTCAACATTGGTGGCCAGCAGACGGTCCGCCAGGTATTTCCCAAGCAGGATCGGCCGGTAAAGTTCACCATCGATTTCTTTCTTCTCGAACGTCAGGCTGCCCAGGATAACTTTTTCTTCAATGTTCGAGACATCCCGGAAAGATAATGAGTCAAGAGCTTTCACACTCGTTGGACGCTGCACCATCCGTGATCTGACCATTGCCACCTCATAAATCGTAGGGGAGGCACCGGTAACCCTTGGATTGTTGCGGGTAATTTCCAAAAGACGATCCGATTCCCGGATCGTTTCCGTGAAATATTTCCGCAGCCGGATGTGTGCATCGGCATCAATGAGTTTTGTACGTACTTCATCCTCAAAACCGTTCATGACTGACAGCACCAGAATAAGTGCCGTAACGCCGATCGTAACGCCTGCAATTGACACGAGCGTAATAATCGAGATAAATCCGGTGCGTTTTTTTGCTCTGAAATATTTTTTGGCGATAAATATTTCAAACGACATTATTTTTCAGGCCTCATTTGCGGAAAGAAAATAACATCTCGAATACTCGGGGAATCGGTGAGCAGCATGACCAGCCGATCGATGCCGATCCCCAGCCCTGCCGTAGGCGGCATGCCGTATTCCAGTGCCCGCAGATAATCATCATCGAGGATCTGTGCTTCCTCATCCCCCTGCTCCCGGAGGTGCAACTGCTGCTCAAAACGTTCACGTTGATCAATCGGATCATTGAGTTCAGTGAAGGCATTGCCAACCTCCTTCCCACCGATAATCGGTTCAAACCGTTCTACCAGTTTCGGATTATGGCGATGCTTTTTGGCCAGCGGTGACATCTCCACTGGATAATCCATGATAAATGTCGGCTGGATCAATTTTGGCTCAACACACTCCCCAAAAATCTCATCGATCAGTTTACCATATCCCATACTTTTGTCTTCATCAAGATCAAGCTTGCGCACTGTCTGACGCAGTTGATCTTCATCCATTTCGCTTACATCGAATCCTGTATATTCCCTAATAGCATCGAACATAGTCAGGCGGCGCCAGGGGGTGGAAAAGTCTATTTTCTGGCCCTGGAATTCAATCGTCATTTTATCGAATAAGGATTGCACCACATGTACGATCATTTGTTCCACAAAATCCATCATCCACAGGTAGTCTTTATAAGCTACATATAATTCCACCTGGGTGAATTCGGGATTGTGAAACCGGTCCATTCCTTCATTTCGAAAATCTTTGGCGAATTCGAAGACCCGGTCATAGCCGCCAACAATCAGTCTTTTCAGATACAGCTCGTTGGCGATACGCAGATATAGATCCATATCCAGCGTATTATGATGGGTTACAAAAGGGCGGGCTGTAGCACCCCCATAAAGAGGCTGGAGGATAGGCGTCTCCACTTCCAGGCAGTCACTCCGGATCATAAATTCGCGGATCGCAGAAATAATCCGACTCCGCTTGATGAATACATCGCGCACTTCCGGATTTACGATCAGATCGACATATCTTTGACGGTAGCGCAGTTCGATATCAGCGAACTGATCATAAACGACACGATCGTCCCCGTCGATTTTTTCCTTTACAATGGGGAGCGGGCGGATGGATTTGGAAAGAAGTTCAAAATGTTCTGCCAGAATACTTATTTCGCCGGTTCTGGTTTTGAATACCATCCCCCTCACACCGACCAGATCACCGATATCGAGGATCCGGAATACTTCAAATGATTGTTCACCGACCTTATCGTGCCGGATGTATACCTGTATCTTGCCCCGGCTATCCTGTAAATGGAAAAAAGCAGCCTTGCCCATGAGGCGAATGGACATTATACGACCGGCGACCGCTACGGATTTATTTTCATAACCATCAAAATCCTGCATGATTTCTCTCGAAAATTCTGATTGTTCAAAACTGTAGGGATACGGATTTATCGCCAGGTCTCTGAGTGTAGCAAGTTTTTCTCTGCGTATTTTGATCAGTTGATTCAGTTCTTCCAATTCGATCTCCCGATGCTGATATTCTACAGGGATACCAGATATTCTCTGATAAAATCATCGATGTCTCCGTCCATTACCGATTGTATACTGCTCGTCTCATACCCGGTGCGGTGATCTTTTACCAGATTATAGGGATGAAATACATAGGATCTGATCTGACTGCCCCAGCCGATATCTTTTTTTTCATCCTCCATCTCCTGCCGTTTCTTCCGTTGCTCTTCCTCTTTAAGTTTGTAGAGACGGGCTGCAAGAATCTTCATAGCATTGGCTTTGTTTTTATGCTGTGATCGTTCATTCTGACATTGTACGACGATCCCGGTCGGGAGATGCGTGATCCGGATGGCCGAGTCGGTTTTATTTACGTGCTGCCCGCCGGCCCCGCTTGCCCGGTAGGTATCGATCTTAAGATCAGTCTGATTGATCTCGATCTCGAGATCATCATCGATTTCCGGTAAAACAAAAACCGAAGCAAACGATGTGTGTCTGCGCTTATTGGCATCGAAAGGTGAAATACGCACGAGGCGGTGGACGCCGGCCTCGGCTTTGAGATACCCGTATGCGTATTCACCGACCACCTCGATGGTTACACTTTTTATGCCGGCTTCTTCGCCGGCCTGAAAATCCAGGGTTTCGGTCTCAAAATCGGACAATTCGCAATAGCGAAGATACATGCGCATGAGCATTTCAGCCCAATCCTGGGATTCCGTGCCGCCTGCACCGGGATGAATGGTCAAGATCGCGTTTTTTGCGTCCATTTCCCCGCCGAACATCTTCTGAAATTCCAGCTTTTCAATCTGCGCCTCGACCTGTTCCAAATGTTGAATGATTTCAGGTTCCAGGTCTTCCGCAGGACTTTCATCCTGCAATTCACTTAAGACATCGATATCCTCTATGATCGACCTGGGTTTTTGCCAGGCGTTGATCCAGGTCTGGCGTTCATTGATTTTTTTCAGTACCGTCTGGGCTTCCTCATTGTCATCCCAGAAATTTTGCACATTTGATAATTCCTGCAACTCGATCAGCTCATTCTGTTTTACATCGATTTCAAAGATAACCTCGTAAATTTTCCAGGTCATCTTTGGCTTTTCTGATTCGTTCCTTCAATTCGGCGTTCATCTATACCTCCACCCAAGCTAAAAGTTATAAATAAATAATTTACCGCATTAAAACATGCTTAGCAAGCAATCGCAACCACGCATCTGATATGAATATTTTTGACGGGATACCGGGATCCCCGGGATTCGCAGATACAGAAACTAATACATTAATGGCTCAAGGCAGATGAACTAAATCCTGTGAAATTTTCCGAACAAAACATATAACACTCATATCCTGTTATGCTGTCAGGGAAATTTCCATCTTGTAAAATGACGGTAGAAGAAAATATATCACAATGTGGGGCAGTGAACGCAGATATCCGATTTATCCCTCACCCTGCAGGGTATCCTTTATATTGCGGATCTCATTATCGGTCGTCTCACGTTTTTTACGCATATCCTGAACGTCTTTTTCAACTTCCTTTGATTTCTCTTTCTGCACCTCGATCATATCATAAAATTCGGCCAGTTTGCGAATCCGGCGGTTATCGTAGTCGACCAGGGAATTACGCTCTTTTTCCGAGCCCATCGCATGGAAGGTCAGATTTATATGCAATTTCCAGGGGGGGTAGTTGTTCAGCTCGTTCAGGGGCGAATCAAATTCAGGGACACCGCTGGTTCGGTTGCGGTCGGCGGAATTTATCCTGATATCCATACCGGATGTCAGCGATAGCCATTTTGTGGGCCTGTACTCCAGACTCGGGGTGAATACCGTCATATCTTCACCGCTGTAGACAAACGGTTCCGGAACAGCGGTGAACAGATAGCCGTAAAGTTCAAAGTTGAGGCTGAATAAGCTCGACAGCGGCTGTTTAAGGGCAAGTGCTATTTCGATTTTAGAGGCGTTTTTGTCTGCCGTACGTTTGGTGCTGTCCGGCAGATCGATCTCCCTGCCCTTTGTATTGTGATTCCACCAGCCGGCGTTAAAATGAATGCTGGTCGACCGATGGGGCAGATAGGGATCGATATAGTATGAGATGGCGCCTTTGATCCCGTACTCGAAAGAGCCGCTGCTATATTCGGCAAAGGGGTAATTATGGACCTCTCCCACCGGGATTCTTGCACCGACGATGAAACCACCGGCAAAACGCCCCTGTTCAAATATAAAGGAACCGGGTTTCACAGCGATAAAGATATCATCCGGCACATTTTGCTTATTGGTGTAATTGGTTGTCTGATAAATCCGCAGCGTCGCACTCAGATCAAGATTATTGAAAACACCGACCGAAGCGGCGAGATTGTTCGCCCACAGCCAGGCATGCTGTTTTGAGTAGAAATTGGTATTGAAATAAAAATTCAGCTGCCCCGCCCGGAGGTTCCGGCCCTCATGGGTATAAAGGAGGCCATAACTTGCTGTGGTACCAGGATTCTGCCCCAAGCCTGCCTGCGCCAGAAATATTATCAGGACCGGGATTAGTATGAATTTTCGCATGTAATATTTTCCGTCAATCAATCTCAGTAACTGGAAACCGATCAACCTTCTTCTTCGAGAACCTGTTTCAGTTCTTCGAGTTCTTTCTCCGCTTCTTCCCGCTCACGTTTCAGGCGATCCAGTTCTTCCTGCACCTTTTCAGCCCGCTCGCGCTCTTCTATGATATTCTGGAAAAAGTCGATCCGCTGGTTGAACCGGTCGCGTTCGACCTCTTCCGGCGTCCGGGCGCCGCTGCCGATCGGCAGTATCTTGAAGTTCAATCCGATATAGGCCCGCCAGGATGCATAGGTGGGAAGATCCAGATTAACTCGTGGATCCCTCCGGACTATTGTCGTATTATTATCAGAAGCCAGGCTGATATCCACGCCGACATCCGCCGAAAACCAGTGGTATGGTTTGTATCTGATCGAGGGGGTTACGTACAGCCAGCTTTCACGGCTGTAGACCATCGTATCCGGCTGGTCGATATAATTGATCCCGTTTGCTTCAAGCATAAAATCTATTTCGCC